>Ga0255347_1001722_pt1 | contig 33559 bp, 35 predicted proteins | sample wastewater_treat_2_FD_192479 | JGI IMG/M metagenome (GOLD analysis project Ga0255347, IMG submission 192479) | Wastewater microbial communities from Lulu Island WWTP, Vancouver, Canada - plant24 | ecosystem: Engineered > WWTP > Wastewater > Unclassified | place: Canada: Vancouver, British... | reverse complement strand
TGAGAAGAGCATTACGGAATATGTGAAGAAGCAAGGACGAGAAAAGGAGTATAAGAAATTGCATAGTCAGCAACTCGAGTTATTCGGTTTTGATACCCCGTAGCTTGCTGCGGGGTAGTTCATTTTTGAGGGAATTACCTCCCTGGAGAAAAACTGTGAAGAGAAAGCCGCTGGCATCGTCAAAGTATTATTTTTTCGATGTTGGTGTTGTGTCGGCGCTGCAGGGCAGACCTTTCCTCCCCGGTACGCCTGAATTCGGAGAGGCTTTCGAGACTTTTATGATGCACGAGCTATCCTGCTGGAGCGATTATGCTTCAGGCGAAGTTTTGAGCTTTTGGCGCTCCAAGAGTGGATTTGAGGTGGATTTTATTATCGGGGATCATACGGCGATAGAGGTGAAGGCCAAGGAAAATGTGTCGTCGCAGGATATTAAATCATTGCGCGCTCTGCGTGAAGAAAATAAGTTGAAACATTTTGTGTGTGTTTGTTTGGAAAAGAGAAGCAGGGAGGTGGACGGTATCAAGATATTGCCATACTCTGAGTTTCTTATTTCCCTGTGGGAAGGGCACGTATAGGTTTGGAAGGTTGGTGGATCCATTCCTTAAAAAAATGGTGGGTCATTTTTGCGTGATCACGGTGGGTCATTACCGTAGTTTTCGGGCGGCTTTTTTTGATTTTCCAGTATCAGCACGAAGCTTCAGACCAAGGGCTTTAATAACTTTCAGTATCGTGCCAAATTCGGGGTTGCCATCGGCGGAAAGCGCTTTATATAAATTTTCTCTTGCCAGTCCGGTGTCGCGTGCAAGCTGTGTCATTCCACGAGCGCGCGCAATAACGCCCAGCGCATGGGCGATAAAGGCTGGATCGTCCCCAGCTTCTTCCAGACAGGCATCAAGGTAAGCCGCCATATCCGCATCGGTTTTTAGATATTCAGCCGTATCGTATCGGGTAAATTTTTCAGACATAATCTAATCCTTCCATTCTTTAGCGATTTTTTTCGCTTTTTCAATATCGCGTGGCTGTGAGGCCTTGTCGCCACCGCACAATAATATTACGACCCGTATGTCGCGCTGAATATAATACAGCCGATAACCAGGTCCATAGTGAATACGCAATTCACAAAGTCCTTCCCCAATTGGCACTGCATCACCAAAATTACCCAACCTGATACGGTCAAGTCGCACGTGTATGCGCATTCGTGCCTTTTGGTCTTTCAGGCCACTTAACCATTTGGAAAATGTGGCACTCTGTATAATTTCGTACATGGCGGTATTGTAATTTATAAAATACAATCTGTCAATGGGAAAGAGGAACCGTGAAGGGAAAAAAACCGTTCAATGTTTTAGGTTACAAAAACATGGATGCCCGAGAGGACTATAAAGAAGGTATGTGGATTCACCCTGAAGGGTGCCATGGCCCGCCAGGAGATCGCGGGAATGACAGTTTTTTTATTACGCGGGTGACGTTTTTTTGTCCATGCGGGGGTGCCAAAGGTGGGTCATCTCCGCGGTTTTCACGCCCCGCGTCATCCCCGATTTTTTCTGTCGGGGATCCATTCCTTAAAAAAATGGTGGGTCATTTTTACGTGACCACGGTGGGTCATTTTTACGTGACCACGGTGGGTCATTACCGAAATGATGTTTGACAAAAGGGTTATGATGCGTTACTTTGTAGTACAAGGAGATAAATATGAATCAGACTTTGACTATCCGCATTCCGAATGACCTTAGAAAAGGGCTGCTTGAATTAAGCAAAAATGAAAATAAGCCGGTAAGCGATATTGTACGGGAATCTTTGAAACGGTATCTTGCCATCTACCGTTTTCGTCAATTGAGGAATGTAACTCTGCCTTTTGCGGAAGCGCAAGGCATTCTGTCCGACGAGGATATCTTCGGAATGATTGCATGAAAATCATCCTGGATACAAATGTTATTATCGCTGCTTTCGCGACTCGCGGTCTCTGCAGTGCAACCTTCGAATTGTGCCTTGATCGCTTTGATGTTATTCTCAGTGAAATGATTCTCAAGGAAACATTTAATAGTTTAAAGTCTAAGATTAAGATGCCGGCGACTCAGTGCAAAACGATTATTTCTTATTTGCGGGAAAATTGCGAAATTTCCGGCATTGATGATATCGAGAAGTCAGCATGTAGAGATAAAAGCGATCTGCATGTCCTCGGTCTTGCTAAACGGACATCAGCGGACATCATTATTACCGGCGATAAAGATCTTTTGGATTTAAGTCATTACAAAAAATGTTTAATCGTGACCCTTCGCGAGTTCTGGAGCATCGTTAAGAAAAAAGATTTAAGTAATTAACACCTCGAACAACCGGTGAAGGGTGTGTATGAAACAAGTGAATTGTGTAAGAGAGAAGTTTAGAGAATGAATGTCTTGCATGATTTATGCTAATCATAATGAATGCAGGTGTCGAGCGTAATCAAGGGTTTTAAGGTTTAAGTCATTTTCCTACGGCACTGTGTGCCTGGGATTTTCCCACCCCGTCATTTCCGCAGTTTTCAGGCGGGCCATGGCACCCTTCAGGGTGAATCCATTCCTTAAAAAAATGGTCATCCCCGATTTTTTCTGTCGGGCCATGGCACCCTTCAGGGTGGATCCATTCCTTAAAAAAATGGTCATCCCCGATTTTTTCTCACCCCCACGTCATCCCCGAAGTTTTCAGTCGGGAATCCAAAATAGAGGTCATTCCCGAAGTTTTCAGTCGGGAATCCATTCCTTTTTTCATCCTCAAGGTTTTCTGTCAGGAATCCAGGAAAAAAATATGGATGTACCCTAAAGGGCACCATGGCCTGATAGGACCACTCGGCCCCCGATAGGCCCTAAAAGTATGTGGATTCACCCTGAAGGGTGCCATGGCCCGCCAAAAGATTGCGGGAATGACAGTTTTTTTTTATTCGGGGTGGCATTTTTTGGCCCACGCGGGGGTGACAGAGGTGGGGAGCGCTCGGGGGTAACAGTTTTTTCCGTTCAGGGTGACTTTTCTTAAAAGGAAGAATTTGTTTTCCATTGACACCGGTGGGCGTTTTTCCTATACTCGCGAAACACGGATTTGTTACTTTTTTGTGGAAGGAAGGTAGCTGTGGATCCATCGGTCGTTGAGGCTTTAAAGGTTTTAGGGCTCCCGCCAAACGCCACTCTGAAAGAAATCAAACTGGCTTATAAGGATTTGGTGACGGTATGGCATCCCGACAGGTTCGCAAACAATCCCCGCCTGCATGAAAAGACCAGCGAGAAACTGAAAGAGCTTAACCTTGCCTATCATACGGTGATGTCGTTCTATCAGGATATGGTTTTCACTGAACGGGTGCCGAATGTTCAGGAACCGCCGTTTGATCAGGAGCCTGAACCGACTCCATTTTCTCCGCCGGACAGGCCGAAAAAATCGTTCGGCCATGTCTGGTCTTTCGGTTTGGCGGCCGTTGTTTTGATTGCCGTGTCTGTCTATTTTCTGCGGGATCATTATGTTCTGAAAGGTGTTTCCCTGAACGCGCTTTTCCCCAAAAGTCAGGCGGTTTCTCAGTCGACCCGCGCAGCACCTTCTCTGGCGTCCGTTGTGAGTGATTCTGAATCCCTTCCATCAACCCTCCAGGAAGAAGCCGCCCTCCAGCCAATAAGCTTTGAAGAAACGATGCCCGCCTCTCTTCCGGAACCGGTAATCGAGAAAACAGAAGTTGTGCAACACACGGTTGCGGCACGGGCTGATGCAGATGCGGTAAAGAAGAAAAAGGTGCAGAAATCGAAGCCGCTGGAAGTCGTTGATTTTTCCATGCTCGGCAGTGATGAACAATCGTCAATCCGGTCGGCGTGCAGCGAGGCGAAACTGGATGGTGTGTTACGATATAACGGGTGTTTGAAGCACCAACTGGCCATGCTTGCGCAGGGAGGAGGCAGGCCGGATCTTTCCCGCTTAACGAATGAGGAAAAATCTTCGATAGAGGCTGTCTGCAGTCATGCGAAGTTCAGGGATGGGCCGGCAAGTTATCACCTGTGTCTGAAGCATCATCTGGCAGGTCTGGAAAAGAATGAAAGAAGACCGGATTTTTCTCAACTGACGGACGAGGAAAAATCATCGGTTGAGTGTGTGTGCAGCGGAGCTAAAATGGAAGGACCGTCCAGTTATAACGCGTGTATGAGCGGTCATATAGCGAATCTGGCAAGGGGGGAAAGGAGACCGGATCTTTCCCGGCTGACGCGCGAGGAAAAGTTATCGCTCACGGCCGCCTGCTCTGTCGCAAAAATGGAAGGGCCTGTGAGTTATAACAGATGTCTGGCGAATCATTTAAAAGTTCATCCATGGAGATAGCGCGGCTCATGGCGCGATCATCATCGTTCGATCATCATCGGGCGCGGGTGGCGATTTTTTAGGTGGAGATGTCAGGAGCAGGATTTAATCAGAAAATTTTCTAAAAGCAGTTGCGGGTTGGATGTGCCGGACGTTTTGAGGGAATATTCCAGGTCAAGCAGGTCTTCGAGCAGTCTGATCAGACGCTCTTTTGTAAACCGCAGGCAGTTGCGCATCGCGTTGTATACGGGGAACGGGCTCTGAGAGAAAATCAGTCCCTCGCGCCCGGTTCCGGAAGGGTTCAGGGCCTGAAAGGCCGGATAGAGGACTTTCTGGAACCAGCCGTATTCCATGGTGTGGGTGAATCCGGGGAGTTTGCCTGAATCCACCAGTACTCTGGCCTGAAGCAGCAATCTGATTTCACGGGTAATCATGGTCAGGATAATCATGTGATGATCGCCCTGGTCGAGCAGGTTTTTTAAAGCGCCCAGGGCGGCAAGCTGATTTTTTTCGCTCAGGGAGTTGGTCAGGACGAAAATATCATCTTCGCGGGTTCTGCCGACTGCTTCTTCCACGTCATCTTTGTCAATGAGGGGTCTGTCCCCGACAAAGGAGATGAGCTTTTCCAGTTCCGACATCGAGCGCGCGAAATCGAATCCTGTTTTTTTGCCCAGTGCCATCCAGGCCGCCGGAGACATTTTCTTTTTGTTCGTGTTGAGTAATTGCTGCGCTTCTTTCTGAAGAATTTGTTTGCGGTCGCCTTCTCTTCTCACTCTGGCGAACTCATGGACCTCTCCTGCCTGGGCGATGATTTTGTAGAGTTTTTTTCTTTTGTCCACGGACGCGGCGGTGAAAATCAGGCAGTTGCCGGCCGGAAGGCCCGCTTTTAATATTTCTTCCAGCTTCTCTGTTTTGTCAACGACAGAAGCGTCCGTCAATCCCGAGGTCTGGCAGATGTCCAGAATCCGCGGCAGCCATTTGTCGCGGTCTTCAGCCGCGTCTCCTTTGACGATGACGCTCCATTCGTCGTCGGTAATTTTCTGCCAGCCGGCTCCCTGTAAATCTTCCAGGGTAAAGCCCGCGATTTTCAAAAACACGAGAAAATTTCTGGCCGCCCTGGCCGGATTTGCATCCATCTCTGTGCGGACTTTATGAATGAGTTTGGACAGGTCTTCCCTGGAGGTAAAGAGGGTGGTGTCTTTGACGACGATGACCTTGCCTCTTCCCAGAAGTGACGGGGTCAGGAGGTTATCAATCAGGCTGTCGATATCCATGTTGTCCCCTTCGATGGTAAAGAGGCCGAAGTCCCGATCCGCTTCAGGAATGATGATGTCCAGTATTTTGTTGAGGGCTTCCCGAACCAGATACTCTTCTTCACCATAGAGGAGATAGCATGGCGCGACGGCACCCTTTTTCAGTTTGGCAATTATTTTTTCCATGAGGATTGAGGAGCTGACCGGAACGTTTATACGATCACGTATTTTCGAATGAGCTTGACAACATCTTCCGGCTCGTCAATGACCTGTATTAAGTCCATATCGGCAGGGACAATTTTGTCCTCCGCCAGCATTCTTTCCTTGAGCCAGTCGATCAGGCCCTTCCAGAATTCACTGCCCATCAGGATGACGGGAAACGGTTTTGTTTTTTTGGTCTGGATCAGCGTCAACGCTTCAAACAGCTCATCCATGGTGCCGAAACCGCCCGGCATAATCACGTAAGCGACGGCGTATTTGACAAACATCAGTTTGCGGACAAAGAAATATTTGTATTCGATATGAATGTTTGCATAGGGATTGGGTTTTTGTTCAAAAGGGAGTTTGATGTTCAAGCCGACGGATTTACCGCCCGCCTCGCACGCCCCTTTATTGGCCGCTTCCATGATGCCGGGGCCTCCACCGGTAATGACACCGAATCCACTTTGCGCCAGCAGACCGGCCAGCTTTTCCGTTTTCTGATAATAAAGGTCACCCGGCAAAACCCGGGCAGAACCGAAAATGGTGACGGCATTGCCTATTTTGGAGAGCACTTCAACGCCCTCGACAATTTCAGCCATAATGCGGAATACCCGCCATGACTCATTGACGGATAATGAATCAATTACGTATTGCTTTTCCTCCATCAGGCGACACTCCTCCTTAAAGGGCGTTTCATGATTGTTCAATTCGGCAACAGGAAAAAAGAGTTAGTATCTGCGGCGTCTCTGAACCTTGGCCAGCCGGCGCTGCGCTTCTATTTTTTTCCTCTTTTGCTTGATCGATGGTTTTTCGTAAGCGCGGCGAACCTTCAGTTCTTTGAATAACCCGCTTTTCGAAAGTTTGTTTTTTAAAATTTTTAGCGCTTTTTCGACATCATTGTCTATAACTTTTACTTCCAAATTAAATCCTCCTGCTTTCCAATTATATTTTTATTTTTCTTGTCAAACTGCCTCTTCGAAATCCGATGTTTCAGGATGCAATCTCCCGGCGGTTTTTCATTGTCCGGTTATTCCGAAAACCTTCGAAATGCCATCCCCGCCTGCCCGCGCCACCGCGGTTGTTTTCGGTGAGTCTCATTAAAAAAGGGCAGCACGGCAAAGCAAATTTTTGTCTGCCGTAAACTACCCTTTCTGTTCAATAAATTTTTAAATCACGCTCCTTGTTCCGGAGTAATTTTTTTTAACGCCTTCAGAAAGCTTTCGTTTTCTTTTTTCGTTCCCACGGTAACCCGGATGCAATTGGTCATGAGCGGCGGAACGTTCAGGTTTTTTACCATGATGCCTTCCGAAAAGAGCTTGTTGTATATGCGATTCGAATCAAAAGCGCAACTAAAAAATATAAAATTCGCTTTTGAGGGGTAAACCCTGATCCACTTGATCTTTTTCAGCTCCTCATAAAGCTCCTCGCGTCTTTCTATTATCTCTTTGATTTGTTTGGAAAATTCTTCTTTATAGTCCAGGAAAAAGCCGGCCGCCGCCTGGGTCAGGGCGTTGACGTTATAAGGCAGTCTGACCTTGTCGAACTGGGCAATCATGTCGCTGTCTCCGATTAAAAAGCCCAGACGGATGGATGCCATCCCCAGCTTGGACAGTGTCTTTAAAAAAATGACGTTGTCGTGTTTTTTCAGCAGGGAGATCATGGTCCGGCCGCTGAAAGCGCCATAGGCTTCGTCTATGACGACGAGGCCGGGAGTCTGCCGGATCAGGGCCTCTATTCTGTCCCGGCTGAAAAGATTACCGGTGGGGCTGTTGGGGCAACTCAGAAAAATGAGCGCGGGAAAGTCGGTTTTGAAACGGGCGGTGATGGCGTCCACATCCAAGTCGAATTTTTGACCGAGAGGAACTTCAATGACTCTGTTGCCGGTATTGACCGCGATGATTTTGTACATGGAAAAGGTGGGGACAGGTACCAGCACGCCGTTGATGCGCCCCTTCAAGGCCAGGCAAAGAATCTGAATGAGTTCGTCCGAGCCGTTTCCCGGCATGATCATGTTTTTTTTCACGCCGTAATACTGCGCGAACCGTTCACGTATTTCGGAGGCGCCCGCGTCTGGATAGCGGTTGAAGTCTAGGCTGCGAAAGCGCTCACGTAACAACCGTTTCAACGGCTCCTGCATCACAAAAGGGTTTTCATTGGAGTCCAGTTTTATGACGCCGGTTTCTTCCGGCGCAACGTAACCGGTTTGTTCGTAGATTTTTTTTGCCACCAGGTCCCGGATGTTCATGGTGATGATCAGACCGCCTTAAAATATTTTTTCCGTTCAATGTTCCAGTTTATATCTGTGTATTTCTTCATCAGTTTGTTTTTAAGTTTTTCTTCATCGGGCGTGAGGGTCCCCTGCTCCATACGAATCCCCAGCTCTTCCATAAACCCTCTTTTTAAAGTTGCACAAATTTCCCGCACTTCCATCCGGCGCGCAAGCTCTTCAGAAATCCCTGTAACCGTGCTTTTTAATGCTTCCACCCGCCCGGAAAATCCGCCCGTCAGGATGATATCGGCCGTTTTTTGCGCGTCAAACGTCAGGGGAAGCAGGCCGTGCTGTAAAAATCCTCCCCGCTTTCTGGCCTGAGCGCTGCCGCAGATTTTCCGGCCACCCGCCAGAAGTTCGTTTTTCAAGGGCGTCGCGAAGCAGCAGGGATTGATTACTTCTTTCTTCATGCAGCGCCCCTCTTCCGCCAGCCACGCGTCAATGCCCAGATGGCGAAGGCCCCGGGCGATACACGCACTGATGATTTTGTAGGCGCCCTGAATATCCGCAGGGAATATTTTTTCGCTCTCACCCGCCACCAGGGCATAGGTGACTTCATTGAGGTGAAGAACCGCCCGGCCGCCCGTTATTCTGCGGGCGACATCGATGCGCTCGCGGCGGCACTGCTCAATGTTTAATTCCTTCTTCGCGTCCTGAAAGTAGCCGATGGTGACGGCCGCAGGATGCGAGGAGTAAAATCTGATCGTGGGCGGCTTTTGACGTTTGATGGTTTCGTGAAAAATCGCCTCGTCTATGGCCATGTTTTCGAAAATGCTACACTGTTGAAAATCCAGCAGTCTCCAGGCCATAAGAAAGCTTATTCGTTTTCTTCCCGCATGATGAAGTCCTGATAATTGGTCGCGGCGAGAAGGTCTTCCAACTGATCCAGGTTGTCCATTTCAATGACAACCAGCCATCCGGTATCGTAGGGGTCTCTGTTGACAATGCTGACATCTTCAACAATGTCTTCATTGATGATGACCACTGTGCCGCTGACGGGAGAGATTAAATCCACCACTTCCTTGACGGATTCAATTGACCCGAAGGTTTCGTCACGCTCCACGTAGGTATCGGTTTCTATGAACTCAACAGAGAGAATATCACCCAATTTTTCCTGAGCGTAATCGGTGATGCCGATGGTGGCCATATTGCCGTCAACACGCAACCAGATATGCTCGCAACTGTAAATTATATCTTCCGGATAATCCGTCATAATAGAACAACCTCTCTCTTTATTCTATAATGGTAAGCTCTTTATCCATTTTTGTAAGCTTTTCGCAACTATTTTTTTTCAAAAAAATCGTGTCTTCGATTCTGATGCCCCAAAGCCCCGGAATGTATAAGCCGGGCTCAACGGTGAAGACCATCCCCGGCTTCAGGATATCCGTGGATGTTGCCGACAGGCGCGGTGCTTCATGGACGTCCAGGCCGACCCCGTGGCCCGTCCCGTGTACAAAATATTTTCTGTATTTTCCGAAGGCATGCCGCGCGCGTCTGTCGATTTCAGCACAGGGAACATCTGCCGCGATGGCGTCCAGAGCGCGGTCGTGGGCCTCTTTGACGATTTGATAAGCATTTTTTTGCCGGCCTGTCAATTTTCCGATACCCACGGTGCACGTTTCGTCGGAGCAATAGCCCCGATACCGGACACCGAAATCGATGACCACGAAATCGCCTTTTCTGATCTTCCGGTTTGTCGGCCTGGCATGGGGCAATGCGGAATGGGGGCCGGATGCGACAATGGGCTCAAAGGATAATCCGTCGGCGCCCGACTGCCGGGCCAGTAATTCCAGCTGAAGGGCGGTTTCTTTTTCGGTCCAGCCGGGTTTCATGCGGTGGATCAGTGTGCCGATGGCTGCGGACGCGATGCCGGCGGCTTTTCTCATGCAGGCTATTTCCGTTTCATCTTTATACGCTCTGAGCATTCGCAACTCTCCGGTCACGGAGAGGAAGGACTTTTCCTGAAAAGGAGCGGCCAGTTCATGATACTGGCTCAACGCAAGGGAATCCGCTTCCAAACCGATACGCTGAAGTTTTTTTTGTTGAATGATTTGAACAATGGTACGGATCTTGTCCGACGACTCTTGGATACGGATTCCGACGGTTTCCAGCGCGGCCTGCCCGGTGTAACGGCCATCAATCACTAAAACGGTTTCGCCCCGGGTGATGAAGAGAATGCCTTCCGATCCGCTGAACCCGGAAAGGTAACGAATGTTGCTCATGTTGAAAATGAGCAGGCTGTCCATTTGATGCGTTGAAAAAATGGTTTGGAGCCGGTCTCTTCTTTCAGTGAGATTTTTGTTTTTCAGCGGCATGCGTTTTCAACCTCTCGATATTTTTCAGCCACAGAGAAAGCGTGGCCAGCACACGATCCGGCGCGGAGGTTTCCCGGGTGCTGAAAGGCGAAAGTGACGTTCTTCTGAGTTTTTCCAGCAGGTTGAGCGCTTCTGTGTTGTGAGGTTCTTTTTCGACGATTCTCTCCAGGACCTTTTCGGCATCCCGGTTATGTCCCTGCTCCAGGTATAACTGGGCCATGGTGATGGTAAAAAACTCCGGCTCCGAAGACTGGTCCTGATGGGCCGGATCTTGTTCGGCGGGCATCAGGTCTTTCTGCTCCAGCAAAGCCATTTTGGAAATAATGTCCCGGGCTCGCTCTGTCTCCGGCCGCAGGGAAATAAATTTTTCATAGCAAATGGCCGCTTCACGGTGCAAACCTTTTTCTTTGCATGTGTCGCCGGCGCGTTCATAAACAAGGTTCAGTCTGTGGATGACGGCCGCCACGTCATCGAGCAGTTCGTGCAGCTCTTCCATTCTTCCCATGCCAATCAGCGCGTCACCGTACAGGCCCAGCGCTTCGGGATCTTCTGGAAAATGCCGCAGCCGCTCGATGGCAAGATGGATCGCTTCGTTCAGGTCCCCCCGGTTCAGGCATTCTTCCGCCCGGCGCATGAAATCCTCGCGATGGCCGTCTGTCGTTTTCTGTGTCATGAGATCAGATGTTTGATAAAAAAATACATTTGCGGGCTACGTAACACAGCGGATGTGGTGTGTCAAGAATTGACGAACTCCAAATGAACCGGTTATCTTAACGATTGCAGATAGTTTTTGGCTCTCCGGCCGAAGGATGATTCAGGGGAGAGCTCCAAAACCTTCTGAAATGCACGTCTGGCCTGTTCGGTGTCCTTGTTTTTCATGTAACTCTGGCCCAGCAGAAAATAGGCGTCAAACAGCGAAAGGTCCAGTTCAACCGACTTTTTCAGATACCAAATGGCTTCGGGGAAATTACCCTGATCATAATAGATCTGCCCTATTTTTTTATAAATTTCCGGCCGCAAACCGGTCATGGGTTCAACCCTGAGCGCTTCGTTATATTTTGCTAAAGCCTTTTTATAGTCCGGCTTGTAGTAATAGGCTGTCGCCATGTTGTAAAGTGCCATGGACGGGGTGTCATATAAATAATTGAGCAGGGCTTTCTCAAATTCTTCAATGGCGTCGTCCCAGCGCTCTTTTTCCATGTAGAGGGTACCCAGGTAGTTATGGGCTTCGGAATATTTTGGATCCAGAGAGATGGCTTCTTCAAATTCCTCAATCGCTTTGTCCTGCATCCCCTTGCCGTGATAGGCCATCCCCAGGTAATAGTGAACCTTGGGATTGCCGGAATGGTATTTTTCCGATTCCAGCAGTTCTTTTAACGCGTTGTTGTACTGCCCGTTGGCAAGGTAAGAGATGCCTTTTTTTAAAAAAAGCTCGGATTGCTCTCTGTGCCAGGGGGTATAGGTACAGGCGGAACAGATGAACACGACCAGAAAAAATAAAAATAATACAGCCTTTTTCATAGACAATTTACTTCACCAATAAATTCTGATGCGAATGAAGAAAGCGGCCGCTGATCTGAAAAACTGAAAAGTTTTTCTGCCCATCAGGCCCCGGGACTGCCTTCCTGATTATCATCGTTCAAGACTTTGGGAGTCACAAAAATCAGCAATTGTCTTTTTTGGTTCTTGATGCTGTCGGTTTTAAATAACCAGCCCAGAACCGGTATTTTCTGCAGCCAGGGCCAGCCGCTTACAGACTTGCTTTCTGTCGATCTTAAAATTCCACCGATCACAACGGTATCGCCATCGTTGATGACCACCTTGGATTGAACCTCGCTTTTCACGATGGGCGGATTGCCCTGTGGGTTGAGCGCCGCTTTCGACCAGTCCGGCGTGTCGTTGCTGGCCAAGATATCCATGGAAACTTTTCCTTCAGCCGTCAGTTTCGGCGTAACCTCGAGTTTCAGCAGGGCCTCTTTGAAGGAAACGGTTGCCGGAGAGTTCAAAGAGGTCCCTGCGGGCGTGATGTAGGGAACTTCATCACCCTGTTTGATGATGGCTTTGATGCCTTCCATGGTGACCACTTTCGGCGACGAAATGACTTTACCCTTGGAGTTTGTTTCCAGTACGGCTAACTGGGTTTCTAAAAATCCCGTCGCGCCGCCAAAAATCAGACCAATGGCCGGTGACGCGACAGACATGGGAAAATTGACCGCCGCCATGGCCAGGGGATCACCTTCCGGCGTTGTAAAAGGTATGGCTGAAGGATAATTCATCTTCTGTTGGCTGCCCGTTCCCACATTGCTGCCGCCCGTTACTCCCAAACCATATTTACTGCCGCCATAGTTGACGTTCCGCGAGTTGCCGAATCCCCACTGAACACCGAGGTCTCTGGCAAATTCTTCCGTGGCTTCAACAATCTTCGCCTCAATCAGGATCTGTTTTAATAAGCCTTTGTCCGCCCTGATTTTTTTGTCTCTTTCAATAACCGCTTCCTTGGCTGCTTCATCCTTTCTGCTTCTGTCGATGGTGGTTACGATGATGACGTTGCCTTCCTCTCTTTTGGTCAGGCTGTTCACATCCAGGATGGTGTCCAGGGCTTTTGTCCAAGGAACATTTTTCATGGACAGCGTGATGTTGCCCCGGACTTCGTCACTGGCCACAATGCTGACATTGCCGTATTCCGCCATCAGGCGCAAAACGCTCTTGATGTCCGCGTCCTGGAAGTCCAGGGAGATGATGCGGTCGGTCAGTTTCTTCTCTTTTTCCTTAAAGGGAGGAAGGTTCAGTGGTTCTTCCTTGCCGGCGTAAGCCGTCTTTTCCGTGTCGTCACCGCCCCTGACGGAATCCTTTGGCCGGACGGCTGATTTTCTGGAGATGCCCGGTTTCTGTTTTTCCAGGCTTGCGACATTGAAATCAATGTAAATATTCTGCTCGTCCTGTCTGATGGAATAGGGGACAACTTTATTGATGGCCACATTGATGTAAGCCCAATTTTTACCCTTGATTAATTTTTGGGACGGTACAACGCTGACAATGTTATTTAATTCCCCTTCCCCCAGGGTCCGGCACAGTTTTCCCGGAACAATGGTATCTTCAAGCTTAATCAGATAACTGCCGACAATCTTGTTGCTGACATCAATAAAAGGCTGTTTGGATACCACCAGGTGAATTCTTTCTTTGCCGGGCAGTTTTGCCAGGTATATATTTTCCAGAGTTCCGGTATGGGCGGTAACGGTTAACTTGTTATTTGACCCTTTATCCTCGGAAGCTGAAGCGGCAGAAGCACGCCCGGTAAAAGATGTAAAAATCCAGGCCATGGCTATTAAGAGAATCAACAGGGGGAATAAATATTTTTTCATGGTTTTACCTCATCTTAATTTTTGTGTAGTCTTAAAATGATCTTTCTCGCTCTTCTGTCTTCGTATTCTTCCACCACCACGCGGTCAGGTGCGATTTCAATGACTTTTCCGTCATACAATCCGATTCGTGTTCCTTTGACGAGCGGATAAAACTTTTTGGAAGCGTCTTCCACAATGGCGACTCTGTGATTGTCCGTACCGGCAATACCCACCACGCGATAGCTGTCTGCTTCGGCTCGCTGTAAAGGATAAATGGACGTCGCCCCTTTTTTCTCCGCTTTTTTCTTCGCCGCCGCTTCAATCACAATAAACGGTTGAAAGGGATCGGGCTTGCCAAACGGCTCGTATTTGTAATCTTCAACCGGGGGCGGAGATACAGCAACGGGAATGGCGTTGGGTCCCGGTGTTCCCGCCTCAGGTGCCGCCGGTTTTTCCTGAGTCTGCGCGGGAACATTGGCGGCGGCTGGAGCTGATTTCACGGCATTGGCCGCAGCGGGGGCAGGTTTAATATCAGCTGCAAAAGCAAAGAGCGTCGCCATGGAGAAGATGACGATGACTACGGAATTCATGATCATGAACTTAACTTTTTGCATTCTGTTTCCCACTGTTGTGCCCGGTTATTTTTTTTCCTTTTTATCAATAAACATATAGGTTTTAATTGTACAGGTCGATGAAAGCAGGTTCTTTCTGCTTTTTGAATCGGCGGTCTTACTGATGGCAACATCGGAAACATTGACGATTCTGGGCAGTTTGGCCACCTTATCGAAGAAAAAGAGGATTTCCTGGTAAGACCCCAGGATGGTAACTCCGACCGGTATTTCTTCGTAAAACGGCTCCGGAGCCGCGGCTGCAGCGGGCTTGCCGGCAGGAGCCGCGGCCGGCTGTTCAGCGCGTTGATCCGACGGCTTCATCAATGCCGATGCTTTCGGCGGAGCTGACGCCTCAAACGTTCTGGGAACGGAAGCCCTGGGTTCAAACAATACAAACTCTACACCGGCATCTCTGCCTGCCGCCGAAACGGAATGAAAAAGGGCCGGTATCTCCCGCTGGTCGGGAAGCTTCTGTAACGCGATTTTATAACTTTCCTGCAAGGCCGCGACATCAGCCTTGAATTTACCGATTTGCTTGGCAATTTTTTCTTTTTCTTTGATTTTATCCTGAAGCTCGGTGAGCTGCGTAGATAAAGTCGTCCTTTTTTCCATGGCGGCATTTAAAAAGAAAAACCAATAGAAATAACCGATGAGCGCCAAAACGAGAAAAACGACTCCCAATCTGGCCTTGGGTGACATTTTCTTTATGGTGTTGATATCAATGGCCATATCAGAATCCCTTTTTCAGAGCACAGGAAAAATTAAATTGCTGTACTGTGACGCCTGAAATATCCACCTTTTTGGAAGAGATCAAATCAACCGATTTTATCGGATCAAATTTTTCCAGACTTTTCATAAAATCGGCCACAACCAAATTGTCCCTCCCCATCCCTTCCAGAGCAAGACTGGCATCTTTTTGTGTGATTTTGGTCAGCCAGATGTCTTTGGGGGGAACAAGTATCGCCAGGCTGTCTAATGTTTTTACCGGGGCCAAACGCTTCTCTTCCAGGGTAGAAATGACACCCAGCTTATTTTCCAGATCACTTTTTGTTTTTTTAAATTGATCAATGTCGCCTATCTCTTTTTCTAAAGTAGCCAGGGTGGTTTCAGATTCCTTTATTTGGGTTTCCAGACCGCTGATGGACATATTCATCCCAACCGACAGCCACCCGAGCGAAAGAAAAACGATAATCAAACACCCGGCAAGAATGAATATCTGCCTGGCAAACGTGTCTTTCTTGGCTTTCTCCCGATAGGGTAATAGATTAATTTTAATCATTTGTCGCCTATGGTCCTCAATCCCAAGCCGATAGCGGTTGCAGCAACCGGTTTGATGTTTTCCAAATTTTTCACATCAAGGTTTCTTTTGTTATAGTTGATTCTTAAAAACGGATCGATGATATCGGTTTTCACGCCCAGCGTCTGGGAAAGATGTTTGGCCAGTCGGCCGATTCTGGCCGAACCTCCCGCGAGGAGTATCTGCTTGATATCATCACCGCCAAAGGTCGAACGGAAATAATCAATGGACCTTTCTATTTCCATACAGATCGGCTGAGCAAACTCCAGAATACTGTTTTTCAAATCCTCGGCGTCTCCCTCACTGGCATTCGGCAGACCTTCGATCTTGATTTTTTCCGCTTCCTCAAAAGTAACCTGATATTTTTCCTGCAGGGCTTCCGTGATGGAATTTCCGGCCATGGCAAAATCTCTTGTAAAAACAGATGTCCCGCCTTTGACAATGTTAATGCCTGTCGTGCTCGCTCCCACATTGATCAGAACATCCACTTCTTCATTATCAAATTCATAATTCGCGCCGTACAATGTTTCCAGAACAAACGGCGCCACGTCCATAATGATCACATTCTGTCCGGCAGCGGTGGCGGCATCCAGGTAACTGTTCACAATTTCTTTCTTCGCCGCCACAATGATAATGTCCATCTGATTGGGGTTGTAATTATTTTCACCCAAAATCTGAAAATCGTAATTCACATCGTCCATGGTTTCAAAGGGCAGGTACTTGCCCGCTTCGTCACGGATCAAATCACGCAATTCCGATTCATTCATTTTTTCCAGGGTCACTTTTTTGATAATGACTGAATTACCGGCAAGGGAAGTCACGATGCCTTTCTTCCCGCATTTAGAAAGTTTGAATATTTCTTTTATTTTTGAAGATAATACAGCGGCATCGGCGAGAATGCCATCGATAATAACGCCTTTCGGCAGGGGAAGTTCATAGAAGCGGTTAAGATAATGTCCCTTGGAGCCGCCGCTGACTTCGGCAATCTTAAGAGAGCTGGAACCGATATCCAAACCGACAAGACTCTTTTTTCCGGAAAATATTTCTTTCACATCCAGCCTCAACACACCGTCAATTTGAGATTGAGCAAACCCTGCATCACTAATTTGCTAACCGGTAAACGACATCACTTTTCCTGACCATTCCTAGTTCATTACGCGCAATCATTTCAATGTAATTGATATCGTTCCGCAGTAATAAAATCTTCTTTGTTAATTCGTTATTTTCTTCTGTAATTTTCATATTTTGAGATTGCAAAGCAACCAGCCGCTTGCTCATCAAATAATTGTCCATCACTCCCCGGTTGCCAAATGTTATCAAAAGTGCCATTAAAAATAAAAAGAAAATTAAATATATGCCTATTTTCATCGGGTATGAACTTTTCCCCTGTTACGGGCGTTGTTAAAAATTTTCTTCCTGGCTCAAGGAAAAACTTCTTCGTATGGCTTCTGCAATGCTTTAGCAACTTTTAGCTCTGAATTCTTTCTGGTAGATAAACCCTTTTCCATTTTCGAAATGGTCTGGGGAGTCAATCCCGCCTTTCTTGCCAATTCCGATATGCTCAAAGGAATTGTTTCGCGAAATTTTTTCACTTGATTTTTCTTTATATTACCAGCCATAGATAAAGCGACACCTCACGTGGCTTTCATAAGGCGCTAATTTAAAACAAAAGTCAAGATATTTTTTTAATATTCATTAATATTGATTAATATTCATTAATATTGATTAATGTTGCCATTCCAGGATTCGCATCACATAGAATAAAAAATTGTTATAATTTTAAGAGGATGGAAGGTTTTGCTGAGATTCTCCCAAAATAAATCGGCCGCTTTCGATCCATTCTTTTAAGATGTTGGCAATCTGTCTGGCTTTGTAATAGCTGGACAGCGGCGCCGTGATAATCTGTTTTCCATCGATGGTAATCGTGCCGCTGCGCAAATCTTTATAACTGACTTCTGCCAGAGACTTTGCCGCTCCTTTAGGATAATCCATGCTGTAATCGTAAATTTGTGTGTAGATATCGTCGTCTTTAACCGCGGTATAGCGGGCCATTTCCTCATCCAGTATCGGGATCGGAATCCCTATGCCGACAAACAGGGAAACACCGTAACCGAGCATGCTGGCGCCTGCCAGCCATTCCGTACTCATATCTTTCAGATTGCCGATGACGGCAATCGTGCCCGCTCCTTCTTTAGGAACTCCGTTGGTTCCCCGGAGCACATTCGGATTGTGCTGTGTTCCCGGCCACGCCACAAAACCCTGCGCGCCACCCAAAAATATACGTGTGCCGATACCGATCGTTCTGTAGTACGGATCGTTGAACAACGGGCTCAGCTGTCCGGAGGTGGCGAAGGACGCGTTGGCCATTTGCGGCCGCAGCATGCCCATATAGGTGTAAATCGTTTTGTCAGACAGATTCACGGCGCAGTTGTAGTTCTGATAGGCATTACGGGGGTTAAACAAAACGGCGTCTCTCAAATCTTTGATCGTGATGTTTCGTTCATGTTTCCGGGCCGGATAGCAATCGGTTCCGTAGCCCTCGGCACGCAGTTTGATGACATTCCCCGCCACCAAGTCTTCGATCACGTGACCGCCGCCGTAATTGAATTCACCGGGATAAACACTGTTGAGCGGATCGTTTTCGGCAACCTCGGTCGCTCCGATATAGCAGTCAACCGCGGCAATTCCGCCATACGCGGGAACATCGTTGAGCCAGACTTTCGAGGCGCGGAGACGGGGCGAGGTGTGACCAAAGTTAAGAAAAGCGCCGGAGGAACACATGGGACCGAAGGTTCCGGTGGTCACAACATCGATTTTACGGGCGGCTTCCACGTCGCCGTGTCGTTCCACGACATCAATCATTTCCTCCGCCGTGACGACCACCGCGCGCCCTTCTCTGATTTTGTCATTGATTTCCCGGATTGTTTTTTTAACTTTAAACTTTTTCATATCTCACTTCCCAGGCCCGGATTTTTCGAAGACTTTTCATACCACTGTTTGATATCATTTGCAAAAATTTAAGTGGTGGATGATGAAGAGGTGTGGCCGAATCCCCCTGCCCCTCTGGTTGTCTGATTGAGCGCCGACGTTTCCGTCCATTCCGCCTGAAAAACTTTCTGGATGACCATCTGCGCCAGGCGCATCCCTCTGGTAATGACAAACGGCTCCTGACCGTGATTGATGACAATCAATCCGATTTCTCCACGATAGTCGGCATCAATGGTTCCCGGAGCGTTCAGGAGAGTGATGCCGTTTTTCAGCGCGAGACCGCTGCGCGGCCTGATCTGCGCCTCGTAACCTTCCGGGAGAGCAATCGCGATTCCTGTCGCAATTTTTTTCCGCTGGCCGGGCAAAATCATTTCCTCTTCCGTCACGGCGGCAAAGATATCCATTCCCGCGGCCTGCGCGGTCATATATTGCGGAAGAGGAATGTCCTCATTTCCCGGCAGCCGCTGAATAAAAGCTTTCACCTTTTCCATATTTCAGTCAGAAATGTTTTTTGAAAGGACGATCAACACCGGATGATGAGATCCGTTCCGCGCCCAACGGTTCGGTGAACGCGGAACGGCGGTTTTAATCATTATTGAACTTCCACGCCCAGGGCTTCTTTGCGGCTGAGACGAATCTTGCCGGCCTTATCGATTTCCAGCACCTTGACCATCACTTCATCGCCTTCCTGCACGACATCGGTCACCTTGGCAATTCTTTCCTTGGCGATTTGTGAGATATGCAGCAGGCCTTCGGTGCCGGGAAGAATCTCGACAAACGCGCCGAAGTCCACAATTTTTTTGACGGTGCCGCGGTAAATCTTGCCGACTTCCGCTTCTTCGGTCAGCCATTTCACCATTGCCACGGCGCGGGCGGCCGCTTCGGCATCGACGGAGGCGATCGTTACGGTGCCGTCATCTTCCACATCGATGGTCACACCGGTTTCACTGATAATCTGGCGGATGTTTTTACCGCCGGAACCGATGACGGTGCGCACCTGATCTTCCTTCACCTTAACCGTTGTAATCCGGGGCGCGTATTGCGATATGTCGGGCCGCGGAGCGGAAAGCGTTTCACGAATTTTTCCGATAATGTGTATGCGTCCCTCGCGTGCCTGAGCCAGCGCCTTGCGCAGAATGTCCTCGGTGAGCCCGTCAATTTTAATATCCATCTGCATGGCGGTCACCCCTTTTTCCGTGCCGCAGACCTTGAAATCCATATCGCCCGCGTGGTCTTCATCACCCAGGATATCCGAAAGAACAACCGTCTGATCTCCTTCCTTGAGCAGACCCATCGCGATACCCGCGACGATATCCTTCACCGGCACGCCGCCGTCCATCAGGGACAGAATTCCACCGCAAACGGTGGCCATGGACGACGAACCGTTGGAGGACAGGATTTCCGAAACGATGCGGATGGTATAGGGGAAGGTCTCCGGTGACGGCAGAACCGGTACCAGCGCCTTGCGCGCCAGCGCTCCGTGGCCGATTTCCCTTCTGCCCGGACTTCGCAGGGATTTGGCCTCGCCGACACTGTAAGGCGGGAAATTATAGTGCAGCAGGAATGATCGCGTTTCCTCACCGCTCACATAATCCATCCGTTGTTCATCCGCGGACGTTCCCAGGGTACAGGCGGCCAGCGCCTGCGTCTCTCCTCTGTTGAAAAGCGCCGAGCCGTGCGCCCGCGGCAGGACGCCGACTTCGGAGCTGATCGGACGAATATCCGCAGGTGAACGGCCGTCGATTCTCTTCTGGTTCTGAAGAATCATCTCCCGGATCACGCGGGATTCCAGTTGTTCGAGAATACCCGCGACTTTTTTGCAGAGAACGGCATCCTCGCCTCCGATATTCTTGATCACCGCACTCCGGACCTCTCCGAGTTTGCTGTAACGTTCCAGTTTTCGCGCTATGCTGTAACCTTCTTTTAAGCCGGGGAGCGCTTCCGCCCTGACGCGTGCGATGAGTTCCTCATCGGATACAGGCTCTTCCACCAGCCTCTTGGTCTTGCCGATCGCGGCCCGGACCTGATCCTGTAAATCGATCACCGGCCGGATCGCCTCCATCCCGAATTGGATGGCGTCAATAATCTTCTCTTCCGGAACTTCCCGGGCTTCGCCTTCCATCATGACCAGTTCCACGTCATAAGCGCGTCCTGAGGTTCGGGGAGCCACCTTTCGGCCCACCAGGAAAAGGCTCATCTCGCTTTCCTTCATGCTCTCCGGTGAGGCATTGGCCACAAACTCGCCGTTGATGACGCCAACCCGCACGCCGGCAATGGGTCCTTTAAAGGGAATATCCGAAATTTCCAAAGCAGCGGACGCGCCGATCATGGAAGCGACATCCGGGTCGTTTTCTTTGTCGATGGACAGAAGGGTCGCCACCAACTGGGTTTCCGAGAAGTATCCCTTGGGAAAAAGCGGGCGAATCGCGCGATCAATGATGCGTGACGTCAGAATTTCCCGCTCATTGGGACGCCCTTCCCGCTTGAAGAAGCCACCGGGAATTTTACCCGCCGCGAACGTCATTTCCTGATAGTCAACGGTCAGGGGAAGAAAATCCACCCCTTCGCGAGCGCTTTTCAGTGACACCACGGTAATCAACACGACGGTATCGCCGTAATAAACCAGGATGGATCCGTCAGCCTGCGCGGCGACATAATTCGCCTTCAGGGTGATGCTCCGCCCGGCAAAATCCGTACTCAATACATTACTCATTCATTTTCCTCCATTGTTTGAATTTCACGCCATAGGAAATTCAAGGGCGAAACGCATAAGACAACGATCGCTGACATATGCAATGATATGCCCGCAAACATATATGCTTATGCCTTCCGCCCTTGAATACTGTCTTTACTTTCTGAGTCCCAGACGTTTGATAACGTTTCTGTATCTTTCTATATCATTCTCTTTTATATAATTGAGAAGCCTCCTTCTCTGACCAACCAGTTTTAAAAGCCCCCGGCGCGAGTGGTGATCCTTTTTGTGCGCTTTGAAATGCTCCGTCAAATACTCGATTCTGGCACTTAAAAGCGCGATCTGGACCTCGGGCGATCCCGTATCCTTTTCATGCAGCCGATAGTCACTGATGATTGTTTTTCTCTTGTCCGAACTTAACACGATTCTTCCTCCTTCTATAATGGTATCATTTTAAATAGTGATTGCACAATTCCGTTATTGATCAATATTAAAAACCCTGACAATTCTGGCCGCCTGCGTCTTCCCGTCTAAATCGGATAGCCGATGACCCGCAGCCAGCATCTCCGCCACAGCCAGAAGGTTCCCGCCGTTCGTGAATTTTACCATATCGCCGGCTTTAAGCAAGGGAAGATCATGCTCCCTGAGCATTTCCACCGAGGGCTGCCATCCGTTACGCAGTCTGGCAACGGAATGATCTTTCAATTCAATGGTGGCGAGCCTGGGCAAAAGCTCCGTCATGAGCAATATTTTTTTTGCGAGCTCCTCCTTCGAATGAGGGACGGCATCACTTTCAAGATTCACGGCCGTTTCCTCTGAAAAGATTCCGCTTCGCAGACGACGCAGTCCGCTTAAACACGCTCCGGTGCCCAGCACGTCTCCAATATCCGAACAAAGTGACCGGATATAAGTTCCTTTGGAACAGTCCACACGAAAAGTAACATGGGGAAAAGCAATTTCCTCGACAACAATGCTGTGGACGGTGACTTCCCTGGGTTTCAAATCAGGAAGAACACCTTTCCTGGCCCATTTGTATAAGGGTTGCCCCTGGTATTTAATCGCTGAATACACCGGCGGAACCTGTTTAATGTTACCGGTCATCCGTGATATGACCGTCTTGATTTTATCTTCCGGGACGAGATAATCGGATTGACTGATGATCCGGCCTTCTGTATCCATGGTGTCGGTTTTGACGCCCAACAGCATGGTTGCCCTGTATGCTTTGTCGTCACCGGCCAGAAAACCCGCTAACTTTGTCGCCTCATTCAGGCAAACAGGAAGAACCCCGGTAGCCAAAGGGTCCAGGGTGCCGGTATGGCCGGCTTTTTTTATTCCCAACATTTTTTTGACATCACTGACCACGGTGTGTGAGGTTTTCCCTGCCGGTTTGTCAATGACGATCACACCATCCATCATCTTTTAAGATTCCTTTACCGCTTCGATCAGATTCGTTTTGATGGTCTCAATATCACCTTGCATCCAGCATGACGAGGCATGAATGTGACCGCCGCCGCCGAATTTTCTGGCCACTTTCTCCACGTCATATTTGGATTTGGAACGCAGGCTCAACTTGAAATTATTTTCCCCCCGCTCGGTATAAAGTACGGATACTTCAATGCCCCTGACCGTGCGCGGGATATCTACAAATCCTTCCGTGTGCTCCCAGGCCGCACCGGTTTCCTGCAGGTCTTTCTGTGTAATGACCATGGAACCGACTTTGTTCTCCAGATCCAGAGACAGGGTCGACAGTGCTTTGGCCATGAGATTCAACCTGACCGGCGAATCGCTTTCATAAATATTTTCCGCGATCCGGTGGGGGCTTGCGCCTTCTCCCACAAGCACGCCCGCCGCCATAAAGGTCTCTTTCGTCGTGCTGGAATATCGAAAACAGCCTGTATCGGTAATGATCGCCGTATATAAATTCGTGCAGATATCCCGGGTCATTTTTACGCCCATTTCCCGCATGAGGCGAAACACCAATTCTCCGGTGGAACTGGCTTTCGCGTCGAGCATTTTCAACGGAAAAGAACCGTTGTTCGAAACATGGTGATCAATATTAATCATTTTTTTGATTTTGCCGATCTTTTCCGCTTCTTCACCGACCCGGCTCAAATCACTGCAATCCAAAACGATCACGGTATCATACTGCTCGATATTGCTGATACTGTGCGTGATGCTGTGCGCTGCCGGGAGAAACTGATAACGCTCCGGCGTGCGGTCCTGATTATAAACCACGGCTTTCTTTCCCATGTCTTTCAACATCAGATAAAACGCCAGTTCCGATCCCAGAGCGTCTCCATCCAGCCGCACATGCGCTGTAATCAGAAAATTTTCTCCTTCATGGAGGGCGTTGATAATATCATTGATCATTCTTCTTGTCCTGTTGTGCTATCTCGGCTAATAATTTTTCAATACGGTTGCCATAACCAAAGGAGGTGTCGTGCATGAAAAGCAGTTCCGGAACAAAGCGCAGCTGTAAGCGTTTTCCCAGTTCACGCCTGATAAAACCGGCGGCTTTATGGAGTCCCGTCCTGATCTCTTCAGAGCATTCATCCTTGCCCATTTCCACAAAATATATTTTGGCGTTGCGTAAATCATCCGATATTTTCACCGAGGTAATGGTGACCGAATGAAGCCGCGGATCCTTGACTTCCTGACGGATGATTTCGGACATATCCGCCCTGATCAATTCGGCAACCCTGTCCGCTCTTTTAAAACTCATCGCCTGTATTCATTTCCCTCACGGATGCCTCCAGAAAGTCGGAAACAACCATAATTTCCGTTTTGCTGTCCAGAACATCGGCCACATGCAAGTGATCAATAAATCTCAGCAAATGGTCAACTTTGCCGTTGATGTAGCGCGAATCATTGCCGACGAACGCGAAAGCGATTCCGGCGAATTTTTCGTTATCCAGATGGTCTGTCTCCGCAATCGAAACGTTAAATTCGTTTTGCACACGCTTCAATATTCTGTTCAAAACACTTCTTTTGTTTTTTAAAGAGCCGCTTTCCGGGATTCTTAACTGGATGGTTCCGTATCCAATAACCATAAATCATTTCCCCGACAACCTCTTTGCACAGAGGCAACGGAACTGAGCCGCTAACGTTTCTCCGTTTTCTGTTCCAATTTCTTTTCCAGTTTTTCCATGTAATAAGCTTCGATGATATCGCCCGGATGGATATCATTAAAGCCTTCAATCCCGATGCCGCATTCAAATCCTTCCAGCACTTCGCGCGCATCGTCTTTAAACCGTTTCAGAGATAAAATTTTCCCGTCGAAAACCACCACGCCTTCGCGGAGCAGCTTCAAGCTGTTGCTGCGGATGATTTTACCGTTTGTGACATAGCAACCGGCAATGGTGCCGACCTTCGGTACCTTGAAAAGCTCACGGACTTCGGCTCTCCCCTGCACCACTTCCTTGTATTCCGGATCCAAAAGACCCTCCATCGCCGCCCGCACATCCGTGATGATATTATAAATCACGTCGTAGAGTTTGATGTCCACGCCTTCCTGCTGGGCAACTTCTGTCACCCGTGCATCCGGCCGGACGTTAAATCCGATAATAATGGCCTGGGAGGCGGAAGCAAGCAAAACATCGGTTTCGCTGATGGCACCCGTGGAACTATGGATAATTCTCAGTTTGATGTCATCCGTGGAGAGCTTGTTCAAGGCGTCGGATATCGCCTCGATGGAGCCCTGGACATCACCCTTGATGATGACATTGCATTCTTTCACGCCTTCTCTCATCCGCTGATAAAGTTGTTCCAGTGTGACCTTGGACAGCGAAGCAAGTTCCTTTCCCCGGGCTTTTCTGGTCCAGTAATCGGCAATGCCCTTTGCCTTCTTTTCATCCTCCACACAGAAAAATTCCGCTCCGGTTTGCGGAACGCTGGAAAAACCGATCACTTCCACGGGAGTGGAAGGCCCGGCTTCCCTGATGCGCCTGCCCTGGTCATCAATCATCGCTCGCACGCGTCCGAATTCGGTTTTGGAAACAAAGGCATCTCCTTCTCTGAGCGTCCCCTCCTGGATCAGCACGGTCGCGACGGGACCGCGACCGCGATCCAGCTTCGATTCAATGATGATTCCGCGCACAGGACGGTTGGGATCGGCTTTCAGCTCCATGACGTCAGCCTGCAGCAAAATCATTTCCAGCAGTTCTTCGATATTGATTTTCTTTTTAGCGGACACTTCACAGAAAATCGTGTCCCCGCCCCACTGTTCGGACAAAAGACCGTGTTCGGTAAGGGCCTGCTTGATTTTTTCCGGGTCGGCTCCCGGCTTGTCGATTTTATTGATCGCCACGATAATCGGTACGCCGGCAACTTTCGCGTGATGAATGGCTTCAACGGTCTGATTCATGACGCCGTCATCCGCGGCAACAATCAGAACGACAATATCGGTCACCTGCGCCCCGCGCGCCCGCATGGCCGTGAACGCTTCATGGCCGGGCGTGTCCAGAAACACGATATCCCGATCGTTAATATTCACCAGATAGGCGCCGATCGCCTGCGTAATGCCGCCGGTTTCACCATCCGAGACATGGGTCTGCCGGATCGCATCCAAAAGCGATGTCTTGCCGTGGTCAACATGTCCCATAATGGTGACCACCGGAGCCCGCGGCATAAGATTTTCCGGAACAGACGGAGCCTTTAATGTGGATTCGTCAAATTCCACATCAGCCGATTCCACCTGAAAGCTGAACTCGGAAGCGACAAGCGTGGCGGTATCATAATCAATGGCCTGGTTGATCGTGGCCATAACTCCCATAGACATTAATTTATTGATGATTTCACTGACCTTGATCCCCATTCTTTTGGCCAGTTCGCCTACCGTAATGGTCTCTCCGATTTTGACGCGTCTTTTAATGGCTTTGGGAACGGTAATTTCCGTTTTCTTCATTTTGACCACGGCGGCTTTTTTCGTTTCGCGCCATTCGGAGGCATCAATGTCCTGGTCGTCGTCCTGCCTTTTAAATCTCTTTTCTATTTTTTTCTCTAAAATCTTTTTGGTCGGTATTTTCTTTTCTTCCTCAATGAATACTTCGACCTGGTGTTTGCCTTTCTTTTTCGGTTTTTCTGCAACTGGAACAGCTATTTTTTCGCCGGGTTTCAGAGGAGCCTTTGAAGGCACGGCTTTACCGGCTTCCGGTCTGACAATTTTATGTTTGCTGATAACCGTCGGCTTGACAACCGGGGGGGCAGACGGTTTAACATGGCCTGCCGGGGGCTGCGCGGGCGGTGGAACGCTTTCTCCTGCAGGGGCGGTAACAGACGCCGGTTTATCTTCAACTTTCGATATAGCTTCCGTAGAAGGAACATCTTTTGAAACCGGCTTTGCCGCTTCTACTGTGGGAGCTTTTTCCGCGTGTGGTTCTGCACGAAGGTCCGCAGGTTTTTCTTTTTTGATTCCTTCTTTTACCGTTGCCTCTTTTTTGAGGATTTCTTTTTCTGATTCTTCAGGGCCCTTCGCTTCTTCCGCGGTTGCCGATATCTCTTCCGGTGGTTTTTCCACAACGGTGATCACGGTACGTCGCCTGATGACCGTGGTTTTTATCCTCTTCTCCACCACCTCGCGCAGCTCGCCCGCGGTCAGCTCCTGCCTGGCTCTTTCCACGTCAGCATCTTCCAGGGAAGAAGATGCCGATTTAACCGAAATGCCGATTTTTTCCAAACGAGCGATCAGGACCTTGCTTTCCAGACCCAGCTCTTTGGCCAATTCATAAACCCGCTTTTTAGGCATGCGTAAAAATCTCCATGTAAAGTGTCTTATTGTTCAGATTTTGGTTCACCCGTGTTACCTGCTATCTCCTCATCCAATATCCTGCCGGCCGTTTCAATCCACTGCTGGGCCGTCTTTTCACCTATGCCGGGAATCTGGGATAATAATTCCGGCTCTGTCGCGGCAACCATGGCAATGCTTTTAATTCCTTTGCTGAAAAGCTTCTCCGCCATGGCCGGACCAATACCGGATATTTTTGTCAGATCATTTTGTCCGGAGTTGCCTTCCTCCGGAGCCTGAGCCATCGTCTCACTCTTCATATCGATATTCCAACCGGTCAGTTTGACGGCCAGGCGGACATTCTGTCCGTTTTTGCCGATCGCCAGAGAAAGCTGGTCGTCGGGAACAATGACCGTCATCGTTTTGTTTTCATCATCAATAAACACTCTGTTCACCTTCGCAGGAGACAGGGCGCTGCTGACATATTTGGCCGCGTCTTCGCTGTAAGGAATGATGTCGATCTTTTCACCGCGTAATTCCTGTACCACGCTCTGCACACGCGCGCCTCTCATGCCGACACAGGCACCCACGGGGTCGATATCCTTGTCTTTGGACCTGACGGCAATTTTTCCACGCTTACCGGGTTCGCGGGCCACATTGATGATATCAATCAGCCCTTCGGATATTTCCGGAACTTCCACCTCAAACAGGGCTCTCAAAAACGCCGGATGGGTCCGGGAAAGAATGATCTGCAAACCCTTGGCGCTTTTTTTGACGTCAACAATATAGGCGCGAATCCGCTCACCGCGTTTGTATGCTTCGCGGTGGATCTGTTCCGCCGGAGGGACCATTCCCTCGGCACGCCCCAAGTTAACCACAATATTACCGCCTTCAAATCTCTGAACAAAACCGTTGACCAGCTCGCCCTTCCTGTCTTTATATTCATCGTAGATATTGTCGCATTCGGCGTCCTTAACACGCTGAATAATAATCTGCTTGGCCAACTGCACGGCAATCCGTCCAAACTGGCTGGTCTCAATTTTCATACCCAAACTGTCACCCTGTTCGGCGCCCTCATCAAGAGTGTTTCGGGCATCCTCTCTGGATATTTGCGTCTCCGGGTACAGAACCTTGTCCACAACCGTCTTGAACTGAAAAACCTCAATTTCTCCGCTGTCATCATTGTAGTGAGCTTCTATATCCACATTCTGCCCCAGTTTTTTTCTGGCAGCCGTAAGCATTGCCTCTTCAAGGGCACCGACAATAATCTCCTTGCTTATACCTCTGTCCTTACCCATCTGTTCGATCAGACGTTTAAGCTCTGGCAACATTAGAAAATTCCTCCCTTTTCTTCGCTGATATTATATAGAATTTCAGCCTCCTGGCGTTATTCCCTGATCCCTGTGTTAACGCAATGCGTTATCCTGGGTTGTACAACTCTCTTTTTTATCCTTCATCGGCAAGATTGGCTTTTAAAATATCCTGCCGTGGAATCCGGTACGCTTTGCCGTCTATATCCATTAAAACAAATTTCCTGCCGGCTTCTTCAATATAGTCTACCAAAATACCGCGAAAGTTTTTAATCCCTTCGATCTTAACGGTTGTTTTGATATTCACTCTGGAATTTCTATATTTTAAAAAATCAATGTCGCGTGATATCGGCCTGTCGAAGCCGGGGGACGAAACCTCCAGCGTGTAAGACCCGTTGATCGCTTCGCGGATATCAAAGATGTCGCCTAGCTGGTCGCTGATATTGGCGCAATCATCCAGGGTGATGCCGCCTTCCTTGTCCAAATAAAGACGGATAATCCAGCGCGAATGCATTTTGATGCACTCCACATGAATCAATTCCATGCCCTCATCAGCTACTACCGGCTCTGCCAACTCCCGGATTTTCTCTTTAACCTCAATATCCATAAACACTCAGAAAATAAAAAAGTGGGCACGGGCCCACTCATCAATACTGCCTTATCGATGGTTTGGTGTTTTGCTAGCATATCAGCAGCAACAAAGCAAGCATTATTTACCCTTCCTTTTCAGTGCCCTGTGCTGATGATCTTTCATGAAGCACGCAGGTCTAAATCATCATTGGATTCATACTTTTGTGCCATTGTGTCCAGACCGCTGCACTGTCCGGCAGGATATCCGTCTCAAGAAGAAACGGCATTGATTGTATGGGGCAGCGTTTCGTATGTTGAAAAGATTTTAGGCGCAGGATACGGGTCCGTCACGAAATGGCCTGGGCGAGAAAATATTGGGAAGATCCGTTTCTTACGGCCTCCGGCCCCTGTCAACGATTCTAAAATATTTTATCCAGTCCTGATCAGCGGGAAGCGCAGTCCCAAACATTCTCAATTGACGATTTTGATTGGAGCGGGCGACCGGGCTCGAACCGGCGACGTCCAGCTTGGGAAGCTGACATTCTACCACTGAATTACGCCCGCTCATGAGGGCGTAATGTTATTGAACAGTGATATTTTGTCAAGATGTTTTTAATGAGACTCGTTGAGAGCGAACGAAGTGATGCTCGATACGTCAGTCGAATGATCCCGGGAGCGTAGCGACGCGGGATTTAAGTCTCGACGGAAACAAATTCCAACAGGCCGCGGCAAAGCCTGAAGTGTGGGCTGATAATTTTATTGATACTTTTTCATAATTCAATTATGAGCGACAGATCTATCGAAGTGCTCAACAGAAAACTGCAAGGATTTCATCATATAACAATGCTTTCAGACGACAAAAAGACAATCCGGGCATTTATGCTGACAGGCCTTCTGTTATTCACTCTATTTTTGATCTCTTATTTTTTAGACGATCAGCAAAGAAAATGTATGCTGGAGGAAGGCGGGCTGATTGAATCGGCGACTGCATTGGGTTACTTTTTGTGCATTGTTGTTATGATTTATCGGGGCAGGCTGACTTATATCAAGAACAATCATCCGCTGTTCCTGCTCATCATTTTTTTCATGCTCAGAGAGCTCGATTTTCATACCCGCTTTACAACAACAGGAATTTTAAAAATCAGGTTTTTTACCAGCGCTCAGGTACCTTTGACAGAAAAGGTAATCGGTCTGGTGGTTATCGCCATCCTTCTTTACGTTGTTTTGATGATCCTCCATAGCCACCTAAGAGATTTTTTAATGAATTTGAGAAAGAAAGACACCCTATCGATAGGGGTATTCATTACATGTGCCCTGCTGGCCATATCCCAAATTTTCGACGGTTTTGACAAAAAACTAATGCGGTTGGGTGTTGAGGTCTCCACGAAACTGTCACAGACGGCCACTGCCCTGGAAGAAATTGCAGAATTGGGTATTCCGCTGATCATATTCATTACGTTGATCACCTATTTTAGAAAAACGCAATCGTCAAAAAAATACTCTTCATCATAGCAATGGCTTTGTCATTCTGATGACCGGCTGTCATTGAACTGAACCGAACCTACGACAGCGCGTTTATTGGCTGTGAGATTTAAGACTGACTTCCAGAATACGGTCCACGTTAAAAACACGGTTTTGCCTCCGCGTCAGGCAATAAGCGTACAACCCCAGAAAGGGATGGCCGTTATATTCCATTTCCTCCACGCGAAGCGGGCGAATCAAGCGCGTCGATTTTTCATCCTTCGCTTTTAAATAAACGATTTCAACAATCTGTTTTTCCTGAAACGCCGCCTCCAGTATCTCAATCTTTTGTTCCCGGGAAAAGTTCAGTGACGCTTTGGCATACTGCAATCCGGTCAAAAATTTCATTACCTGCCAGTCCATCAGGACATGACCTTTCTTTAACGGATTTTTCAGAACCAGACCCTCCATCGTTGTGCAGCGGGAAAGCGCAACGTACATCTGCCCGTGAGCGAACGTGCCGCGTCCCACATCAATAACCACCTTTTCAAAGGTTTTCCCCTGACTCTTGTGAATCGTCACCGCGAAAGCCAAACGCACCGGATACTGATGAAAGGATCCGACGTCCTCCGAGTGCAGCTCTTCGTCCTTGAGAAAATATTTATAAATTTTCCACGTGTAGGGAGAAATTTCCACTGTTTCGCCATTATCCAGCTTAGCGATAATCACATCCTCTCCGTCTTCATCTTTGGCGAATTTTTTTATTTTGCCGATGGTGCCGTTTACCCATTGGCCGTACGCGTCATTATTGAGCAACATAATCTGCGCACCTTTTTTCAATTTCAACTCAAGAGCCGTCGGCATCGATTCCGCGCCGAAATCGCCTTCAACCACCCCCTGAGCCTTCCAGATTTTACCGGGAAGCTGCGCCAGCCGCTGTTCGTTGATACTGTCCGCAAGGTCGTTGGTGCTGGTCAGCGAAATATAAAAATCATCGGCGGACATTTGAAAGGACGGGTCGCATCGCTGATTGAAAACCGCGATATCTTCCTCCGTAACGGATTTGTTGCGGATGGCGTTCAGCAGGCGGATAAACTCGTCATCCTTCTGGCGGTAAACTTTTTCCAGCTCGATAAATTCCATATCCAGGCCTTCCACTACTCTGGCGCTGAAAAAATACGGGCTGGCGTAATGAGACCGGAAAATTTCGCGCTCCGCCGAAGTGACGACCGGCGGCAACTGATAAAGATCACCGATAAAAATCATCTGCACGCCGCCGAAAGGCCGCCTGGCGTCCGGGCCGTTCAAACGCAGAAACTTGTCCACGCAGTCCAGCAGGTCGGCGCGCACCATCGAAACTTCATCAATAATGATCGTGGTCAATTTTTTATACAGGGATTTTTTATCCTTGTCGGAATCCTTCTTTTTTTTGATGGAGGCCAGGGTCACATTCGGCTTGAACTGAAAAAAAGAATGAATCGTCTGGCCGCCGATGTTCACCGCGGCAACACCCGTCGGCGCCAGAAGCACGACATTTTTCTTGGTATGGCTGTAAAAATAATTGAGCAGCGTCGATTTACCGGTACCGGCACGCCCCGTGATGAAAATATTCTTGTCCGTCTTCTCCATCAACTCCAGCGCGCGCTTAAACTCGGGATTCAAATCGATTTCGATGGGTTGTGAAAGTTTCGTCATGGTTTGTTATACGATAGAAAATTTTTATCTGTTATTCTGGATGATCAAAAGAACAAGGGGTTGCAACCCTTTGTTCTACATGTCTATTCAATACTGCCATGCCCACTCTTTACCCGCGTTCGGATATTTCCTGTCAAGAGCAACGGGAAGATGAACGTCGCCGTGGCTGAAGGAATGGTGTTTCAGCCGGATCAGCCGTTGTGCTTCCTTCAGCAGTTCCGGCGTAAAGTCAGCGGATTTGACCGTTGATAAATTATCGGGTTTGAAACCTCGACAATGAAAATAATATAAGCGGATTGCGTCACCTGCCTGCCGGATTTGCCAATCGGATATGCCGGGATTTGATTTCAGGGATTCGATAAATTCGATGACAGCGTTTTCCTGATATTGATCGGGCGGTATTTGCCTTTTGTTGGCATAGTTTAAAAATTTACTGGCCCACAAAGCGTAAAAAAAGACATTCTTTTCCGGCGCCAATTTCTTTCTCAAAAGAAAGGCTTGAAACTCGGGAAGAACGTCTTCATTTTTTAAATTGGACAAATTTCCCATATTTTTTACCCGCCGGGCTTTTGGTCTTTATTACCACAAAATACCCAATGGCGAAAGTTTATTTAAATTTGATTTTAAAGGATATTTTCGCTTTTCATTCTTGTAGTAATAACGTATGATGATAACAAAAAAATCGGAAAAAGCCCATTGGGTATATTCATTGTTCGCCAGCAAATAAGGACACGATGGACTGCATAGCCGAAGAAGCAGATCAGGTGGCAATTACCGCACGTTGGCAAATGGACGCGCCACGGGAATCGGTCTACGCGGTTGCGTCAGACTTCGGGGCTTTGCCGACACATTTTCCAAAGTTTGCACATGCCGCCTCAATTCTATCTCACACCGGCAATCATCTGAAAATCGACGCGGAAGCCGCATCTTTTGGTCGTATCTTCCCTCGCGTAAAGATCGCAATTGATGTCGAACTTTTTCCAGGTCATGGCTATCACGCCTCAACATTCAACCGGACCTTCAACACCACTGGCAAAGAACAACTGCTGCTTCACGACTCTGAAAGCGGGACTGAAATCGAGTACACGTATATCGTAACCGTTAAACGCAAGTGGCTACGACCGCTCTATGCTTGGCTCGTTCGGACGTTTGGACTTCCGTATTGGAAGAAATGCTATCTGCAACCGCTAACGAAGCTCGCACAGGAACACAGCCAGTCGCAGAGGATGGCGAACAATCCAATGAACCCGAGTCGCGGATCGGGTGTTGCCTGAAATCCATGTCACTCGGCCGCGACCGGGTGATTGACGACGTTAAACGGGAAAAATGGAAAATAATTTATTGAGAAACAGCAAACACATGGAAACTATAAAAAAGAATTATTTGGATGTATTTAAGAGAAGGCTTGGACTGCACCCCCCGAATTGGACAAAATATGTTAGAGTAGTTGGCAGGATTCAGCTTCCCTTTTGGAGGGAGAAAGGAACTTGCCATGAAACACCGCAGAGTATTTGCTGTTGAACACAAGCGCC
>Ga0255347_1001721_pt1 | contig 33569 bp, 28 predicted proteins | sample wastewater_treat_2_FD_192479 | JGI IMG/M metagenome (GOLD analysis project Ga0255347, IMG submission 192479) | Wastewater microbial communities from Lulu Island WWTP, Vancouver, Canada - plant24 | ecosystem: Engineered > WWTP > Wastewater > Unclassified | place: Canada: Vancouver, British... | reverse complement strand
GTGAATTTGCTGGCTTAGAAGTCAAATTAGAAGACTACTTAGTCCCATTCAAACTCATGGTTGAAACCGGATGGTTCCGCGGAACTGACTTAGCGTCAAAAGACAGCGGATTCGTTGGTGTCGCTGAAGAATTACAAAAAGCAGTTGGCGAACGTAGCATTGACCGTGTACAAGGTATTAAACTTAATGTTGCCGAACAAGCTATGGAATTTGAATTCAACTCAGCCAAATCACCATTCTATGCGATGTACAACTTAGCATCAGGTTTATTCATGCCTATCCCACAATCATTCATCGACAAAGTCGGTGTTGAAAATTATGGTAAAGCTGATATCGACAACACCTTATCACTTGGTGTTTATAACCTTGAACTTTGGGAAAAAGACAAACAAGTCGTCTTTAAGAAAAACCCACTTTGGATTGAAGCAGACCGCTATACCCACGAAGGTTATGTCTTTACAAAATTAGACGATAGCAACACTGCTTTCCAACAATTCTTAGCAAACAATTTACACAGTGCTGGTGTTCCATCAAGTTACTTAAAAGAATATCGTAACGATGAACGCGCACGTCAAACAAAAGGTGATGTTACTTGGAAACTTCAAGTTAACGCTGCCAACCAAGAACGTTGGAATGAATTATTTGGTGAAGAAGGCTCAATCGCTCCAGGTGGCGAATGGGAACTCAAACCAGTCATGTCCAACTTAGACTTCTTAAATGGTGTCTATTATTCATTAAATCGTGACCAACTTGCTGATACCACTGGTAGCCGTCCAGCATTGGGCTTCTTCAGTGAAGCATACATGATTGACCCAGAAAGTGGTGTGTCATGGCGTGTTAGTGAAGAAGGTCAAGCCGTCCTTGAAGGCCGTTCAACTGAAACAAATGGCTTTAACAAAGAAGCTGCTGGCCAACTCTTCAACAAAGCAATGAACGATTTAGTCGCGGAAGGTAAATATACACGTGGAACCGCTGAAAACCCAACCGTTATTAGACCACGTATTCACTTCCAAACTGTCCAACAAACCGTTGACGAAGGCGGACCACTCAAACGGATGATCGAAGCTGCCTTTAACGACGCAGTCGAAGGATTCAAATTAGACATTGAATTATTTGCAACCCAAAACTGGATGGACGCATACTATGCAATGATGTATGGTGAATTTGACTTCGCCTTTGGAACTATCGGTGGTAATACCTTAGATCCATTATCATTCATGTTAACTCTTTGTAGTGACAACCGTAGTGGCTTTACCCTCTCATGGGGTCATGACACTGGTCATACATACAATTCATACGAAGTTGGTGGACTCGTCTTCAAAGGAGAACGTTATTCATATGACGCACTCTTAGAAAGTACACTTGGCTTAACCATCATTGAAGAAGGTAAAACCGTTCCATCATTCTCACTCAAAGGTTTAGACTTTGGCTTCAACGAAGCTGACCCAACCAAATATGACTTTGTTGCTCAAGGTACATATTATGTTGACCCAGCTGGTGAATATGTCATTACACCTGACCCGAATGGTACTAAAGAAGAAACTGGTGGCTTCTTAGCCTTAGTCTTCTATAACAGCGAGGGTGAATTCCAAAGCATCGTTCCACTCCCAGCTACAACATTTGAAAATGGTGCGTGGACTGTAGTGGCGGAAGGCATTAGCGTTCCAGAAGATGCTTACTATATGGATATCTACATTTCAACCATTCACACCTATAAAGGTATACCAGAATATCGTGCTAACCTTTACGAATTATTCTGGTCATCGTTTGCACCAGAAGCACCTGCTGGTGAATAATTAATTGGTACAATTATTATCAGTTAAAAATACAAACTAATATTAGTTTGCTATAATTACTAAACATGGACATTGCCAGCCAACGCTGGCAATGTTTCTATGTTTAATCCTATATAAGAGGAGGTTAAATTGTGGGAAAATATATACTAAAACGTGTCGGTCTTGTGTTTGTCACAGCGTTCATTATTTTAAGCTTAACATTTATTTTAATGAAACTCTTACCGATGGATCGACCGATTGGATTAGCACCAGACCAACTCAGGTATTACAACACCCAAGTACGCCTTGGCTACATGGTACAAGTTCAAGGACCATTAATGCCAGGCCAAACAGTCGATGTTACTGTTAACGACGGTGGCAAATTATATTATTACAACCAAGTGCCCGTGATGCGCCAATACTTAAGTTGGCTTCGTAATGTCATTACACGCTGGGACTGGGGTGTATCTTCACGGCTTGAACGGAATGTGCCAGCGATTGAAATCATCGCACGTAAACTTCCAGTGTCAATGAAGTTAAATATAATTGCTCTCTTTGTTTCGGTTCCGTTAGGATTTTTGTTTGGTATTATTGCTGCTTTACAAAAAAATAAACTTCCGGACCACATTATCTCGACTGGAGTTATGATTTTTATCTCAATTCCGTCTTTCGTGTTTATTACATTCCTGATGCTATTCTTTGCTTACAAATTAGAATGGTTGCCATCACAATGGCCGCCAGAAGGCTTATCGTGGCAAATGCAAGCTAAAGCATATGTCATTCCAGTAATGGCGTTATCCTTTGGTACTATCGCTGGCTTTACTCGTTATACACGTGCTGAATTAACGGAAATTATGTCTAGTGAATTCTTACTTTTAGCAAGGACGAAAGGTTTAACAAAACGCCAAACCGTTATTCGTCACGCTTTACGTAATAGTTTAGTGCCAATTGTGCCAATGATTATTGGTCAATTTATTGGAATTTTATCAGGATCAATGATTCTTGAAGCATTATACGGAATTCCCGGGATTGGTAGCTTATTTGTAACAGCAATTACAAATAAAGACTATAACGTTGTCATGGTTGACATGGCACTTTATACAACAATTGGTCTTTTTGCCGGATTACTAGTGGACTTAAGTTACGGCATTGTTGACCCAAGAATTAGAATGGGGGCACGAAAATAATGAGTGAAAAGAAACAATTAATTACTGAAAAAGATTTCGTGTTTGTTCAACAAGACGAAAAGATTCATGACTTAAAATTTGAAACTAAACCGACAACATATTTTAAAGACGCAATGAGGCGTTTTGTTAAAAACAAATCAAGTGTTGTCGCTGGTGTGATTATTGGCATTTTAATTCTTTTAGCGTTATTTGTGCCAATCTTTAATAAAAACGATATCGTTACTTCGCAAGAAGATTATCGCTTCTTACCACCAAGGTGGCCTGGTTTTCAAAATACTTCAGTATTAAACGGTCGCCGCTATGTTGAAAACATCATTTATGATGCGACTGATGAAGATGAAACTAAACATCATCCAGTAGGTTACGATAACGAAGCAATTGTTGGTGAAGTAAAATTAACCGAGGGTACCACTAACTTCGCTTCGCCATACGCATCAGGCGGAAAAGTGCTTATTTCTAGTGATAGAAGCAGTTTCGCTACTGGTATTCAAACGAATAAAATTACTGCAGACTTTGCTCTTAATGATTATTATTTAGAGATTGTAACTGATACTGAACTTAATCGTGATAATAACTTTGAAATTTATGTGCTTGTGTATTATAACGGTCCTAACAGTGATGCGACGCAAGTAGTATTACAAGAACAAAGTATGAAATATGGTACTTTTACTACTAATTTAAGTGATGTAGTATTATCTAGTCGTCCTGCAGCGATATTAGAAGATGAATTCACTGTACAAATTGGTGTTTATGTGCCCGCAACTAATAGTCCAGATGGTACGCGCGCGCAATTATATTTAAATAAATTAGCGGTAACGACTACTGCTGAAGAAAATCCTTTTGAACTACATAACTACACTGATGCGAATGAATTATTACTACGCCGAAGTGATAAAGAAAAAATACCATATCGCTATCAAACAGTTATTTCTGGTAATCAAATGCTCTATGAAGGTCGTGTCATTCGCGCTAGTTTTGAATACGATTACTATAAAGCAGTTTATGGTGAAGTTAATCGTATCATTGGGATTAGTGATTTACTAAATGCCCGTCGTGATGGCAAAGTTAAATTTGACCTTGATCCGGCCCATAGCGATCATACAAAACCAGATTTTAACTATCAAATCGTGATGGATACATTTGAAGTTGTAAACGACAAAACATCACAATATCGCGAAATTACTTTTGCCCATCCACGGCAAACAGTTAAAGCTGGGATGACAACAATTTATGTATATAACTATGATGTCGTTGTTTCTCGTTATCGGGAAATGGGTTACACACGTGAACCATTCTTCCTTTTTGGCACGAATCAACGTGGTCAAGATTTCTTTAAGATTGTCTTTAACGGTTTACGCACATCCTTAATTTTAGGCTTTAGTGCTGCCGCTATTAATATTTTTATCGGTTTAGTCTGGGGTGCCATCAGTGGTTACTACGGCGGAACAGTTGATATTTTAATGGAACGCTTTACGGAAATCTTAGGTGGGGTACCGTGGATCATTATTATGACCTTAACAATCTTACACTTAGGGAATAACTTTGGCGTCTTCCTTTTAGCGCTTATTCTCACAGGCTGGATCGGCACGGCAAGTGTAACGCGTAGTCAATTCTATCGTTATAAACGCCGAGAATATGTTTTAGCAAGTAGGACACTTGGGGCGAAAGATAGTCGCTTAATTTTCAAGCACATCTTACCTAACTCCATTGGTCCAATTGTGACCGGTGCCGTCATGATGATTCCAGGTATCATCTTTAGTGAAGCGACGATTAGTTACTTAGGGCTTGGGTTACAAGGCTTAACAAGTCTTGGGGTCGCGCTCAGTGAAGTCCAAGCATACATTTATACTGATCCATACTTAATTATTACCGGTTCACTTATTATCGCTTTACTCATGATTTCCTTTAACCTCTTTGGTAACGGACTTCGTGATGCATTTAACCCATCATTGAAAGGAGTCGAATAATGAAACATACAGATAAAGAAGTAGTCATCAAAGTTGAAGACTTATCGATTTCCTTTAGTACTGACTATGGCCGGTTGCACGCTGTTCGTGGGGTAAGTTTTGAACTCTATCGTGGTGAAGTTCTCGCCATCGTTGGTGAAAGTGGCTCAGGTAAGAGCGTATCTGCTAAAACGATGGTGGGCATTTTAGCGGTTAATGGTCGTGTTGAAGGTGGCAGAATAATGTATGGTGGTGAAGACTTAACGAAAGTCAGTGAAGAAGAATTCCACCGTATTCGTGGGAAAAAGATTGGAATGATTTTCCAAGACCCACTCTCAAGCTTAAATCCTTTGATGCGTATTGGTAAACAAATTACTGAAGCGATTATTATTAATGGTAATAAGCTTAAATTAATGTATGAAGACTTGATTTATGAAGAAAATGTTGCTTATCGTAACGCTGTCACAAAATTCCGTGATGAAATCGATACTAGTGCCTTTAAACTTCGTAACTTAAAAGTCGGTAATAAATTTAAAGCACAAGATATTCGCGCTGACAAAGCATTAACGAAAGAAGAAAAACGCGCTAAGTTAGACGCTTTAATTGAAGAAGAAAAAGCTGCTGATTTAGAACATCGTGCGCTTGTTAGACGCGTGAAAGCAGAAAGTAAACCAGTTTTAACCGAACTTAAAGCTAAACTCAAAGTTGCGCAAAAGAAAGCTAAAGCAGAAGTAAAAGCTTATCACAAAGAAATTAAAGCTGAGTATAAAAAAGAACGCGATACATTACGCGCTGAACTCCGCGCTACGAAAAACGAAGAGCGTCGTAAAGAATTAAAAGAGGCGTTAATTGCTGCAAAACGTAACTATATTGATAAAACAAGAGTGACAAAACAAGTCGCACACGATATGGCCGTTAAAGTTATGGAAGAGGTCGGTATTCCTAATGCTGCCCGACGCTTCCGTCAGTACCCATTTGAATTTAGTGGTGGGATGCGGCAACGGATTGTTATTGCGATTGCCTTAATTCAAAATCCTGACATCTTAATTTGTGACGAGCCCACAACAGCGCTTGACGTTACAATTCAAGCGCAAATCTTAGAACTTATTTTAAGACTTAAACGCGAACGGCAATTATCCGTTATCTTTATTACGCACGACCTCGGTGTTGTCGCCAATATGGCGGACCGCGTCGCCGTGATGTATGCGGGCCGAATTGTCGAATATGGTAAAGTTGAAGAAATCTTCTACAATCCAAAACATCCGTATACTTGGGCATTACTCTCAAGTATTCCTGATGTTGATACAAAAGAACGGCTTGAAGCAATTCCTGGTACACCACCGAACATGGTTTACCCACCTAAGGGTGATGCTTTTGCCCCACGTTCTAAATACGCAATGGCAGTCGACTTTATTGAAGAACCACCGTACTTCAAAGTAAGTGAAACGCACTACGCACGGACATGGTTACTTGATCCACGTGCACCAAAAGTCGAAATGCCAAAAATCGTTTCCGAACGAATTCGCATTTCACTTGAAAGAGCGGGGAAAGGAGGAGAGTTTGATGCTTAAAAAACGTAAAAGACGTGAAGTAACATTTAAACAAGAACTTGTCGATCAAGATATTATTCTTAGTGTACGGCATTTAAAACAATTCTTTACTTCGGGACGCGGTGCTAATAAATTACGCACAAAAGCTGTTCATGATATTTCCTTTGATATTAAAAAAGGTGAAGTCTTTGGTTTAGTCGGGGAATCTGGCTGTGGTAAAACAACAACCGGACGTTCGATTATTAAACTATATGACGTCACAAGTGGGAGCATTTATTTTAAAGGCTACCGTATTAACGCTGGTTCACGCTGGAACGAAAAAGAAATTAAATGGAAAACAATTCGCACTAGACGTGAAATTAAACGGCTGCGTAAAGTATTACGCGCTGATATTAAGCGGGAAAAAGCTGAACTTAAACAACAAATTAAAGATGCTGAACTTGATATTTTAGCAAGAAGTTCACCAGAACTAGCCGCTGCTAAGCGTGAGTTTGCTGCCCTTTTAGTGACAATTAGAGAACGCAAAAATACATTTGCCACTGATGAATATAACTATAAAACTAAAGTTCGTGACTTAAAACAAGCACTTAAAGAAGAACTCCGTGACCGTAGTGACGATAGTCAAGATGATAATGATATTATCGTTGCGGAAATTAATAAAAAGTATGAAGGTCAACTTAAACGTGAAACAAATAAGTTTGAAATAATTAAAAAAGCTTTTGTTAAGGAACATGATAAAGATAGTAAACGTGTTTTAGAATTAAAAGCAGTTATTAAAGCTGGTGATAAAAATCTTTCACCAACAGTCAAAGAAGAACTTGCGGCAGAGACAAAAGTATTTGCCGTTAAAGCAAAAGAAGCTTATGACTTGCGTGTTAGTGAACTTAAAACAGCAACAAACGAAGTTATTGCTGACTTAAAGGCAAAACTTGCGGATATCGTCTCGACACAAAAAGAAAAGATTGCACAAATTAACTATGATATGAAACATGTTGATACAAGTATCATGAATAAGATGCAAATGATTTTCCAAGATCCAATTGATAGTCTTAACCCTCGGATGACTGTTGAAGATATTATTCAAGAAGGTCTCCAAATTCAAGGGATGAAAGACCGCGCTGAAAACTCGAAGAAAGTTATCGAATCCTTAGAAAAGGTTGGATTAATTAGCGACTATGCTTCGCGGTACCCGCACGAATTTAGTGGTGGTCAACGGCAACGGATTGGGATTGCTAGAGCGCTGATTATGAATCCTGAATTCATTATTGCCGACGAACCAGTCAGTGCGCTTGACGTTTCGATTCGCGCACAAATTATTAACTTACTTAACGACTTACGTGATGAACTTGGCTTAACGATTCTCTTTATCGCTCACGACTTAAGTGTTGTTAAATATTTCTGTGACCGGATTGCAGTTATGTATTATGGTAATATTGTTGAATTAACAACGAGTGATGAGTTATTTAAACACCCATTACATCCATATACAAAAGCACTCCTAAGCGCCATTCCAAAACCAGATCCTTATAGTGAAAAAACCCGTGAACGGATTTTATATAACCCGTTTACCGCTCACGATTATCGTGAAGAAAAACCAACACTACAAGAAATCTTACCAGGTCACTTTGTCTTAGCAAATAGTGAGGAAATGGAACGTTATCGCGAAGAAATTAAAGAGTTAGATAAAAAAGCAGAAGCAGAAGCCAAAAAAGCAGCGAAGCCCAAAGCGAAAAGCACTGCTAAAGCTAAAGCCGACAAGCCGAAAAAATAACGATGGATAAAACAAAACGCAATCGCTTAATTATGTGGCTAGTTTTAAGCGGAGTTACATTAATTGCCGCGACTTTAATTCTTGTGTTACGCAAGGATTATTCAACTCGCGGATTTAGCGATGCAACGTTTATTCCAGGAGTTGTTGTCTTATTCTTATTTCTCTTAAGATTAGTAAGAGATGCTGGCACTTTTGACTTAGTGTCCTACAGTATCTCGCGCATCTTCCAAGGTACTAAAGAAAAGTCACTTGATGGCATGAAAACCGCTAGTGAATATGTTGAAGGTAAACGCCAAGAACGACTTAAAAAAGATCGTTATTACTTACCATATATCATTATAGCTGTTGCTTTTATTGTCGCAGGAGTAATCTTAGCGTACATTTAACTTGGAGTTAATGAAAAGCCCGATTGAATCGGGCTTTTTTCGTGTTTTGTTTTGTGATTATTGCTTTTTATAAAGTTCAGTATCAAAGTCCGCATCAGCGTATTTATGCGCAATCGAACTAGCGGCCGCAGCCGCAATAGCGCCAACGATATCATCAAGGAATGTATTAACGACTTTACCATTTGTTTTCTTATCTAATTCACCCATAATGCCTGGCTTTACTTTATCGACATAACCAAAGTTAGTGGAACCAATTGAACCATAGACATTAACGATTGATAACGCTAAGATTTCATCAATGCCATAAAGCCCATAATCGCTAGCAATAATCGTTTGTAAAGGTTCACTAAGCATGCCCTTCTCCGCAAGTATATCAAGCTCTAAACCAGTTAAAATAGCGTTTTGTACTTCACGCTTTTTTAATACACGCTTAACGTGATCGAGACATATGTCCATTTCTAAGTCTGGGATATATTTGGTTTGTAATTTATAAGTAATTTTAGCGATATCCATTTCATTGACGCCACGACGCGCTAGGCGTTCTACAATTACAACATATTTTTTCTCATCGTTCATTCGATTTCTTGTTTCGTAATCCATATTTTTTTACCTCCTAATAATTATATACATATAACGAAATAAAGTGATTCCTAATTAAAAAAATAATTAGTGGTTTACTTTATCACACTAATTAAAAGTTCGAAAGTAAAACGATAATACTATTAATTTATGGAGATGTCTCTTGCCGTGGTGGGAAGGTTGTAGAGTTGTAAGTGGAAGTTTTTACACCAACAGTGCCTGTTAAGTTATTTGTAATGACAAAATTTGGATCATAATAAAAATATACTTTGCCGTCATTACTAGGATAATCAAGCATATTAAAGTAAGCATTGCCGTTATAAACGCCATCAAAATCAAAGTGTACTTTCTTTGGTACATAATTTGGGTCAGTTAAATCTTCAAATGTACCGGCACTCGTATAATAAGTAAAATCAACACTTTGCACTTGGGCATTATTATCGCCACCACTTTGGTCAGTACCAGAGAGTGACAGGTACATAAAACCAGCACTTGTAGCGGGTAAGTAACTAGAAATACCAACAACAAATTCATAACCTTCTGCGGCCATTGATTGCGGGATAACAAAGTCAATATAAACACCTTCGCGGTTACCAAGTGTACCTTTAATAATCGCAAATCGTGTTTCTTTTAGGTTGGTAATTTGATTATTAACGCGTTTATAGTGATAAACAGAAATACATTCTTGATCACCACCTTGGTTACTGCGGAAGAAGGAGAGCCCAGAAGTCCCGCCCGTCAGCGGTTTAAAACAAATCGTATTACGCGGGGCATTAGGCGCTAGTGCTTCCGCGGGTAAATTAACCGGATAATTCCATTGCCCTTGGGCATTTATCGCGGGGGCGTAAAGGGGATTAGGAGTACTACCAAACATTACACTACGCACACGACTACGCGAATAAATGTCTTGAATTCGTTGCCAGTAATGATCAGTAACATACTGTGAATAATTAGCAGCAGTAAGTTGAACCATCGGTGCTGCATCAGTACGCACAACTTGGTTAGCGTTAGGATTAACCGTCACCGTTTGTGTAAATTTTAAAAATTTCGAGTTATTTTGATTAATATTAGTGCTAAGCAATATTGCATCCCCAACATAATAAGCACGGCCAATAATAGAATCAGGGGCTTGGACGACATTAGGATAATAAATGCTATTATGCACAGTTTGTTCGCGGTTAGGGTCAATTAGTAAGTTACCACCGATATTATCCGCTGGGACATCAAGCCATTCAACATTTGGCCCTAATTTACCAATTAAGACATATTCACTTGTAACTTGGTGGGCCGTCGTGCCAAGACTCATTTTAGCGTTTTTAACACCTACTGCTTGAATATTGCCATTAACTAGCCCAACAACAATGCCAGCATAACTATCCGCAACTTTATTTGTGATTTCAATATTTTCTAAGTAGAAGTTATTAGCTTCACCAATAATCGCGCCATCATTTAATTGACCGATGTTTCCAAAAAAGCCGATAGATGCTCCAACATCAATGTATTCATAACCAATTGGTTTTTCTTTCCAGTCTAAGGGGTCACTAGAAACCCAAAGATTCTTAATTGTTTTACCGTTGCCATCAAACGTCCCATAAAACGGATGGTCATCAGTGGCAATTGGTGGTACTGCCCCACTAGTGTTACCAACAAAGCCAGTAAGAGCACCCGCCATATTAATATCGTTTTATAATTTAAAATATGTTTTAGTTGGGTAAATACCGCTATTTTGCAGCCAAGAGAAGTTGTAGACATGACGAGGGGTAGCAATTAAATATGGATCAGTTTCCGTGCCCGTACCGCCAGCGTAGTAATTACTAATGGAACTAGCGTTTGTATGCGTGTTGAAATGTAAAATAGTAGTGAACCATGCTAAAATATACTATACAGTCTGACACTCGGGAGTGCATGAAACAACTAAAGAGAGCTCCAATACTTTAATTCATTTCATTAACACAAAATTCTTGACACTACCAATGTGAGAAATGATTAAAAATATAGGGTATCTACACATCGATACCCTAAATCATTCATTTAATTACAATTTATTCTAATACATCGCTGGATTTGGCATTGGAGTTTCTTTTTCTTTAATCTCAACAACAGCTGCTTCTGATGTAATCATGAGTGCTCCAATACTAGATGCATTTAATATTGCATTTCGTGTTACTTTAGTGGGGTCAATGATACCTTCTTTCATCATGTTAACCCATTTACCTTCTTTTGCATCAAATCCATAATCTTTATGTTGTTTACGTTGTTCTTCTAAGATATCTTGTCCATCATAACCAGCATTTTCAGCGATTTGATATAGTGGTTGAGATAGTGAATCTAGAACTGCTAATATTCCTTTATAAACATCAATATTACTGTCTTTCAATGTTTGTTTAAGTTCTGTTTGAATATTGACTAGAATTGAACCTCCACCCGTGACAATACCTTCTAAAATAGCGGCTTTAGTAGCATTTAGTGCGTCTTCAATACGTAATTTCTTTTCTTTAAGCTCCGATTCTGTAGCTGCACCGACTTTAATAATCGCAACTCCACCAGCAAGCTTAGCTAAACGCTCTTGAAGTCGTTTTTTGTCATACTCTGCAGATGAAACGTTGATTTGTGCTTGGATTTCGTTGATGCGTTCATCAAGCGATGCCTTATCTCCTTGACCACCAATTAAAGTCGTTGTGTCTTTCTTAACAATTGCTTTATGAACTAAACCGAGATCTTCAAGTTTTAAATCTTGTAGTTTCATTTGTAAATCTTTAGCATAGAAGGTTGCTCCGGTTAATATGGCAATATCATTTAACATATCTTTTTGATTGTCACCAAAACCTGGAGCTTTTGTAGCAACAACATTAAATGTTCCTCTAAGTTTGTTTAATATTAATGTCGATGTAACTTCATTTTCAATATCATCAGCAATAATTAATAATGGTTTATTAGCTTTAACAACTTGTTCTAAGATGGGAAGTATATCTTGAATTGTTGACACTTTTTGATCTGTCACTAAAACATATGGATTTTCAAGCTCAACTGTCATGGTTTCACGATCGTTTACGAAGTATGGTGAGATATAACCTTTATCATATTGCATACCTTCAACCACTTCGAGTTCTGTTTCAAATCCTTTAGATTCATCAACAGAAATAACACCATTTTTTGAGACTTTATCCATTGCTTCTGCAATGATTTTTCCAATTTCTCTTGATGATGCACTAATGCTAGCAACATTTTCAATATCTTCTCTTGTTTCTACAGGTCTCGATTTTTCTAAGAGCTTCTTAGCTACTTCTTTTCCTGCACGTTCGATACCTTCCCTGACAAGAACAGGATTTGCTCCATTATCAACTGCTTTAAATCCTTTATGAATTATTGATTGTGCAAGAAGTGTTGCAGTGGTTGTTCCATCACCTGCAACATCGTTAGTTTTAGATGCTACTTCATAAAGTAGTTTAGCTCCCATGTCTTCATAAGGGTCTTTAAGCTCAATTTCTTTAGCGATGGAAACACCATCGTTTGTAATTAAAGGTGAACCATATCCTTTATCTAGTACAACGTTTCTACCTTTTGGTCCTAGGGTGATCTTCACTGCATCAGCAAGTAAGTCGACCCCTTTTAGTAAAGATGATTTTGCATCTTTACCATAGCGAATTTCTTTACTCATTGTAAGTACCCTCCTTTAAGATAGTTTATTTTTCTAAAATAGCAAGAATGTTTTTTGATTGAACAAGTAGATATTCTGTTTGTTCAATCTTGACTTTAGTACCAGCATAAGATTGATAAATAACTTCGTCCTCTACCTTGATATCCTCAACTTTAGGACCTACTGAAATTACTTTACCAATCGATGGTCTGTCTTTGTCTTCAGTGGCAAGAATGATACCACTCGCTGTGGTTTTCTCTTCTTTTTTCACTGAAAGAACGACATAGTCTTCTAATGGTCTAATCACAATAATCCCTCCTTTTCTGGCACTCGTTGATGTTTTGTGCCAATCCAATTTTTATTATACTCAAATGAAAAAAATTATCAAGTGTTGAATGTTAAAAAATGATGATTTCATTTGGCTATTCATTATTTTATAATGCTCTTTTTTATAAATAGGAATTTTTGCCTTTCTGCTGCATAAAGCGGCAGCAATATTTGGAGCTTCCTTTTCTTAACTTCACCAATTGATAATCATTATTGTCACTCATAGAAAAAACGACTCAAATCAATTAAGAGTTGGGTCGCTTGAATCGATTGATTTTACTGCCAATACTATCATTTAAAAATCGCAACTCGTGACCAAGATATGATCTTATGCCACTAAAATACTCTCGTGTAAATTATTTATGACTTTAATCAAAACGTCTATTTTATCATTGAAAAGTCCAACGACATCAAAATCACTAAATGGTGACTTATCAAATCGTGTAGATTTTTTAGCACCCCTCACTCAAATCGTGTAAAACCTGATGTTTTTGCTGCAAGTTGCTTGTTAGTTTCAACTCCTTATTGACCCGACTGTGCTAAAAAAGCTTGAAAATCGACTAATAATTAGCATTTTTCCGATGTTTTGGCTAAATTTAAGTACAAAAAAGGCCTGATTAGTGTATCAGACCTATTCTAGTTAGATGGAGCAGGTGACGGGAATCGAACCCGCGTATCTACCTTGGCAAGGTAGTGTTCTACCATTGAACTACACCTGCGTGCTTGATTATATTATCACTCTTATGAAATTTATTCAATTAATGTCCTTATAAATTAGTAAAATTGATGAAAAATATACATAGTATGGTATATTTATATGTGTTAAAAGAGGTTAATTATGAGCAGAGAAAAATTAGCGAATATTATATTTCCAGAAATTACTACAACAATTGCCGATTTAGAAGAAAGATATCCGCATCGTAGTTTAAAAGATGGTGCCGAAGTTACACGATTTGCCCCCTCACCTACAGGATTTTTACACACTGGTAGTTTATTTGCGGCTTTAGTTTCTCGCACTGTTGCGCACCGCAGTGGTGGGGTGTTCTTTGTAAGACTTGAAGACACTGATACAAAACGTGAAATTGCAGGCGCTGGTGAAAATTTACTTAATGAAATGAAAATATTTAAAGTATACCCTGATGAAGGATACTTAGGTGATAGTGAATTAGGAGACTACGGCCCATATAAACAAAGTGAACGTGCTCTTATTTATAAAACAGTAATTAAACAAATGATTAAGGACGATTTAGCTTACCCTTGTTTTTGCACTACTGATGATTTAGCGCTTTTACGTGCAACACAAGAAGCTAGTAAAGTAGTCTCTGGTTATTACGGACATTACGCAACATGTAGTAAATTAAGTGCGGATGAAGCGATCGCTAAAATTGAAGCAGGCGTTCCTTATGTTATTCGTTTTAGAAGCAAAGGAAATCATGAAAATCGTGTGACATTTGATGATGAAGTAAAAGGTACGATTGAAATTGCTGAAAATGACCAACATATTGTTATCTTAAAAAGTGACGGATTACCGACATATCACTTTGCCCATGTTTGTGATGATCACTTTATGCGTACAACACTCGTCTCACGTGGTGAAGAATGGATTAGTAGTGTCCCATTACATTTAGAAATGTTTGCAGCAGTTAAATTTAATCAACCGCGTTATGCACACTTACCAACAATCGATAAATTAGATGATGGTAATAAACGGAAATTAAGTAAAAGGCGTGATCCAGAAGCCGCTGTTACATATTTCTTAGAATTAGGATATCCAGTTGACGCTGTTCTTACTTATTTGATGAGCATCGCTAATTCAAACTTTGAAGAGTGGTGGGCAGAAAATCGTGAAAAACCACTTAGTGAATTCCCCTTTAGCATTAGTAAGATGAGTGTTGTTGGTGCGCTCTTCGACATTGAAAAAGTAAATTTCTTTGCCCGTGAATATATTGCTTCATTAACTGCAAAAGAAGTAGTGGATGAATATCTCGCATACGCTCTATATAATAAAAATGAAAAATTAGTGAAACGCATTAAAGACAATTATGATTTATTTGTGCAGATTTTGAATATTGAACGCGAAGGCGAAAAACCGCGAAAAGATTATCACAATTATTCAATGGTTTATCCTTCCATTAAGTTTTTCTTTAGTGATGAATTCGCCGCTATGCATGAAGATTTTGATATTGGTGAATTTAAAGAGTCGTTATCGAAAGACACACTAATTGGTTTACTTGAGTCATTTAAAACTGAACTTACATATGGTGAGGGTAATAGTGTGTGGTTTGATTCGCTTAAAAAAGTAGCAGAAAAGCATGGCTTTGCTATTAATAACAAAGCATATCGCACAAATCCAGAATTATATAATGGTAATGTTGCTGATTGTGCAGAAGTGTTACGTCTAGCAATAGTACTAAGCAAAAAGAGCCTAAATTTGTATGAGGTGCTTTCAATCTTAGGTCCAAAGGAAGTTGAAAAACGTCTTACAGCAATGCAAAATAAGCTATAATAGCTGATTTTTCAACAAAATATATCATTTTTGCATACTTTCTATTGCAATTTGCGTGTGTTTTTATTATTATGAAAGTAATTAAAATTAATGAAAGGACAATTTTATTATGCAGAAAAAACGCACTAGTGCAGTACTTACTCTTATTCTTGCAATCTTAATGTTAACCTTTTTCGGATTAGCGCATATTGTTTCGACAGTATACTTGGTTGATGGTGCCCCGATTGGTGTTTTAGGAATGTTAGTGAAATTTAAAGAAGTACTATTATCATTATTTGTTCCAAACTTTGGTGACCTTATGTCTTTAGCGGGCTTTGTCGCTACAGTAGTCGTCCTTGGTGTTGCTCTTGTTTTAGCACTTGTTTGGGCGATTAAATTACTTTACTATCGTCGTCGTGGTTGGAACTTATTATCGCCACTCCTATTCCTTATTGCTATCTTTTTAGGAGTATTATTAGTTGGAAGTCACACCGATGTTGACCTTGCATTCCGTCAACCAACAGCGCAAGTTGCAACTGCTTACTTCTTTGTCGTTGGCGTCTTAATGGTTAGTCTTTCACTCCACTTAGTAGTTGTCGGTCTTAAAACTGCTGGGACGAAGAAAGTTGCTTCATTATTAGAAGAAGACTTAGACGATGAATATGTTGTAATCGATGAACAAGTTGAAGAACGCGTTGTTGAAGAAAAAGAAGAAGAACCAGTTGTCGAAGAAAAAGTTGAAGAAACTGAAGTAGTCGAAGAAGCTGAAGAAAAAGTCGAAGAGGAAGAAGAACTTATTGTTGAGCTTGATTTAGAAGATCCGAAACTCGAAGCTTTAATTCGTAAATTAGCGAATGAAGAAATCGACAAGCGTCCAGTTCCAGAAAAAGAAGTTGTGGTGCGCGAAGTTGAAAAGGTTGTGGAAGTTAAACCTGAACCAAAACCAGAGCCGAAACCTGAACCAAAGCCAGAACCGAAACCAGAGCCAAAACCGGTCGTCGTTGCTAAGCCAAAAGCTGAAGCAAAACCGAAAATTGAACGTGTTTCCTTCCCAGATCGGATGCAAATGGTTGAAGATTCCGCAAAAGCTAACTATAACTTACTTAAAAACTATTTATTAAGTTATGGCTTAAATTCACGTGTTTCTAATGTCGCGGATTCATTCCGCTTAGGTCGTGTCCTATATGCACGCTTGACAAACTCTGGAAACAGTGGACTTAAACTTTACTTACCACTTAATTTAGAAGACTATAAAGATAGTAAGATTCCGCTTAAATCCGCTGAAGGTATTAAGCAATATGAAGATGTACCAGTCTTCTTATATGTCCGCAGTGACTTATCAGTTAAACGTGCTCAAGAATTAATTGATGATGTAATGCTTAAACACGGCATTGCCCGTAAGCATGACATGAAAGAAGTTGACCACGTTAAAGAACTAGTTAAATAAAATTAATTAGTAAATAAACATAAATTAGCCTATGCTTGCATAGGCTTTTTTAATATAAAGTGTAATAATGTATCCGCTTTCTTACTCTATCATTTAAAATATTAAATGAAGTATGATAATATAACTTGATAGCGGAGGTTATGTATGAAACTCAAGAAATTTATGTTAGCAATTGGAGTAATTGGCTTACTCTTAACAGGATGTGATGATCCTAATACATCGAGCAGTCAAACTTCTGGTAGTGAAACAAGCGAAATTACAGAAGCTGAAAGATTTAGCGCTGCTGGTTATTCACCGCTTAAGGGCTGGCCAGTTGAATCAATAAGAATGCACTACACTCGTGAAGGGATAGATGCAGCGTGGGTATTCACGAATGTTTTAACACCAACAGGATTTGGTCAAAATACTGATCTTTATGTTCGCAGTTATGAAGATGAACTTGGGATTGATGTTTTTAAATCATTTGAAGTAGTGCGCGTCACTGCTGATGCCACAACTTTTACTAATTATGTTGCGCTCTATGATGGTAAAACCGATTACACAGTTATCGTTGATGAAGAACACGAATTTGGTATTGAAGCTTTCAGCGGTAAAGTACGGATTGGTGTTAGTTTTGTAGAAGAAAATGAAGCTGTTCCGAGCGCTACTTATTTCCGCTTTACTGTTCAAGAAAAAGAAGAATTCCCTGGCGCACCAAAAGTTGACCGTAGTGCGCATCGCTCTGAAATCACTTTCTCTAATGATTTTAAAGTAACAACAAGATCAAAAGAAATTGTTGAATGGGCATTTAGCGATCTTTACAAGTTTAAAGTTGAGGTTGGTGAATCAAGTACAAATGTTGGAAATATTCCGAATAATAGTGGTGTCGGCTACTTAACCCCACAACTTCGTATTTATAAAGATCAAGTCTTAACTTTAAATATGGAACAAGGAACAATGAAACAAGTTATTTTCCATGGTGTTAATTATACAGAAGATGGTGTAGATGTTAAGTCAATTGACGCTTTCCCAGTTGTCGAAGGTGCTCAACAATTTAAAACGGCTAACGCTGTTTTATATCACTTTGACGCTGATAACACTACTAGTCTTTCACTTGTCGTTACGGCTAATGCAAGACTACTCGATGTTACTGTTATTTATTTCTTATAAAATATTAATTATTTACATTATAAAGCCCATATTTGATGGGCTTTTTATTTTTTTCTTGCAACGATTTTAGCATTGCTATACAATATTAGTGAACAGGTGTTTACATTATGCAACTTTTAAAACCAGAACTTAATTCATTAATCCAAAAAGAGGCGCTTGACCTCTTTTACAAGAACGGGTATCAAGCAACTTTAATGCGTGATTTAGCAGCGGCAGTGGGGATGAGTGTTGGGAACACTTATCGCTACTACAAAAGCAAACATGACTTATTTACTACGCTTGTACAACCAGTACATGAAAAGCTTGTTGAGTTACTTGAAGCAACGCACGATAATCCGGAAGCGCATTTCAATGAACTTTGTTTAACGACGATTATGACGCGGTTCACCGCGATATGTTCTAAGTATCACAAGGAGTCGGTTATTTTTCTTGAATACTATTTAGCGCAAGAAGATGATCCAGTTATTCAAAACTTTCGTGGTCTTATTTACCGCACGGTAAAAGCACACTTGCCGCAGATTACAATGCCAATGTTTGACCTACTTTATCACTTTATCGCGACTGGCACTGTTTTTGTTTTGCGAAAATCTGCTCCAGAGAATATTGTATCTAATTTAAAATTACTTTATGTGTTCTTATTTAAAGATGTCAAAGATAGGATTAATGCATTATGAAAAAAATATTTAATTTCATCGTCCGCTTCAAAGTAATCTTTTTCGGTTTCTGGATAGCGTTAACAATCGCTAGTATTTTTATGATTCCCCATGTCAAAATAAATTACGACACGACAAAATATTTGCCAGAAGATACGCGTGTTAAAGAATCTTTACGTGTGATGGAAGAAGAGTTTGGCATTACTGGTCAAGCTAGTGTAATGATTGAAAAAGTTGAAACATTACAAGAAGTGTTCGTGTATAAAGATGAAATTAAAAGAATTCCAACGGTGATGGAAGTTGTGTGGATTGATAGTTTCGTCGAACGCGATACGATTAATGATATTCAACGCATTGCTGAAGAAAATGGGATGTCCGGTGTCTTTGACTTCGCAAATATTCCGGGGCTTAACGCTTTTTATAAAGATAAAAGTGCTTTGCTGCAAATTGTGTTTACGGAAGAAGATCATAGTCGCGCTGTCGGCAAGGCCATTGAACAAATCCGCTCCTATCTTGAGGGTATCAAGCGACCTTATGCAATGCGCGGAACAGCAGTTAATGCTTATTACACGCAGAAGTTAACTGAATCGGAAGTATTGCGGGTAACGGTAATTGTTGTCCCAATCATCTTATTTATTTTATTAGTGTTTACCAGAAGTTGGGCCGAGCCTATTATCTTTTTAATTGCCGTCGGGGTCGCTGTTTTGGTAAATATGGGTACAAACTTATTTTTCCCGTCTGTATCCTTTTTAACGAATTCGACAGCCTCACTCTTGCAATTAGCAATCTCGATGGATTATTCCATATTCCTCTTGCATGCTTATCAAAAAGAAAGGGCAGAGGGACTTGATAAAAAAGATGCAATGGTGATGGCAATGCGCAAGTCATTTGTGTCAATTAACTCGAGCATGTTAACAACTGCAGCCGGATTTTTAGCACTGATGTTTATGCGTTACACAATCGGGATTGACCTCGCGGCGGTGATGATTAAAGGGATTTTGCTTAGTATTATCTCAACCTTTACCTTTATGCCTGGTTTAATCTTGCTCACTGATAAAATTGTGGAAAAAACAAAACATAAACGCTTTTTCCCACTTCTTGGTGGACTCACTAAATGGATTGTAAAATTACGCTATGTTGTGCCTGCGATACTTTTACTCGTAATTGTGCCTTCTTACTTAGCACAAACTAATAATAGTTTTGTGTATGGTGAAGCAGCGATGAGTGTGAGCGAAGGCACACCAGCGGCAATTGAGAAAAATCGGATTGAAGCGAAGTTTGGTAAAGAAAACTTAATGGTTATTCTTGTACCACGCGATGAAGCAGATGCTTATATTGCCCAAGAAAAAGCGATGATTAAACAGCTTTATCGCGAGTTTGAGCGCGCTAATCAAGATTTTGTTGTACAAATTACGAGTCTTTCAAACTTAAGTGATATTGAGACTTATATTCCTAACTACGATGATTTAGATCAAACGATTAAAAATTTCCTTGATGATATTTTTGCCGATATTATGGATAATCTTATTACCGAAGAATATAAGGCACAGTTTTTAAGTGAACATTATTCACGCATTATTATTACTGTTAACACTGAAAGTGAGTCACCGCGGGCGGAAATTGCTGTTGATATTGTTGAAACTGTTGTCGCCCGTCAACCTTTTGCCCGTGATGCACATATTATTGGTGTCTCGCCATCAGTTAAAGAAATTCGTAATGTTGTCGAGACTGACTATGTGATTGTAGACTTAATTTCAATTGGCTTTGTATTTATCATATTACTTGTTAGTTTTCGCAGTATCTCATTGCCATTTATTTTAGTGCTTGTTATTCAAATTTCGATTTGGATTAATATGGCAATTCCGTATTTAACGAGTCAACCGATGATTTTTATTGGTTATATGATTGTAAGTTCGGTACAACTCGGGGCGACGATTGATTACGCTATACTTTTTACTGGATTTTACACTGAGGGACGAAAAACGATGATTAGACGTGATGCAATTAAGTATGCCCTTGATAGCGGGGGTCATAGTATTTTAACATCGTGCTTAATTTTGACCTCTGCTGGTTATAGTCTAAAATTCCTCTCAAGTATTGAAGGCGTGTCCTCGCTTGGTGAACTAATAGGCCGTGGTGCAGCACTTAGTGGTATCCTTGTGCTTGTGTTATTACCACAGTTGCTATATATCTTCGATAAAGTTGTGGAAAAAACAACATGGAAGATGCGCTTTTATAAGGGCGGGACGAAAGTTGGACGGGTTATTATTGAAGATGAAGGTTATAGTAATAGTGATCAAGACCCAACCTTGCTTAGTTAACTTTAGCGTTGCACAAATTTCGGCGCTGTGATAACATACTATCGTTGCATATGAATATGCACATTTATAAAGAAGGAGTGTGGTTTCTAAATGATTGATGACCCTCAGACGTGGGTTCTCTTAATATTATATTTTGTCGCTGGGATGTACTTTAGTTCATCTGAAACGGCGTTTATGACTGCGAACCGCTTTAAAATAAGAGCCAAAGCAGAAGAAGAAGGTAGCGTGAGCGCTAAACTTGCTGCTTGGGTTATAAATAGACTAGAAAATTCAATTATTGCTGTCGTTGTGTTTAATAATTTAGCGCACTTACTTTTTACTGCGCTTTTAACTGTTGTCCTTGTTAATCAGTACGGCAATGACACTGGTGAATTACTTGCAACTTTAATTAGTGTGCCGCTGATGTTTTTATTTGCGGAAACGATTCCAAAAGTATTAGGACGTCGCTATAGTGAACAATACGCATTAATTAGCGCTTATCTTTTAGTGCCATTTATTATTATTAGCTATCCTGTCGCGCTTTTTTTCCGTGGTATTGTCTGGGTTGTTAAAAAACTTTTCAAAGCCACAGAAGATAATATTTTCACCGCTGATGATTTTGAGCAAGTCATTGAAACAATTGAAGAGCACGGGATTATTAATGAAGACGCTAGTGATATTATTATCTCCTCCCTTGAATTTAGTGAAACAGTGGTAAAAGATGTTATCACACCGAAAAACGCGATTGTTGCCTATGACATTAGTAAATTTAATAAAGATTCATTTAAAGATTTCGTGCTATCAACACATTTTTCAAGAATTCCGCTGTATGACGGTTCACTTGATAAAATTGTTGGCGTTATTTTAGTGCGGGAATATATTAAACATTATCAAAAGAAACCAAATATTAACCCACGCACAATTATGGCACGGCCATATTACGTTAATTATAAGATTACACTTACCAAAATGGTTGAAGGCTTTAAGAAGAACAACACGCATATTGCTTTTGTCGTTGATGATAAAAAGAAACTACTTGGTATGGTTACAATGGAAGACGTCCTTGAAGAATTAGTCGGCCAAATTGCGGAAACAAGTGGTACTGTTAAAGGAGCAAGCGTTAATGGGTAATGTAATTAGATTTACAATTGTTATTCTTTTATTTGCGCTTAGTTTCTTTTTCTCGAGTTCAGAGAGTGCTTTTTCCACGATTAATCGGCTTCGTGTGGAACGTGATGTGGAAGACGGTAAAAAGCGTAGCAAAACACTGCTGAGAATAATTACGAATTATGAGAATACTGTCCAAACAATATTACTTGGTAACAATTTTGTAAATATTGCAGTTACCGCCCTTGTGACAGGGATGGCGCTAGCCTATGATAATGCGCATGGCGCTACTGGACAATATGTAGCTATTTTCTCTGTTGTTTTATTTATTGTCCTTTTAACGATTGGTGAAATTGTGCCAAAAACACTCGCTGTTAAATTAAATTATCAAATGTCGTATGCTTACGCGAATATCTTTATGTTCTTTTATTATTTATTTACGCCGCTTTTATTTCCGTTTAGACTAATTAGTGCACGCCGGAAGAAAAAGAATGGTAATGAAGAAGTAAATGGCGATGAAATTTATACGGAAGACGAATTACAAATTATTGTCGATGAAATTGAAGAGCAAGGCTTAATTGACGAAGAGACAAGTGACTTAGTGCGCAGTGCGCTTGAATTTACGGAAACAGAGGCTTACGAAATTATGACGCCGCGTGTTGATGTCTTTAGTTATGATATTGAAGATGACATTAAAGAGTTAATGAAAGAAGAAGATATTTTTAAATATAGTCGTATCCCCGTTTACGAAGATACAATCGATAATATTATTGGTATTTTACGGACAAAAGACTTACTTAAACTTTCACTTTCCGATAAGAAAATTAATGTGAAAAGCTTAATTAAACCGCCACTTTTCGTCCATCATACGAAAAATGTTAGTCAAATTTTAACCGAATTCAAGCAAACGAAAAACCATATTGCCATTGTCATTGATGAGTATGGTGGCACCGAGGGTATTATTACAATGGAAGACATCCTTGAAGAAATTATTGGTGAAATTTGGGATGAGGCTGATGAAGTTGATGAGCCGATTGTTAAGCTTGAAGATAATCATTACATTATTGATGGTGGCTTAAATATTGAAGACTTCTTTGAATTATTTGAATTAAGCGAAGATGAAGATAATGATTATGATACGGTCGCTGGTTGGTGTATTGAAATGCTCGATCGTTTTGCTAAGGCGGGCGACGAATTCACTTATGAAAAAATAACTGTCAAAATCATTGAAGTTGAAGGCTTTGTTGTTGAAAAAGTTGAAGTTATCGTTGAAAGTGAAGAAGATTAATGTACGTTGAAAAGTTTTTAGAACGAATCCCGTCTTTATTAAATAAAACTTATGTCGTTACTGGCGCTAATAGTGGTTTAGGTTTTGCCCTTAGCACACTCCTTGTAAGTAAAGGGGCACGCGTTATTATGGCTAATCGTAATCCTAAACGGAGTGAAGACGCAATAAATAAGATACGCGAATTATATCCTGCTGCGAGTGTAATGGTACTCCCTTTTGATCAAAGTAAAAAGGATTCTATTGAGGCCTTTGTTAATAGTTTAATTAGTCACAATATTAAGCCTGAGGGCTTTGTGCTTAATGCTGGCATTTATTCGCCTGCTAAAGATGCTAAGACTGAAGATGGTGTTGCGCTTACATTCGGTATTAATTACTTAGGAAACTTTATTTTTACACAAACACTTGCAAATCACGGGTTAATTAGTGCAGAAACAAGGTTAATTTATATTTCTAGTCCAGCATATTCGCGTAAGTTTAGCCCGCAAATACTTGCACGGGCAATAAGCGGACAAAAGATCACACGGCCGAAACAATATGCTGTTGCGAAAACTGCCCAAAAAATATTTGTGCTTGGCTTAATGACTAAGTCTCCGCTAATTCCGTTTGAAAATAAAGGTAAAATTTATCTTTATCACCCAGGAATAGCTGTTAGTAATATCGCACGCTTCAAATGGAAATTCTTTAACAAGATTGTCCACAGATTTATGAGTGTGTTTTTTCATCCTCCCGAAAAAGCCGTCCTTGGTGCCCTTGTGGCGCTAACGACAGATAAAGATTTAAATGGGAAAATTTTAGTGCCGCGTGGGTTCCTTGAAATTAACGGGATTCCGCGTATTAAAAAAATAGACGAGAAACTTTTATCTCATCTACCTTACTTAATAACAGAAACATTAAAGCTTATTTAAAATTAACGAGTTTTAAGGCATATTTTTCATATACTTCAATCGCAATTTCTTTTATGCTTTGATTTTCACTATCAATCGTATAATCGATACCTTCGATGTTTTTTGGATTAAATTTAGCGTCATCGATTAAAATACGTTCAGTGGCAATTTTTGGATTATCACCGCGATTAATCATCCGTTTACGGCGAATAGCTCTACTAGCTTGCATGAAAAAGACGACGATATGTTCGCTATTTAAGGCTCTTATTGATTTTAAACCAATAGGTTCAATAATTAATACTTTATTCATGGCGATTTCAGCTTTTGAAGTTCCGTAGAAGTTATCATTATACTCTACAGTCTCTACAAAGTAGTCTTCAGCTTTAAGTCGTAAAAATTCTTCTTTTGTGACAAAGTGATAATCGCGACCATTAACTTCGTTAACACGCATTTCACGAGTTGTGTGCGTCACAACTTTTTTAATACTAAAAAGTTTGCCAAGCATTTTGGCAACTTCCGTCTTTCCGCTTGCGCTTGCTCCCATTAGTACAATCATACATAAATAATAAAATAAAATTTTGTTAATTGCACGAAGAATCAGTCGTAAATGTGAAAAAGTTCAAAATACTCTTTTATTTATTACCATGAGATACTTTAAAACATTGTGGTTAACGATTTTTATGAGCGTGTTTATTCCGCTTGTACCTGAAAGTAATTTTCAAACTTCAGCGCTTGGTAGTTATCGTAATAATCCTGGAGATATTACACAGAGTTATGAAGTGGCGATTCCTTTTATTGCTTCTTACACGACAACATTAACATACCGCTATACCGTATACAATAGCGCTAATGAGATTGTTTATACTCAACCATCAACATCGACAAGGGCACTGCGTAATGTTCGGGTGCTAATCACATATCGTGCTACAGCAGGAAAGTTTACGGTTGGTCAAAATCGTATTATTTTATATTACAAAACATCAAGTGAAGCAGAGCGTCGTCATTATTCATATTTTTATGGCTATCAAAAAGGTGTCAATGTTAATTTAAATAATGGTAGTGCGGCACGGCAATTATTAGAAGCTGAAGTATGTTATTTATATGATAGTACTAATCGCAGTGATATATTTCGGAAGATGAGTTTTAGCTCCGCTAATTTAACGCCTATTAAACATTTTAATCATGACTTATATTTTGATTTTAGTGGGCTTTTTTTATCAATTGGGGTGCTTTATGATAACGAAAATTTTTATAGCAGTGCGGCTTTATATTGTAGCAACCCAGCTCTCTTTCCTTATCTTGCTAATGTTGGCGGAAGAGCAATGCAGTATTTAAACTTAACACGTGCTTATAATCGTTTAGTAACGAGTGTGAAAACACCATTGTTTGTGAGAGCAGATACACTACAAATTGCGCGTAGTAAATATAGTGCCGAATATCTAAATACCGATACATATTTCTTTCCTAAGTATCATTTTGATGAGTTACAAAACACGAAGTTTACATTAGAGATCAAAGATTTTAGTTATAGTAAATTTAATCTAAAATACGAATTTACCATTCAAATAGATCACCCTTACTTTGGCACAAGCGGTGAACATGAAGTAATAATTAATAGGTACTAGTATGGCATGGAGTAATTTTGCTTTTTTATTTTTATTTACTTATAGCACACTGCTAGCGATAAATATTCGCTATCACCATGTTAATGAAGTACTTAGTTCTGTAACTCATGATCATATTTATCATGTGACAACAATGGATTTAGTTACTTATGAACTCTACTTTGAAAAACCGCTTGTAAGAGTTGTAGTCGCTAATCATTTTAACCTTAATATGAAAAGAGAAAATTACGAATATACGATTACATTTTACACAAATGGAGTCGTTAGTGAAGAAAGTGAAAGAAGTCGATATTTTACAATTAACCTCGTGTGTCCACTAGGCTTTGGTGTGACTTTTGATAAAACATTTGCCTATTATGTGAGTTAACAATGGAAAAAGTAATTAAAGTAATTGAAGAGAGTTTTTTAGCCCCGCTCCTTAGTGATAAAAACATAACAGATATTAGTTATAACGGTCACAAATTATTTTACTTTTCAAATGAGAGTGGTCGCAAGTTATATGGCGAAATTAATCATAAGACTGTCGCAAGCTTTTTACGTAATGTCGCTAATTTTGCTAATGAGAGATTTTCTTACGCTGATACATTTCTTGATATATCAATTGGAAAGTATCGCCTTAGTGCGATGCATTATGCATGTAGTAGATTTGAATTTGAAGAAAGTTTAAGTTTTGCCTTGCGCATTAATCATAATTTTCTCGCAAGTAATCCGCATTATTTAAATAATGATGTTGTTGATGTTCTAAAGTATGTGATGAAAGAAAATCGCTCCATCATCATTAGCGGCACAACTGGAGTCGGTAAAACGACTTTACAAAAGTATTTATTAATGCTTTTACCCGCTAATACGCGGGTGTTAGTGATTGATAATGTCCTTGAATTAAGTGAAGTCACAACATTAAATAAAGATTTAGATTTAACACTTTGGCAATCATTAACAAATAAAGAAGAAGAAATTAAAAGTTTTATCCAAAAGGCTTTACGGTTTCATCCCGATTATTTAATTATTGCCGAGAGTCGGGGTGGTGAGATGAAAGAAATACTGCAAGGAGCAATAAGCGGTCATCCAAATATTGTAACACTCCACGCTGATAGTACAGCTTTAGCATACGAACGCGTCATCTATTTAGCAAAGCATGATGATCGTCATAGTTTATTACAAGCTTTTCCGTTTGTTATTCATTTAGCAAAAAAATATAAGGCAGATGGCTCGATTTATCGTTATGTCGAAAAAATCACTGAATACAATGTTGACACTGATGAAATTGAAATACTTTATCACGAGGTGATTCCGTGATTATTATTTATGGTGGTGCTTTCTTTTTGGTTATAGTAATAGCAATATTTAGTGCCCTAGTGCTAGGCGGTATAAAAATAACGATTATCAATGCACTAATTGCACTAGTTGTCGCTGCTTTTCTTACATATCGCGTTACTAATTATCGCAAAGACATTGAAAAAAGACGCTTTATGTTTAATTTTATGGAATATTTTATTCTTAACTTTGACATTCAAAAAACAGTAGAAGCAACACTAACTACAATATATCCACTGCTTGACGTAAAAAAATCAAGAGTATATTTAACAATGAATGAAGACGGGATGCTTTTACTTGAGAAACTGCGACTTACTTTTGCTCATCAATATTATGAATCATTTCTTGAGATGGTGAAACTTATTAATGAACACGGTGGTGAAATGCTTAAAGTAGCGGAAGTACTGCTTTTTAGTATTTCTAATAGTGAAACGCAACTTATTAAATTAACTAGAATTGATAATGCTTATCTTATTAAATTTATTTTTAATTGGTTTTTTATTATGTTAGTAGCAATCGTCTTCCGCCTAGCGCTTGATGGCTTTTTAAAATTTGAAACATTACCACTAATTTATGTTGCGGGTATGGAAGTCTTTATCGCTATATTTTTAACAAGCATTGTTTTAGTATTTGAAAATAGAATCAGGAGAACACGCCGTGTTAGTTAAATGGTTAGAACGTAGTGCCGGGTTATTATTAATCATCGTTGGCGCTATTTTATATTTCTGGAAGAAAAACTTAACACTTGCACTGATATTTGCTGGTGTTGGTTTTACAATTGTTGTTATTACCTTTATCCCCCAGAAGCAAAAGAGTAATATCACTTTAGCGGATTTTATTAATGTATTCACCCATTTTCGTGTAGCGCTTGATAATAACTTAAATGTATATCGCGCTTTAAATATTACATTAACGACGACAAGTGGTGCGATGTCCGCTCTTTTAGAATCATTGATTAATGCTTTAGAAAATGATCATAGTGTTACCCCTTTTATTAATTTTTCCTTACCCTTTAAGCATCCGCTTGTTTCGCAAATTATGATTAATGTTTATATGCTTGTTAATCACGGTGTTGATCCAAAAAGGTTGTGGCAATTTAATTATTTATTTGAAACACTAGTGAAAGAACATAATGATGAAGAAATAGCGCTACATGAAAGTAGTTATGAGCGCTTTAACATTAGTTTATTTATTGGTACAGGAATTATGATTATGACACTGATGATAAGTATTATGGGGATGATTGGAGAATATATAGTATGAGTAATATTATGAGCCTTGTTTATTCATTCATCCTAATTTTCCCGACAATTTTGCTTGGTGTTGACTTTTTCATCATTGGGAAAATCATTGTTGAACTAGAAACAAGGGCAACAATTGTTAGCTATATTATTAGTGAAGAAGGGGGCATTAGGCCAAGTCTAGTTAACGAACTAGCGGAAGAAGGCATAACGATTACTTGTGAAGGCGAATGCTCTTACATCAGTGTAGGGGAAACAATTAAATATCAATTAATTAAAACATACACTCCGATTATTATTAAAAATGAAGACATTAACATTTATGTGACAAGAACAACAATTGTTGGTTATTTATAATTAAGGAGGTAATTTTATGTCAGAACTAAAAGGACAAATTTTAGGGTTATTACTTGTTGTTGTTATTTTTGCCACAATTGCTGCGGCCTTTAAAGCATCAGTTAATAATCAACTTTCAGAAATTGCTAGTCACGAAAGCGCGTTAGTAATTTAATTAACTTTTATTCGTCGCTTAGCAGTGAAGAAACCTTGGAATCGTTTTTATTTGAAATAATGCGTGCTATTTGTTAAAATTTGAATTCTAAGGAGAATACTATGACAAATTTAGAACGTATTGAACAAATATTCACCGAATTGCTCAAGGTTGAAAAAATTGAACCTGAAATGGAATTAAAAGCATTAGGACTTGACAGCCTTGATTTAGTGGAAGTCATGATGAGACTCGAAGAAGAGTTTGGTATTGAATTTAGTAACGACGAAATGCTTGGATTTTCCACAGTCGCTGATGTTGTCGCTGAAATTGAGCGTAAAACTAAATAATAATAATAATTATTATTGCCAAGACTTAGGAAGTGTGATATTCTTATGACTGCCTAGGTCTAACATGCCTAGTTAGCTCAGCGGCAGAGCAATCGGCTGTTAACCGATCGGTCGTAGGTTCAAATCCTACACTAGGCGCCAGCTGGCCCGTTGGAGAAGCGGTTTAACTCACATGCCTTTCACGCATGCATTCATGGGTTCGAATCCCGTACGGGTCGCCATAGGTAAATCAAACGGTACTATAAAGTGCCGTTTTTTTGTTTTCATTGCACACACTTATTTTGTAAGTGCTAAAATAATAATCGCGATTATGGCCCGTTGGAGAAGCGGTTTAACTCTCATGCCTCTCACGCATGCATTCATGGGTTCGAATCCCGTACGGGTCACCAAACTTTCGTGTAACGGCACAGTTTGCGTGCCGTTTTTTTATATTAAATTTGGGTTTTAAAGTTTATTTGGCTTACAATTAGTTTAAAGATTAATGAAAAGAGGTAAAAGTTATGGTAGATACAAATGAGATTAGAAGAATTTTTAACGAGCTAGAAAGACAAGCAAAGACTTTATTAAATGCTGCGAATTCTTTTGAAAATGCTCTAAGGGATGTTGATAACTCAGTTGACACAAGAAATTTTTTTAGAGGAATACAAGACATTTTATGGAATTTTGGATTTAAAAACATCAGGTTTACAGCTCGTTCGTTGGAAAGGAGTTTAGATAACCACTATTATTCGGGGCGTTTTGGTCCTGATTTTAATTATAGTTTTTATAGATATGTTGATAACTGCTGAACTATTGTTAAAAACTGTGAGGATTTTATAGATGCATTTGATGGAATATCTATTTATGGTGGAAGTGATACTTATAGATAATTTTAGTTAAAATAAAAATTTATAACGGTTATGCAAATATTAATATAAAAGCAATCGATAGTGCTTATACAATTTTACCTAGTTATGTATATTGGCACAATAATAAATGATACCATTCATCATTAAAAAATATGACTCCGGCCCCATACCAAAATGTCTATGTTGACACATCAACTTGAACAAATGTAAAAAATGTTCAATTATTCATATATACTTATGGAATTTTGCATAAAATCGTGCAATAATAAATTATTAATTTATTAATAAGAGGTGATTTCATAGTGGATTGGGTTGAAAAACTAAAACATAAATATAATGTAGATGTTTTATATGATGTGTTTTTAAGGGAAAATGATTCACTTTTTTTCCTTATTGAAGAAAGCCATGACATTTGTGATAAACCTTTAATTAAACTGTTTGGTACATGTGAAGGTGTCGGTCTTCCTTATTGCGTTGATACGATTGATGAATTATTAAGTCATATTGATGTTAAAAGTCAAATATGTGATATTCGCGGCGCTAATGAGTATCGTGATGAATTACACCGTGAAATTAATAGCGATCAAACTAAATTTGTGCTCTATCTTCCACTTGATTTTAAAGGCACTAAAAGATATTTACAACTTGAAATTATTAAGATGTTTAAACGTAATATATCAATTGTGATGCTTAATCAAATCGATATTAAAAAAGTTAATGTTGAAACACTCTTTTTTGAGTCGTATAAAGATAGTTTAACGAATTTATTTAATTTCAGCACATTACTAATGCATATTGATAAGACGGAAGATAGTCATTACTTCGGATTCTTAGATTTAGATTACTTTAAAGTTGTAAATGATACATATGGTCATAAAGTTGGCGATGAGATTCTCGCTAAAGTAGGATGGAAATTAATTGAAATCGCGGATGAAACAGTTATCATGTATCGCAAAAGTGGTGATGAATTTATTTTTATGACACTAGGGCTTGATTTAAATGAAACAAAAAAACTTGTAAAACGTATTCAAAAAGCGATTCGCTCAGTTGAATTACCGGACATTAAAATAGATTGCTCAATTGGTGTTGCGGAATATCGTCATAATTACGGGTTTTATGACGCTGAAGATGCTGTCAATATTGCTGATGTTGCCATGTATGTATCAAAATCCACTGGTCGCGGCCGTGTGACATATTTTAATGAAGAACAAGCGCGAAAAGTTATGGCCTCTGGACCTTTAGAAAAGACTTTAGAATTACTCGAATCACGCGCGCGATAATAATCTGTTAACTAGTAATTAAAGACACTTCGAGTGTCTTTTTTAATAATATTGACGAAAATTCAAAAACGATGCAAAATAATAGTAGATAGTAATCCGTTTTAAACGCGAGTTAAGTGTATACCACTTAATTACTGAAAGGAAAATAATATGAAAAAATCGTTTAAACCAAAACTTTCACGGTTTATAGTATCACTATTCTTTTTGGGAATGTTAACAAGTTTAGCGAGTTGTAAAACTAATAGCGACTTAATTACCAAAACGAAAATGCAACAAGTAAAAACGAAACAAAAATTTAATGAATTAGTCAAAGAAGGTAACAAGTCCACGAATGAATATTACGATACAATCGCTGGGGGTGATGCTGTTCCAGAATCTGATACGGGCGCTGGGACGAAAGGTCGCGATTTCACTGGTACAAACGAACAAGTAGCAGGTGTTAGTGAAGCTGACATTATTAAAACTGATGGCTATCAAATTTATTATTTAGCGCGTGAACGCGGCGCGCTTCAAGTATTTGATGTTGCTGATGATAAAAGCATTACATTAAGTAAATCACTCACTTTTGCGGATTCGTACGGTATTGGGATGTATTTGCTACCGGAATACGTCGTAGTTATCAGTGAAAAGTATGAATATGTTTTACTTCCAGAATATGAAGAGTTTTGGCTGCCAGGATGGTTTGGGTATGCCACGACAGCAATTACTGTTATTGAACGGACGAATCATCAAGTAGTGTATGAACTAAATATTAAGGACAATATTATTATCGACCACCGTGTAATTGATAATAACTTATTCTATGTTGGTTATGAATATATTACGATTGATGAAGAAGATCCGCGTCCGGAAATAAGTTTATTAGATGGCACTGAAACTAATATTGGATATAACGATATTTATTATTTTGAAGATACACCGGTGCACGGAATGACAAAGATAATTGGACTTAAATTAGCCGCTGACCCGCAGGCGATTACTTTTAACGCTAAAGGATTTTTAGGTGCTAATTATGGATATAAGCAAGTGTATGTTTCACAAACTGATCTATATCTATGTGACTCTAACTGGTTATTTACGGAAAATAGCTATTATTCAACTTTAACAATTAGTCAATTTGAACTTGATTTAGATAAGGCAAATATTAATTATGTCGCTGCCGCAATTGTTGATGGCTCGATGCTTAATCAATTTTCTATGGATTACTATAACGGGCATCTCCGAGTCGCTACGACGAATATTGGCGTAAGCTGGCTATTTGACGAAGAAAATTATATTAGTACATGGTCACAAGTAGTTATTAATCACCTTTATGTACTTAAAGTTAATAAAAGAACGAAGACATTCACATTAGTGGGACACTTGAGTGAAGGTTTAGGTAAACCCAATGAAACAATTAAGTCCGTGCGCTTTTTAGGTGATAAAGCTTATATTGTTACTTTTGAAACACGTGATCCACTTTATATTATAGATTTAAGTAATCCTGCTAAGCCAGTTATTACTGGTGACATTGAATTACCAGGTTATGATGTATATCAACATCCATTTGGTGATAGTTTTGTGTTAGGACTAGGTTATAGCGCTGATGATGACGGTTTTACGAGCGGCATTAAATTAACTGCATACGCTACTAGTTCTGGTAATGAACACGAAATTCAAACATATATTGTAAGTACTTATCGTTACGAAAGTGCTGAAAATTATTGGTCATATTCGTATGGTTTTACCGAAGCACTTTGGAACCATAAAGCAATGCTAATTTCAGTAAAAGACGGCGTGTTTGCTTTCCCGTATTTTGAATATGGTTTCTCTTGTTCATATGAGCGGGATGGGGATAGCTATGTATCAAGTGATTGTCAGCAATCATTTTCTTTCAATTATCAAATTTATAATATTGACTTTAGTCGTGAAACTCCAATAGCGGAACCCATTAAAATAAGTCACCCAGCAGTT
>Ga0255347_1001719_pt1 | contig 33588 bp, 29 predicted proteins | sample wastewater_treat_2_FD_192479 | JGI IMG/M metagenome (GOLD analysis project Ga0255347, IMG submission 192479) | Wastewater microbial communities from Lulu Island WWTP, Vancouver, Canada - plant24 | ecosystem: Engineered > WWTP > Wastewater > Unclassified | place: Canada: Vancouver, British... | reverse complement strand
TGACGTGATCGCCCGGGTGCTCCCCCTGGGAGTCCCCCGGGAGATACGGATCAGGTCCCGGGACGAGGGCGACCTGGTCTGGACCGAAGCAGCCCTCGAAAAGGCTGGCAGGGCCCCTCCCCTCGTGCGCCGGATGGTGGTCGGCATCGTTGAACGGTACGCCCGGGAACGAGGCTACCGCCGGATAACCCCGGACGTCGTGGAAGAAGCAAAGCAGAGGTTTGAGCCGCGATGATCGGCCGGATGATGATAGGGGAGTTCTGGCAGGGCAAAAAGTCGCTCCTCCTCAAGGTCGCCGTACCGTTCGCAATTGTGGTTGGGGCCGGGTCCGCTGGATATGCGGGGATCGGCCTCGCCATGCTCCTGCTATTCACCGGGCTGCTCGGCGCCGGGATGAGCGTGGTCAGGTTAAAGACGGCAGGGCTGTACGACCGGCTCATCGCAAGCCCGGCAGGGAAGACCGGCCTGTTCCTGGAGGTTTCCGGCGCCCAGAGCCTGGTCCTGGTGATCCAGTACCTCCCTGCACTGGCCGGGGCTGCCTGGTTTGCCGGGCTGCCGATCCTGTATCCGGCAGTCCTTTCCATGCTTGTCGTGGCTGTACTGGGTGTTGCTATCGGGGCAGCATCGGGAGGGCTCGGCGAGATGCACCAGAACGCTGTCCTTGCGGTGCTGCCCCTGCTCCTGGCAACCTTTGCGCCGCACCCTGCAGCCCGGGTCCTGCCGTTTCACGGCATCATCGCCCCTGAACTCACCGCCCCGGCGATCGTGCTCCCGGTCATCACCCTGGTCGTCCTGTACCTCCTCTTTGCGGCATGGGCCTCCCGGTTGTGACCGGAGGGTTTTTATCAGGAGCACTGCAGGTAAGGATAATGCCCCCTGTCCAGCCGCCCAGGATTATCTCCTGGAACGTGACGTACCGGTGCCCGCTCCGGTGTGCGCACTGCTACAACAATTCCGGGGAACCCCGGCTCCGTTCAGAACTCGGCACCGCCGAAGCAAGGGAAATCCTCCGGCAGCTTGCTGGTGCAGGAACCGGCATCGTCGTCCTGTCCGGGGGAGAACCGCTCCTTCGCGGGGATATTTTCGAGCTGGCGCGTTACGGCACCGATCTTGGTCTTCGGATGGCGATGGGGACGAGCGGGGTCTTCATCACTGATGAAGTGGCCGGGAGGCTGCGGGAGTCCGGTATCAGGAAGGCCGCGATCAGCCTTGACTCCCTCCGGCCGGAGGTCCACGACCGGTTCCGCGGGTACCGGGGAGGGTTCGATCATGCTGTTGCAGGTATCTCGCTTCTGCAGGACCACGGAGTCCCGGTGCAGCTGAACGTCACGGTCACCCGGGAGAGTTACGGGGAGATCACGGAGATCATCAGGTTCGGGAAGAAGTCCGGTATACGGGACATCCACCTCTTTTTCCTTGTCCCGACCGGGCGGGGAAGCACGATAACCGACATCTCGCCCGAACAGTACGAGGCGATGATCCACGATGTCCTCATCCTCTCGGCTGACGAGGGAGTCGTTGTCCGGCCGACCTGCGCACCGCAGTTCATGCGGATCGCGAGCGAGCTCGGGATGTCCCGCGAGGAGTGGAAGCGGGGCTGCATCGCCGGGAGGAGCTACTGCCGGGTTGACCCAGCCGGCGAGGTGACCCCCTGCCCCTACCTCCCGGTATCGCTGGGGAATTGCACGAAAACACCGTTTCGGGAGATCTGGGAGCATTCTGCAATACTTGGCATGCTCCGGGATACCTCCCGGCTGGAAGGAAAATGCGGGCGGTGCGAATACGCGGGTATCTGCGGCGGGTGCCGGGCACGGGCCTACGGGCTTTCCCGGCTGGCTCCGAACATCTGCGGTGACCTTGACCGGCCCGGCAGCCTGTCAGGCAACCTGATGGCCGAGGAACCCTGGTGCCCCTACCAGCCGGTGGAGGGGGCGGCATGAACCCGGATCCGGTCGACCGGCGTCTCCTCCAGCTCCTCCAGGACGAGTTCCCGCTGGAGACCGATCCCTGGGGAGCCCTCGGGGAGAAACTGGGCATCACCGGCCGGGAAGTCCTGCAGCGGGTGCGAAGCCTCGAGGCCTCCGGGGTCCTCCGGGGGATCTGCCCGGTCCTTGAATCGCGAAAGGCCGGCATCGGGGCCTCGACCCTGGTCGCCCTTCACGTTCCGCCGGGCATGGTCGATAAAATCGCACGGATCATCAGCGGCTACCCGCAGGTATCCCATAACTATCTCCGCGATCACCGGTACAACCTCTGGTTCACCCTGGGCGCACGGGACAGGGAGGAACTTGAGCAGGTGCTCCGCGGGATACGGGAACGGTGCGGGCTCAATGGCAGCGATTTCATAGAACTTCCTGCAAAGCGGCGCTTCAAGATCGATGTCCGGTTCCCGGTACACCAGGAGGAAGCGTCGTGAAGGGCGAAGACCGGCGCTTCCTGGCGCATATCCAGGACGGGATCCCGCTGACAGAAGCCCCGTTCGAGGACATAGGGGCATCGGTTGGCATGAGCGGGATGGAGGTTATATCCCGCATCCTGGAGCTCATCGATGAGGGCGTCATCAGGAGGTTCGGGGCACGTTTCGACCACCGGAAACTCGGTATCGTGGCCAATGCCATGGTATGCTGGGAAGTCCCGGAAGATCATATTGAAGAAGCTGGCAGGACCGTTTCGGCATATCCCGGGGTCACCCACTGCTACGAGCGCGAGGTCGTCCCCGGGACATGGGAATACAACCTCTTCTGTGTAATCCACGGGCACTCGGCCGATGAGGTCAGGATGGCGGTCCGGAATATCGAGCGGGAGGCCGGCATCACCGGGGGTGCCATCCTGTTCTCAACGAGAAAGTTCAAGCACACCCCTGCCGTGTTCATCAGCGGGAACGACCCATGATACGCTTTACCCATCTCCTCCATGGGGGAGGAACGGTCTCGCGGGTCTATCACCAGAGGACTCACCCAACCCGTGGCCTGCTTGCCTATGCTGATCCGATCAGGCCGGTGGTGTTCTGGAATATCACCCGGCAGTGCAACCTCTCCTGCCGGCACTGCTACCTTGATGCCGGCCCCGGCCGGGCCGGGGAAGATGAACTGACTACCCCGGAAGCCCGTTTGCTCATCGATGACCTTTCATCGCTGGGAATCCCCCTCCTGATCGTCAGTGGAGGGGAGCCCCTTACCAGGGACGATATATGGGAGCTGCTCTCCCATGCCCGGGACCGGGGCATGGCGCTTGCCCTCAGCTCCAATGGAACGCTGATTACGCCGGGTATTGCCAGGCAACTGAAACGGTCGGGGGTGGAATACGTTGGGATCTCCCTTGACGGGGCGGACCGGGAGACGCATGAGATGATACGGGATGTCCCGGGGTGCTTTGACTCCGCCCTCGCCGGTCTTGGGCACTGCCGCGATGCCGGGATCAAGACCGGTGTCCGGTTCACGGCAACGAAAGAGAACTATAGTGATATCGACCGCATGATCGACCTCTCCCGCCGCCTCGGGACTGACCGTTTCTGCGTCTACTGGCTCGTCCCCAGCGGGAGGGGGGCAGAGGTCTACGGGGAGGGGCGCCTCGCGCCGATGAACATGCGCACGGTCCTCGACACCCTCTATCGATCGACGCAGGAAACGGGCCCGGATGCCATGGAGTTCCTCACCGTCGATGCCCCCCAGGATATCGTCTACCTGCTGGAACGGCTGGAGTCAGAGGACCCGAAAGCACATGCCGGCGCCCTGGAGCTCCTGGACTGCAGGGGGGCCGGCTGCAGCGCCGGGTCCCGGGTGGCGAGCATCGGTCCTGCCGGGGACGTCTATCCCTGCCAGTTTGCACAGTCAGATCGGTTCAGGATCGGCAGCGTCCGGGAACGCCCGTTCAGCGCCCTCTGGAACGACGCGGCAAATCCCGTCCTGCGGGAGTTCCGGAACAAGACCGGAACCCTGCAGGGGGCGTGCGCTGCATGCCGGTACAGGATGGTCTGCGGTGGCGGCTGCCGGGTCCGTGCCTGGTATGCCACCGGGGATTTCTGTGCCGGAGACCCGTTCTGTGAAATAGTGGCCCATTCCGGGGAACCAGGGCCGGAATGCCGTTGATGCAGACTGTCACTTCTTCCCGCGCCGCTGGTTCACGACGTACGCGAGGACTCCAACGCTGACCCAGCCTGCACTCGCAATGATTGCATTGATATTGAGGAAGAATGCGAGGGCAATGCAGCTGAGAACTCCGAGTACCGGGGTAAACGGGTAGAGCGGCACGCGGAACAGGCGCTTGGCATCAGGCATCGTCCGCCGGAGCTGGAGCAGGCTTGCATTGATGAAAAAGAAAGTCAACAGCGTCCCGAAATTAAAGATGGAGGCCAGCCAGTCCAGGTTTGCGTTTGTCAGGAGAACGATTGCGCTGATGACAACACCACTGAGGATCACGGTGGCAGAGGGGATCCCCCCGCGGGAGACCTTTGCAAGGGCCCTGGGGATGACCCCCTGCCGCGCCATCGCAAAGAGCGCCCGCGATGCACCGATTATCGAGGAGAGTATCACGGAGGTGGTCGCAAAGAGGGCTGATACCGCGACGAACTTGAGGAAGAACGGGTTGCTGGTCGCGACACCCAGTGCCAGTTCCAGCGGGGCCTTCGACATCCCGAGGGTCCGCCAGTCGATGAGCCCGACCGCGACGATCGCGACACCGATGTAGAGGAGGGTGCAGATGGCAAAGGAGAGGATTATCGCCCTGTGCACGTTCCGTTCAGGGTCTTTTACCTCTTCTGCCACCATTGCGACGGTGTTGAACCCGATGAATGCAAAGAAGATGATCGCGGCCCCTGACAGCATACCCCTGATCCCGTTGGGGAAAAACGGGCTGTAATTTGAGTAATCACCGTGGAGGAGGAGGTAATAGCCCCCTATGCCGATAAAGAGCACGAGGGCCGAGATTTTCAGGATGACGAGGGCGCTGTTCGTGCCTGAGGCCTCCCTCATCCCCTTGAGGTTCAGCAGCATCAGGAAGAGCGGCCAGATGGTCCCTATCGCGACCAGCGTGGCGTTCAATGGAGGAATCCCGACAAAGTAGGTCAGGTAGGCAGCGAACCCCAGGCTGACGGCGCTGGCCCCGACGATATAGTCAAACGACTTCATCCACCCGACGATAAAGCCGGGAAACGCTCCAAAGGCTTTTGTCGTGTAGATATACGATGCGCCTGCTTCTGTGATGAACGAGGAGAGTTCAGCTGCAGACAGGCCGGAAAGCAGCGCTACGAACCCAGCGACAAGAAATGATAGGATGACCGATGGGCCTGCAAGGCCTGCGGCCACGCCGATGAGGACAAAAATACCGGTTCCTATGATCGCACCGATCCCGATGCCTGCAGCTGCCCAGAGACCGAGCGATCTCTTTAACTCTGCCATTTTATCCCGGTGTATCGCCTGGCGTTCCCTGTTCAATCAGGGGATCTTGGTCCCCCACAGTGCGTGCTCGTACCGGAGTGCTTTTTCCGAACCCCGGGTGCAGAACTTCGTGTGTTTCAGTCCTGCCGCACTCGTCACGGGGCACGTCGGGCAGATACAGCCCTTTTCGAAGGTGATGCAGTTGAAACTCTTTCCAAACCAGCAGAACAGGAGTTCCTGGTTTTTTTTCGCGCAGTTCGTGTACGTCGGGCAGCCCGGGCATGCGCAGAGCTTCTTGGTGTCCTCGACCCACTTTGCCTGGTCAGAGGGAGGCATATCCCTGAACGTTTTCATCAGGGTCTCGAAGGTATCCATACGTCACCACGAAAGCATAAAACTGAAAACCAATATAAAAAGGTTTCTGAAAGACAGGGACGTGGATCCCTTAAAAGCCAGGTATCTTTTGCAGGCGAACCACCCATGGAATATCCTTTGATTCAATTTTTGTAAAGTACCCGTATCATTTAATACTTATCTCCCTATCCAACCCCATTGTTCCCGACATGGTTTCCCGGGGCATTATCCCCGGGAGACAGGCCGAGCCAGAACTAGTATGAGTGGAACGTACATGAAGCATACATGGATAGTCATCCTGTTCCTTGCCACGATGGTGGCAGGGCTCCTCGTTGCGGGCTGCACGAACACGGGAACCCCTCCTCCGGGAGGAGGGCCTTTGGGGCCGGGAACGGCCGGCATCCCCCCCGAGGTAAGCCAGCACGCCCAGGACTGGCCATTGCCCAACAAGGACTATGCCAGCACCCGGGCGGCAACGAACTCTCCCATAACATCGGCCAATGTTAAGAACCTCCAGGTTACGTGGGTGATGCCAATCACCGCGAAGCAGACCTTCGGCGGCGCCTCGTCAAACCCCCTGATCATGGGAAATACGGTGTACTTCCAGGACCTCATGGGCCGGCTGTTCTCGGTCAACCGGCAGACAGGTGCCGCCAACTGGGTGGCAACATTTGATTCCACCGGGGTGGTCGGGCCGAATGGACCGGCCGCCGGCTATGGGAAGGTGTTCGGGGCAAGCAACCGGTACAGTGTCTCGGCAGTGGATGCAAGTTCCGGGAACAGGCTCTGGACAACGAACCTCTCCTTCGGAAAACCGATCGGAGTCCTTGAACAGCCTGTCGTTTACGACGGGAAAGTCCTGGTCTCAACAACGCCCTATGGATACCTCGCCGGGAGCGAAGGCATCATCTATGCACTCGACCAGCAGACCGGGAAAATTTTGTGGAATTTCAGCACCATCCAGGACCCCAACCTGTGGGGCCACCCCGAACTGAACAGCGGGGGAGGTGCCTGGTACAGCCCGTCGATCGATGTCAATACCGGGAACTCATTCTGGGGCATCGGGAATCCTGCGCCCATGCCGGGCGTCCCTGGATTCCCCAACGGGGGCAGCCGGCCGGGCAATAACCTGTACTGCGATTCCCTGGTCGTCCTTGACAATTCGGGAAAGCTCGTGTGGTATGCCCAGGCCCTTGCCCATGATAACACGGATATGGACTTCCAGCTCCCCGCGATCCTCACCAGCGCTAACATCAACGGAGTGCAGCAGGACATTGCCATCGGCGGCGGCAAGTGGGGCCGGGTCTTTGCCTTCAACCGGGGTACCGGGGCCATCCTGTGGGAGACGCCTGTCGGTATGCATCTGAATGATAACCTGGTGAACCTACCCAACGGGACGATCAGGGTCTATCCGGGGTTCCAGGGCGGCATCGAGACCATGATGGCATATGCAGACGGCGTGGTTTACGTACCGAATGTCAACCTCTATGCCGAATGGCAGCCGGACTCTCCGTTCCCGCACGCGAAGCTCCAGCCGTACGCCGAAGGGAAAGGAAACCTGACCGCAATCCAGGTCAGCACCGGGAAGGTCCTCTGGGAAACGAACTTTGATTCCGAGCTCTTTGCAGCAGCAACGGTTGTCAATGACCTCGTCTTTACGGCAACATTTGACGGGACGATCTATGCCCTTAACCGGAATACCGGAGAAATCATCTGGACTTACGATGCACCGGCCGGGTTCAACGCCTGGCCCGCGGTCGCCGGGGATACCCTCATCTGGCCGGGCGGCTTTGGCAAGACGCCAGGCCTTTTCGCGTTCCGATTGGCAACGCCGGGGGCAGCACCGCAGGTGAAGATCTCCTCCCCTGCAGCGGGTTCCACCGTCGAGGGCAGCACAGTCTCAGTGACCGCCTGGGTGCAGAACTTCAACCTTGCGGACAAGCTCGGAAAGCCCAACGTAGCAGGTGAGGGGCACCTGCATTTCTTCCTTGATGCGCAGCCGCCGACGGTGCAGGGAAAACCTGCCGTGACGACGCCGGGGACCTATGTCCCGACGGCTGTCCCGTACTATTTCTGGACGAATGTGACCATGGGGCAGCATACCCTGTCGACAGAACTGGTCAACAACGATCACACGCCCCTGGACCCGCCCGTCGTTGATTCCGTGACCATCACCGTGGCGCCCCTCCCGCCGGGAGTTGCCCCGGAGCTGACCCCGGAACTGGGCGGCGCCCTGTAACCCACATTTTTTCCCGCAAACCGGGCATGGGGTCTGGGGGGGGAAATCCCCGCCCATCCCTATATTTCAAAAATTGACGATAGGCGTTAGCATTATGAATGCGAACGCAGTATCCACACCCATGTCCAGCTGCATTCGTCTTCTCATAACCCTCGTTATCGTTGCAAGTTTCATCCTCCTTGCCGGCTGCGTCTCGCAGCCATCAACTCCGCCCACCGTGACGGCAACGCCCACCCCGGGAATAAAGCCCGACCTCACCAACCAGAACTCCCCCGAGGCGGCGGCGTTTACGGTCTATCCGTCCCGGACCCACCTGCATACCCCGGATGTCCCGATCGGGCTGAAGTTCATCGCCGGGGGGTTTACTGCACCCATAAACATCGCCGATCCCCATGACGGGAGCGGCAGGCTCTTCCTCGTCGACCAGAACGGGTACGTGAAGGTCTTCTACATGAACGGGACTGTCATCGACCAGCCGTTCCTTGATGTCCGGGACCGGATGGTGAAGATCGATCCGACGTACGACGAACGGGGGCTGCTCTCCATCGCCTTCCACCCGAAGTTTGCCTCGAACGGGAGAGTGTTTGCTTACTACAGTGCCCCGCTCCGGGCCGGTGTGGACCCGAATTGGAGCGCCACGAACCACCTGTCCGAGTTCCATGTCTCCGCGATTGACCCAAACCGGGTCGATATGGCCTCCGAGAAGGTCCTCCTGGAGGTGGATAAGCCCTACGAGAACCACAACGGCGGGACGCTCCTCTTTGGGCCCGATGACGGGTACCTCTACCTGCCCCTCGGGGATGGCGGCAGGGCGGATGACACCGGCATGGGGCACACCCCCGGGATCGGGAACGGCCAGGACCTTACGAAGATCCTGGGGAAGGTGATCAGGATCGACGTCGACAAAACAAGCCCGGGCAAGGCCTACGGGATCCCTCCTGACAACCCGTTCGTGTCGAATTCCAGCGTTTTGCCGGAAATATACGCGTACGGGTTCAGGAACCCGGCCTTTGCCACCTTCGACTCCGGCGGGAGCCACAGGATGTTCATCGCCATGGCCGGCCAGAGGCTCTTTGAGTCGGTCCTCATCATCTACAGGGGCGGGAATTACCCGTGGAACATCAGGGAAGGCACCCACTGCTTCGACCCGTCCAATGACTTCCAGCCCCCGGCTGGTACCTGCCCCACGACCGGGTACAGCGGGCAGCCGCTGATCGGGCCGGTCGTCGAGCTCGGGCATGATGTCGGGGACACGATCGTGGGCGGGGTTGTCTACCGGGGCAGCATGATGCCATCTCTCCAGGGTTCGTACATCTTCGGGACATGGTCCGACGAAAACCGGATCCTCGGGAACGGCACGCTCCTCGTCGCGACGCCCCCCTCCGGCTTCAGCCTTGCAACGCTCCCTGCCGATGCCGCGAGTCTGACGGCTGCGCAGAACGCCATGTGGTCGACCAGGGTCATGACGGTCGCAAACAACAAAAATGGCCGCATCAATGCTTTCGTCCGCGGGCTCTACCAGGACAGCAACCACGAAATCCTCCTCCTGATCAACCAGAACGGCGGGCCCGGGCTCACACCCCTGAACTCGGGCCAGGTCTGGCAGATGGTGCCGGCAGACACCCAGGGCCTGATGAGCACGGCAGGTGCCCAGGCACCGACACCAACCGTGACGACTCCTCCCCCAACGGGCCCGTCAGTGCCGCTCCAGCTCACGATCAAGGGTGACAGGTTCAACCCGGCATCGCTGAGCGCCCCGGCAGGGGCCCAGGTTACCCTGACCTACATCAACCAGGACCTCGACCCCCACAACTTCGCCCTCTACCCGTCCCCGACGTCCTCGGAAGCAATCTACCGGAGCCAGGTCTTCACCGGCCCCCTCACGGTGACGTATACCTTCACGGCCCCATCAGCACCAGGGACATACTACTACCGGAGCGACCCGAACGCCGGGCTGATCGGGACATTCACCGTCACCCCTGTGACGAGTACTCCAACGGGCGGAAAGACCGTCCCCATCACGCTGATGGCGAAGAATATCGCTTTCAACACGGCCACGATCACCGTCCCGGCCGGATCGACCGTGTTGATGACCTTCATCAACAACGATGCCGGCGTCCCCCATAACTTTGCCCTCTACACCGACAGGTCAGCGGGCACGAAGATCTTTGTCGGGGACATCATTACCGGTGTGAAGACCGTGACATACACCTTCACCGCACCGGCAACACCGGGGAATTACTTCTTCCGGTGCGATGTCCACCCGGAAATGATGACCGGGACGTTCGTCGTCGTGTGAAAAGGGGAAATTTCATTTTTCCTTTTCACAGGTATTCCTTTTTACTAAGTTGTCCCCCAGACAATAGCATCAGTGACTGTTTTGTTTATCCTATTGTTTCGAATGCGTCCTGGAGGGGGTAAATCACGATGAAAAGGAATTTATTGAAAATTTTCCCAAAAAACCTGGTTCCCTGTTAAAAATTCATATTTTTTCGCATCGTTTCGCACTAGACCGCGAGCTTTCTTGCTTCTTCGGCTGGTACGGCAACAAGGGTTTCTATGTTATAGAGCTCACTCCGCTGAACGGAGGCTTTCATCACGATTTTTTCGTTCGGGGCTTCGCATACAAGGACGGCATCATACCGCCCGAGCGTCCAGAAATTGTTCAGGAATTTTATCCCTTCTTTTGTTTCTGATTCCATCCTTTTCAGGTTATCAGCGATCATTTCCTTTGTCGGCTTTTTCTTGAACTTCACCAGGAGAATGAAGTACATTGCTCCCTCCTTGTCCCCTGCGGGGGCATTGCACCATACTGTGCAGGCCCTATATCAACGTTATCCTGGGACAATCCGGGTGTCTGGGCCTACGCTCTGGTTATTATGCAGGGTTTGTGGTTTTTCCTCACCGATCCGGTCTCGATGAAGCACCAGCAGCCGAAGCAAACCCGTTATGCTGGAAAATGGAGATCTCCAATCCAGGAACCGGAAAAAAGGGGAATTGATCGGAAAAATCTCATATGTTCTTTTATGCAACTATCTACTTCCGAGGGAATACAGGAAAAAGGCCTTCATGCTCTCCCGGCACTCTTGACAATAAATCTGTTCACCTGACAATGAACTGCCCGTCTCGTTGTATGGATGGACATCACAGGATGGACATCAAACCGGAAGAAGTATACGCCCGGAGTTTGGGCGCCGTGAACCGGCTGCAATATTTGCTCCACCATAATTATCTCTCCAATTAAAATCTTCACCTTCGCCGCCGGCGTGTCGCATTATTTTTGAGAGAGGCTTCAGGAGGGAGGGGGCGAGCAAGGCCGGTGCGGCTGGCTGAAAGACAGGTTCAGTGTTTCGTGGCTGGTTATTCCAGAGATTCTCATGAAGCTGCTCCGGGACGCCGATCCGCAAAAAACGAAGAGCGTGAATGCTGCGATGCTCGGAATGATGAGGATTGACATTCCAGGGCTCCTAAAAGCATGTTCACAAAGCTGCAAGGTTATCAATATTACCCCTCACGACATTTCCCAAAGTTTCCCGGGAGAATACCTCGGACAAAGATGAAAATTATGATGCATGTGTCACCGATGGAGTGACATTGATGGTCTGCAGCGCCGCCAGGTTCGATGGCTTATAAATAATCGTTTTTATCCAGGTCTTGTCCAGTCCCACGATATCACCGTTCGCCAATTTGACCTGATACCCTGAATCGGTTGTATTGACGAGCGATATGACGACGGTTTTGTTGGTTCCGTTGACAAGGTCAATCGGAATTTGAGAGATTATCGTGTCGTCGCTGAAAATTATCTGGACATCCTGAGCAACCGGTTGAGGAGCGGGAAGTGCTGCCCAGTATGAACCGATAAGCAATGCAACCGGTATCAGGAGAAGCCCGGTCGCAAAACACAACAATCCTTTTCTGTAATTTCTGGCTTTTTCCACATTCGTGGTGTAGAGGGTTTCCCGGATTGCAGTTGGGGAATTCGGCCGTTCTTCGGTGATGCTTGGATTTTTTATCCGGAAAAAGAAGAATATTCCCCAGATCCAGGCAAGGACAGGGAGCAGAAACACGATAACAACGGGGAATTGCAGTATTTTCAGGGTATTATTGCTGATGAGCCCGAATAAGGTGAGCAACCCGACATAAATCGTGTTGACGGCGATAAAAATATCGTTGTATTTATCTGCGGCAGTGAGGAAATAATCTCCAAGCTTTTTCTGCACCCCCTCTTCATAATCTAACCAATCGGTTTCATCTTTCGTTGCATCACGGGCGGTTAAGGTTTTCTCTGGCTTGCAGGTTCCATCATCCTGGATTGCAGGCTGGGTCGTGGGTTTCATTGTGTTCCTTCTCGTGCCGCTTGGGCGGTTGATTGTTCATCATCCGAGATGTCCTGACGGTTGTAATGTACAATTTTTTTCTTGTCACACAAGGGACAATAGAAAATTACATCATACTTTTTAGTCAGGTCGCCAATAAGGGGCATGGCCTCAGGCCGTTCCTCGACATTGATGCGGAATACCATATGGCAGGTGTTGCATTTAACGCAGATATGCTGGCCCTTTTTCTCCTCCGTTTGAGTCATATCATCACGTCCATGGTTTCTTTTTTTTCAACCAAAATTCACATACCCGGATTATAATTAATAAATATTTATAAATACTTCGCAGGAAAAGTCGTGGCAGGAACAAGTATGCAAACCCGGAACGTGGTCGTTTTAGAACGCAAACAAAATTGTAGTCCAGCCAAGAAAGAAAACGATAGAAATCTCTAAAAAAATTTATTACTCTCCTGCATTTTATACTCCTGTGTAAATAGACCAGATTACATCAAAAGAGTATGAATGAGAAATCGGGAACGGCAAATGTTTGAGAGGTCGTGAATTCCATGAAAATCCTGGTTGCATTCTTTTCCTGGAAGGGGCACACCGAGACGGTTGCAAAAGCCCTTGGCCAGAAGATCGGGGGCACCGTGGTCCGGATCGAACCCGAGGTCGATCCAGGCAAGAAAATTGGCAGGCTGGCGATGAAGGCATTTTTCGGGATGAGGGAGGCGATCAAGCCGGTCCAGGCTGACCTGGCCGACATCGATCACCTGGTGGTTGCAACACCGGTCTGGTCCCACAGTATGCCACCGTTTACCCGGCAGTACCTCGCGGACATCACCAACTGCAGGGGAAGGAAGTTCTCGGTGCTTGTCGAGATGGGAGGTTCGGGTGCGGAGACCGTGGCAAAGAAAGTCCGCGGGGTCCTCGAGGGGAAGGGGATGCAGTTCGTGGCCTCGGCTACGACCCTGGAAAAGGATGTTGAGGCAGGGAAGTTCGAAGAAATCCTCGAGGGACTCGCAAAGAAGATCCAGGCGGGGTGATTGGTTCGCTGGCCTTGAGGGGGGCAGGCAGAAGGCTGCAGACCCGATAATTGAGGTCAGGTAAAACCAGAAAGTGCAACGAATTATAGCATCCTCATGGGTTCAGGGCACTATAATTACCCTAACCTGAAGTATCGCGACGACGGCAGAAGGATAGCCTACACTGAATTTCTTTTCAGATGCCAATGCCATTTCAACGGGAGCTGTAACAGCGGCAGGAATAGAAAATTTACGGGGACTTATCATGTTGCTAGTCAAGGCCAACAGTCCAAAAAGATTCGGAACATGGTCGATAGGATCTATTTTTCTCCCAATACCTCGCGGATTTGAAGCCGGAACATGATGCGGGGCAACACAAATTCAGCTGTGACAGCTTCCAAGCCATCTCACCATGATTCTCTCGCAGCATCTGGATCGTAAGCAGGAAGGGTCTTTCCTCCTGTTTCATCCAAGGTTTATGAATATGTATAGGCGGTAGACCTTATCCTGCAAGGATCTTTCCGCCAGTATACTCCATATGATCAGAAATCGCGATATGCCTGTTTCCTGTCCTCGATCTCGAATACATGGATAACCAGGACTGAATCGTGAACAGAGAGGATTGCCCGGTAGGAAAGGCCAATCCGGTACGTGTAAACAGGATGCCCGGGCATTCCCTCTTTCAGCTTTTTGATGCGGGAATAGGGATCTTCTGTCAGGACATGCAGTGCCCGGATGATGCGCTGTGCAGTTTGCTTATCCAGTTTATAGAGGTCTTTTCTTGCCCGGGAGGTGTATTCCAGGCGGTACTTCATTCAACCCCGAACTCCGCCATAATCTCTTCCTCTGCATGGAGCCGGCGGTGTTTGATATCCTCCAGTGCCTCTTCAAGCCCCCTGATTGCATTATCGTTCAATGGCTCATGGTCGACAGAGAGGGACACAAGCCGCTCGATGACATCATTATACGATTCCCGGGGGTGGCGTTTCAATTCCTGGAGCTTCTCCTTGAGATCCTCCCGAATATAAATGGTCGAGGCGGCCTGCATAGTACTATCTATAGATACATGTAGGTATTAATATATCGATTGATACGTGGTCGCGGAACCCGGATACACTGTTCCTGTATAGCATGGCCTGATTCTTCACCAGAGAGACCGAAAAGGATGGTTGGCCGATGGGCGGATCCGGGTAATACCGGCCTGAACCATCGTAATACCAGGAAATTGTATCCACTTTCTGAAATCTGAGGATATCTCCACGAGTAAAGCGGGCAGTGAAATCTGCATCTTCCCAATTCAACACCAGCTCTTCAGGAAAACTTATATCAAACGCGGGAACTGCGAGGATAATGGAAAAATGTGCTCCTCTATTACCTCATGATACCTTCGATTCAGGGAGCCCAGGCCATGGAGATGCCTTCCCCGGACCCGGGGTATGGCGAATAGCGTAAAAAATGCTTTCCCAATCCTTTTCACAAGCTTATGAAGGTTGTTTTGCATCAGGTCCAAGAAACCAGTTCCAGAACAACTGGTTCCACATCTTCATCTGGATGATCGCGCCCTTGTTCCGGGTGCTCAGCACCGAGGATCCATCGCTGAAAAATGCCACGCCCATGAGGAGCTCCTCGTCATCGACGTTCAGTTCCAGCACATTTTCAAATTTCAAATATTTCCAGGCCCTTTCAATTTCAGGGACCGCAACGAGCGGCGGAGGGGAGCTGACGCTCTCCAGGGGTATCCTGTGGACCTCGGTATTTTTCCCCCGGAACTTTTTGCGCAACTTTTCTTCAAGCAGCGGGGATGAGGATATGATGATCAGCCGCAGGGGAATATCCCGGGCAGGTGCATTCTCCAGGAACCGGAGATACCGGTCTCCGGCAACGCACGAGACGTGGCTCTTCGCCTTCCTGAAAAGTTCCTGGATCTTGTATTCTATATTCGCATCACCGTAAATCGCCCAGAGAGAATCCCCTTCACCGGTCCGCACTTTTTCCTGTTCAAGTTTTTTCAATGCCAAGAGGGCCTGTTCCGATGCGGTCTCATGGTCCCTCATGAGGATGGAAACAGCAATCTCCGGAGAGACCGCACGGTATCGCGCAGGCTTGGTTTTCAGTTGTATTGCCAGCCCCCGTTCGGCCAGCACCCCAAGTGCCTTGTATACGCTTGGTTTTGAGAGCGAAAGGTAGTCGACGATCTCTTTTGCTTCTGCATGGTCAAACAGGACGAGTGTTGCATACACCCTTGCCTCGTCGTTTGTCAGTCCCAGGGTGTTGAGCGACCTGACAAGGACAGGGGGAATGGTGTTCATAGAGGAAATGCCCCCCGGGGTTGCGTTTTTATCTTTCTCTCACGAAATTTTGCGAAATCTCCTGATATAGTCTTCACCTGGGATAAGTTGTTAAAATCTTTACTACCAATTCCGTTAGTTATTTATGGTTCGCGGTGAACCTACTAGAAATAATTGTAGTAAATATATTTACTACTATCGGAGCAGATAGAATTGTCCGGAAAAGAGCATGAACAAAGATTCTCCGACCTCCTTCGGACTTTGCATTCCAGGGCAGGTCCACGGTACTGCTTTCTCATGTATGGATTCCTCCTTTCAATCGTCCTTGCATGCTTCACAATCTCCCCGGTGAGCGCCGGCGAAAAATACATGGCCGGATCCCCCGATCTGACGGCTGCAGTCTCGGGAACGAATGAATTTTTACCGGGGGACAGTGCGGTCATCCCGGTACGGCTCCAGAACAAGGGGCTCAACCAGTACAAGTTCGTGCAGTCCAGTATCATCACCCGCGATGACCTTCCGAACACCGCGAAACTGATCACCGTAGCGCTGGGCCCGGGGGACTCCCCGATCGTCATCAAGAGCGACCCCCAGATGGTAGGGGACCTGAAGGGGGGAAGCAGTACCCTCGTGGATTTTTCTGTAAAAATTCCCAGCACTGCTCCCGCTGGAACCTATGAACTGCCCCTGCAGATCCGGTATACGTACCTGTGGGAGGCAGACCAGTACGGGACCGACACCATCCAGTTCCTGTACCGTGAGAAAAATGAGACAGTCCTCCTCCCGGTCAAAATAAAACCGGTGCTCCAGTTCTCGGTGGTTACCTTTGACACGGAACACCTGAATGCAGGAACGGAAGGGTACCTGAACCTCGTCTGCCAGAACACCGGGCAGGAAGGCGCAGAGAAGGTGGTCCTTAAGGTCGCCCGGAACGGGAACAGCCCGGTGATCCCGACGGACGGCAGCACCTTCATCGGCAGCCTCCCCAGCGGCGCGAATGCGACTGCAAAATTCAGGATCTCGGTGAGCAAGAACGCAGAAGCCCAGGAGTACCCTCTCGACGTCTACATGACCTATGAGAATTCCGAGGGAGACACGGTCGACACGGACCGGACAACCATCGGGGTGCCGGTTGGAAAGAAGGTTGAGTTTACCGTCGACTCCGGCGGGATCGTCATATCGCCGGGCCAGAAGAAGGTAATCACCGTCCGGTATACGAACACCGGCGTTGCCACGGTCTACAGCGCCCAGGCCCGCATCAGCGCTGTCGATCCATTCACCAGCGATGATGATAACGCGTTCTTGGGGACCCTTGCACCAGGGGAGACGGCAGAGGCTGTCTTCGAGGTATCAGTCGACAGTTCGGCGACACCAAAGGAATACGGCCTTGATTCCGAGGTGCGGTTTCGGGATGCCCTTGACAACAGCGTCTTATCCGACCCGGTAAAGGTCCGGGTCAGCGTGGTCAAAGCAACCGGCATTGCTGCAGTGCTTGGCAGCCCCATTGTGCTGGCCGTGATAGGGATTGCGGTCGCCGGAGCCGGGTACCTGCTCTACCGGCGGCGGCAGGGGCGCTTGAGCTGACCCGATCCTCCCGGGGAGACCCCGGTGATCCGGGGGTTATTATGAGTATGAACAATCAACGGTACAGGAAGTATCCGAATACCACGCACCAGGGTCCAGGTATACCATGATAGCGAAGTTGTTTGAAGGCATCGCAAGGGCCATCAACCGCAGGCCAATGCTGGTCGCCGTGCTGGTCTTTTCCCTGTTCCTGGTCGCCATCTATGGCATGACCCAGCTCACGATGCAGACCGGGTGGGAGACCTACCTCGACAAGAATTCCCCAAAGGGGACAATTTACGCAGAGTATGCGGCGAAATTCCAGTCCGATTCTACTATTATCCTTATCGTCGAGGCAGCCGATCCGCTGAACCACGACATCCTCACCTACATCGATACGCTCGAGGCGGGGATACGGCAACAGCCGAATATCAAGAGCGCCCAGAGCATAGTCGACGTCCTGAAGGGTGCGAATGGGGGGACGCTTCCCGCGTCCCGGGCGGAGGTCGACCGGATTGTCGATGCACTCCCTGCAGATATCCGCGACATGGTCGTACCTTCGAACACGCTCACCCTGGTCCAGGTCGGGCTCCAGGAAGGCCTGGCGACCAGGGTCCAGGAATCGGCCCTGGACAACCTTGCATCGGTCGTTGACACCACCCCGAAGCCCCCGGGAGTGACCGTGGAAATATCCGGATCGCCGGCTTTCAGCCAGCAGATGTCACAGGGGCTGGGGAGCAACATGGGGATCCTCATCGGCGGGGCCATGATCCTGATGGTCATCGTGATGGGGATCCTCTTTGCCTACGTGCGGTACCGGTTCATGCCGGTCCTCATGGTGGGGATAGGGCTCACGACCTCCCTTGGTCTGATGGGCCTTGCCGGGGTCGGGCTGAACATGGCGGTCATCGGTGCTTTCCCGGTCCTGATCGGGCTGGGCATCGATTATGCGATCCAGTTCCATGCCCGGTTTGACGAGGAGGCCAGGAAAGGATCCCTCGAACAGGCCGTTTTCATGACGGTTACGCGAACCGGACCTGCAGTACTCTACGCGATGCTCGCGACCTGCATGGGATTCCTGGCAATGTTCATCTCGACCGTTCCCATGATCCGCGGGTTTGGGCTGGTGGCCATCATCGGCATATTCACCTCGTACTGGGTGTCCTGCGTCGGCGTGCCCACGCTGGGACTCCTGTTGAAATACAAGCCCAAACCACAAAAGGGCGAGGTATGCTATGCCGTGGGCGAAGGGGCATGCGACTCCGTCATTGACACGACCGGGGATAAATCCCCAACGAAGAATGGAAAGAAGCGTTCCTTCTCGTACGGGCAGTTCCTGACCGGTGTCTCGGTCAGGATCGCGAAAAACCCCTTGCCCCTCCTCATTCTTGTCGGCTGCATCGCGATTATCGGGTTCCAGCTCGACCCCCTCATCCCCGTGCAGACCAGCGAGAATGCCTTTGTCCCAGGCGACATGCCGGCCAAGATCAACATCGACAAGGTAACCCGCATCCTGGGTGCGACCAGCACCGCAGATTTCTATGTCCGTGGCCCTGCAACAGACATCGCCACGGTGAAGTGGATCGCAGAATTTCAGGATTACGAACTCTCCCATCACCCGGAACTCACCGGGGCAAAGAGCATTGTCACCTATATCCTCTCGTATAACAGCGGGGTAATCCCGGAGACCCAGGCCGACCTCGATGCTGTCCTGAACAGGATCCCGGAGGGGACCAAGAAGCCATACCTCAGCGGATCCATGAGTGCAGTGATAAAATTCAGCACGGTTAGCCTTGAAATGACCCAGATGGACTCTTTGAAACAACAGATAATCAGTGACATCGGCTTCCTCGAACCGCCTGTCGGGACCACCGTGGTACCGATAGGCAGTTTCGACCTGTTTACCTCGATCCTTTCATCGCTCGTAAAGTCCAAGGAGATGATGACCTACCTGGGGTTCATCTTTGTCTGCCTGTTCCTGGCGCTCGTTTACCGGCACCTCCACGCAGTTACCCCCATGATCCCGATTGTCTTTATCGTCGGCTGGAATGCGGTCATGATGTTCATCCTCGATATCCCCTATACTCCTCTTACGGCCACGCTCGGATCGATGACGATCGGTGTCGCGGCAGAATACACCATCCTCGTCATGGAGCGGTATGCCGAAGAGAAGGAGCGGTTGCATGACAACCTTGCCGCCATCCAGGAGAGCGTCCACAAGATCGGGGCCGCGATCACGGTTTCAGGCCTCGCGACCTTCTTCGGTTTCTCGGCGCTCTGCCTCTCCACCTTCCCCATCATCAGCAACTTCGGGATCACGACCCTGATCGCCGTCGGTTTTTCGCTCACAGGGGCAATCTTTGTCATGCCCGCCGTGCTCTCTGTCATGGGGAGGTTTGAGAAGCCAGTACCGGAGAAATCTTCAATGCAACAAAGAGAAAAAGTCGAAACGGTCTGATTGGGTATGGAAACCGGGCAACAACCATCCTTTTTCGTGAGAGGTATTCCCGGTTTTCATTCCTGGCGCCGTTCTTACCTGCCCTATATCCCTCATTCCCAGCTATTGCGGCACTTTTACCGTTCGATCGTCCACCTGCCACATTCCAGGTAAGGCAACCGTCTCGTTGTGCAACCAAAAAGTATATCTTTTTCTGGTAGCATTACGATACCATGGCCCTGGTCGGAATTGCCCTTCTCATCCTGGTCATCATCATTTTTGTTGCCCTAAGCATATTTGTCATCAAGAGTGCTGTGCACCTCATTATCAACGCGATAATTGGCCTCCTCACCCTGTTTCTCGTGAATTATTTCCACCTGATGCAGTATGCCGGGAAACCCGATATCGGCTACGACCTCATCACGGTCCTTATTTGCGCCCTGGGCGGCATTTTTGGAGCAATCCTCGTTATAATTCTCGCGCTCCTGGGAATCCCAATCTGAGGATGGACGACATTCTTTTGGGATATCGTCCCCGGCATGGCGCCGGAGGGAGCTGGTTTGGCTTGATCCAGCTTTCTTTGGGCATTCCTGGGCGAGGCCGTAAATTTTAGCGATAATACCCGGTTGATAAAGTCACCGGCAATGAAAACCTATGAAAGGACTTCCAGTCTCCGGCACGCTTCATGGAGAGTCTCGTCTTTTTTCGAGAAAGTAAACCGGAGCTTTGTATCTCCTCCGGCATGGTAGAAGGAGCTGCCCGGGACAGCTGCAATACCAACCTCCTTTACAAGGAACCGGGCAAATTCCACGTCGTTCCTTCCAAAGGCGGCGATATCAGTGAAAATATAATATGCCCCCTCCGGCAGCCTGCAGGAAAAGCCGGCCTTTTTCAATCCTTTATAGAGAATCTTTCGCTTGCGGTCGTAATCCCGTGCAAGGTCCCGGTAATAGGGGGGCGGAAGAGCCAGTGCAGCAACAGCGGCCTGCTGGAGAGGGGCAGGTGCCCCCACGGTTAGAAAATCGTGAATCTTGCGAATCCGCGAGGTGAGCAGGGAGTCCGCCAGTGCGTATCCCACGCGCCAGCCGGTGACGCTGTATGTCTTCGAAAAACTGCCAATCGTAACGGTTCGGTCCTCCATGCCATCGAGGGAGCCGAGAGAGACGTGCCTGTTCCCGTCGTACACGATGTGCTCGTAGATCTCGTCGGTCAGGGCAACCATACCGTGGTCCACGCAGATATCACGGATGCATCCAAGCTCATCCCGGGAGAAGACCCTTCCGGTCGGGTTGTTGGGAGTGTTGAGTATGATTGCCCGGGTCTTTTTCGAAACCGCCTGCTTGAATCTCTCCTCACCGATCGAGAAATCATCGGCCAGTGGTACGAACCTCGGAACCGCGCCTGAAATCACCGCATCCGGGCCGTAATTCTCGTAGAAGGGTTCGGGCACGATAACTTCATCCCCCGGTTGGATGACCGCGAGCATCGAGGCCATCATGGCTTCGGTCGACCCGCAGGTGACCGTGATCTCGGTCTCTGGATCAAACGACATGCCATTGAAGGTGCTCACCCGTTCAGCAAGGGCGTCCCTTAAGTTTTTTGCACCCCAGGTGATGGAATATTGATTGAAATCGGCATAGACAGCCTCGCAGGCCGCGGCCTTGAGTTCTTCCGGGCAGGGAAAGTCCGGGAAGCCCTGTGCGAGGTTGATCGCGTTGTTTTCGACCGCGAGCCTGGTCATCTCACGGATTACGGATTCGGTGAACGTGTCTGCCCTGGAAGGATATGAAAAACCAACCCTCTTCCTGGACTGTCCTGGCCGGTTTTTTCGTCCCTCCGGCTGTGCCTGATTCATCTCATCCCATTATTGGAATTACCATACTATATATCAGGCCGGGATACGCTTGGTAGTGCCTGCCGAAAACCCGGGGATGGTCTCAGAGAACGGAAGGTCCGGGCTGCCTGCAAGAGGTTGCAATGGATATTGAAGTTCCCTGAATCAGGAGAGCGGCCCGTACGAATGTATTGATTGAAAACGGGCACCGCTATGGAAAATATACCTACGGGTTGCAGTTGCTGCAGATGGAACGGAAAAGCGTGGTACTCAGGTAGCGGTCTCCCCGGTCCGGAAAAATTGTAACAATGGTCCCGGACTCGAGCGACCCTGCGACGTGGAGGGCACCTGCCAGTGCCGCCCCGCTCGACATCCCGGTAAAGACCCCCTCCCGTGTCGCAATTTTCCGGGCCATCACATACGCCTCTTCATCTCCGATCCGTACCTTCTCATCCAGGAGATGTTGATCGTAGATCCCGGGAACGATCGCCTCTTCCATGTTCTTCAGTCCCTGGATGGCATGTCCTAGTTCCGGCTCAACGCCGACGATGCGAACGGCAGGATTCCGCTCCTTCAAGTACTTCCCGACACCCATCAACGTCCCGGTTGTCCCCATGCCGGCCACAAAACAATCGACCTTCCCACCAAGTTCACGGTATATTTCAGGACCCGTGGTTTCATAGTGTGCCTGGATGTTTGCCGGGTTTGAAAATTGATCGGGCATGTAGTATTTTTCAGGGTTCTCCCTCGCATAACGCCAGGCACGGCGGATCGCTCCATCGGTCCCTTCTTCCGCGGGAGTGATCTCCACGTCCGCCCCAAATGCCTCCATGATCCGTCTGCGCTCGACGCTCACGCAGCCTGGCATGACCAGCTTCACCTGGTACCCTTTTGCGGCGCCGATCATGGCGAGTGCGATCCCGGTATTGCCGGAGGTCGGTTCCATGATGATTTTATCGTGGGTCAGGTCGCCGGACTGTTCCGCGGCCAGGATCATGAAGAGGGCAATACGGTCCTTGATCGATCCCCCCGGGTTGGACCCTTCGAACTTTGCAAAGATACGGATCCCGGGGCACGGGTTGAGGTTCCGGATTTCGATAAGAGGGGTGTTCCCGATTGCATCGAGTACTGTCCGCACCGGTTTCATAAGGGGTCCCCCGTGTTTAACTATTTCCGGTTAAATACCGGACGCTATCGATGAGGGCATCGACCTCATCCGCCGTTGTGTAGCAGCCAACCGAGGCCCGGATGGTCCCGTCACAGGAATAGCTGCTCGCAAGGGGTTCTGCGCAGTGCATCCCGCTCCTCACGCAGATCTTCCGGTAGTCGTCAAGTTTCCGTGCAAATTCGTTGGGGTTCTCCCCGGCGACGTTGAATGATACCACGCCGGTCCCGTGCGGGCTGTAGACGCTCACGCCAGGAATATTCCGAAGCCCCTCGTGCATCCGCGAGCCGAGGCTCTTCTCGTGCGCATGGATGTTCCCGACCCCCAGCGAGGTGACAAGTACTATCGCAGGCCCGAGCCCGATCACACCCGGGATGTTGGGAGTTCCCGGTTCGAATTTCGCTGGAGGGGGCAGAAGTTTCACTTCCTTATGCGTGACAGACACCACCATCCCTCCACCGAAGACCGAACAGTGCAGGGACTCAGGGTCCTTCATGTAGAGTGCCCCGGTTCCCTGGGGCCCGAGCAGCCCTTTGTGCCCGGGAATGGCAAGGTAATCAATATTAGAAACGTCGACGGGGAAATGGCCGACTGACTGCGCCCCATCCACAACGAGCGGAACCCCGAGATCATGGGCGATACGGCCTATCTCTTCAACAGGCTGCACTGTCCCGAGGATGTTGGGCATGTGGGTGGCTGCGATCAGCCGTGTCTTCCGGGATATGGCCTCCTGGATGGTACGGGGATTGAGATAACCATTTTCATGCGGGACGATAGTGACACGGACCCCCTTTTTCTTCAGCATCATCCAGGGGAGAAGGTTTGAATGGTGCTCCAGCCACGTGGTGATGATCTCGTCGCCGCGTTTCCACGCAAGCCCGTTTGCAACCGTGTTCACCGCATCGGTGGTATTTTTCGTAAATATGATATGATCCGGGGGAACATTCAGGAAATGTCCCAGACGCGCCCTGGTCTCCTCATACTTTTCCGTGGTCTTCCGGGCGAGGTGATGGGCGCCCCTCCCGTGATTCGCAGCATAATCGAGGAAGTATTCGACCATGGCATCGACAGAGCACCGGGGGGTCTGGCTCGTCGAGGCGCTGTCGAGATAGACGCATTTTGCCAGTATCGGAAATTCCTGGCGCAGTTTCGCAATATCGTACATATGATCATCCTGGAAAGAGACATCCCTGCAACTGTCCAGTATTGATATGATTTGCTTGAAATAAAAATATTCACAATTGTTAATTTACTGGGGATCCATTCAGGCCTGGCGCTGAAAAAAAAATATCCTGGATTCAGGAGCGGACATGGAATGAATCTCATTATGACGATTACTAATCGGTGTTAGGATTCAGACTGGCCTGGGGTGAGGGGTTTCAGCTGTCAGAACCATTTCCCCCGCTATTCATGGGTTCGAATTCCGGATCACTCATGTCTATCCAACGAACTCCTTTTCCACCTCGCAAACACTTTTGAATCCAGAAGTCGATTCACCGTTGTGAAATCAACATATCTTTCATACAATCCATTTTAACGAGTGAGAATATGCAGGCACCCTGCCAGAAGATCGTGTGGGATGTCCTTCCCGCTATTCGGGCTGCAATTGCCCTGGAACTGGTAAAGTGTAGCGTGTCCCAGGTTGAGGCAGCGAGGATGCTTGAGATCGCCCCTTCCGCAGTATCACAATATCTTTCCGGGAAGCGCGGGTATCGGATCGAATTTGAGGGTGACGTGAAGCTATCAATTGAAATCCTTGCGAAGGATCTGAAAGACCGGAAAGTGGACAATCTCGTGGCGAGGATTTGTGACATATGCAGGCAATTAAGGAAGGAGGGCAACGAGTGCGGATCTGAGCGTATGGGGTGCGTATCCTAAAAAAGGGCTCCCTACCGCGCTCCTGCTGTGATCGGTGATATATAAACAACCGCGTGGGAGTTGCCATTCGGGACTCATCTCCGGGAGATTCAGAGAATGTTCAAAGGGAAACTGATAAATACCCCCCCGGGACAGGGGTTGTGTAGTCCGGGGGGATACCCATCTCCGAGTTATTCACCATACCAGGAGCGTTCTTTCTTTGCAGTTTCTGCGTTCGTTCATACAACTGCAGGAGTGTCCCAAAAGGGCTTGTGCGGGGAACACTGTCCGGGGGCGGGGAGTGATTTTCTCTAAACGGAGGTTACGAGCACCCATGCCGGAATGTGCAAAAATGCTACTGAAATGCCGGAGGTTCCATGAACCCTGAAGAAGAGCTGGTGGTTTTCATCATCGATGACACCCTGATCACCGATACCCCCCATGGGCGTGCCATGAACCGGATCGTGAAAGGCCTTTCAGGATTCGGGATCCAGGTCTCGACAATCTATTCCATCGAGGGGGCCCGGACGGCGTACGCAAACCTCCCTGAAGCAGCCTGCATCCTCATTAACTGGGACATCGGCGAAGACCCCACCCATGCCGATGCAAAGCAGCTCATCCAGGAGATCCGGGGGCGGAACGAGGACATCCCTATCTTCCTGATGGCCGAACCCGTGCAGGAGTCGTTCAGCAGCCTCACGGTGGAGACCCTCAAGGAGATCGACGAGTTCGTCTATATCATGGACGATACCCCTGAGTTCATTGCCGGGAGGATCACGGCGGCGGCCAACCGGTACCGGGAGCGGCTGCTCCCGCCGTTCTTCGGGGAACTCGTGAAATTCTCGAAAGACTACGAATACTCCTGGCACACTCCCGGGCATGCCGGCGGGACGGCGTTCCTGAAGTCCCCGTCAGGCAGGCTGTTCCATAAATTCTTCGGCGAACAGCTCTTCAGGTCCGACCTGTCCATCTCGGTCCGTGAACTCGGCTCCCTGCTCGGCCATTCCGGCCCGCTCGGCGAGGCCGAGCGGTATGCTGCCAAGGTCTTCGGGGCAGACATGACCTACTTCGTGACCAATGGGACCTCGACGGCAAACAAGATCGTGTTCTTCGGGCGGGTGACCAGGGGCGACATCGTGCTCGTGGACCGTAACTGCCATAAATCAGCCGAACACGCCCTCACCATGACCCATTCGGTCCCGGTCTTCATGGTCCCGACAAGGAACCGGTACGGGATCATCGGCCCGATCCCTCCCGGTGAAATGATGCCGGAAGCTGTCCAGGCTAAGATCGACGCCTGCCCGCTGACCAGGGACCTCCCGGACAAAAAGCCTGTCCACGCCATCGTGACCAACTCCACCTACGATGGGCTCTGCTATCGCGCGACCGGTGTCGAGGACCTTCTGGGGAGGAGCGTCGACAGCATCCACTTCGATGAGGCCTGGTTCGGGTACGCCCGGTTCAACCCGCTCTACCGCGACCGGTTCGCCATGCGGGACGATGCGCGGGACCCCGGCGGACCGACCGTGTTTGCAACCCAGTCGGCACATAAACTCCTGGCAGCCCTCTCCCAGGCCTCCATGGTCCATGTCAGGAACGGGCGCATCCCGATCGAGCACTCCCGGTTCAATGAAGGGTTCATGATGCACAGCTCCACGTCTCCTCTCTACACCATCATGGCCTCGCTCGATGTTTCATCAAAGATGATGGACGGGGCGGCCGGAAGGGCCCTGACCGGGGAATCGATCGAAGAGGCAATCCGGTTCCGGCGGACGATGGCCCATGTCCACCGGGAGATCTGCGGATCCGGAAACCAGAAGGACTGGTGGTTCGGGATGTGGCAGCCTGATCACGTGACCGACCCGTCGACCGGGAAAAAAGTCCGTTTTACCGATGCTCCCCTCGAGATGCTCCGCGATAGCCCGTCCTGCTGGGTCCTGCACCCCGGGGAGACATGGCACGGATTTGAGGGGCTTCCGGATTCTTACTGCATGCTCGACCCTATCAGGGTCACGGTCGTCACGCCGGGGGTCAACGATGACGGCACCCTCGCCCCCTGGGGTATACCGGCCGCCGTGGTGGTCAGGTTCCTGGAGACCCGGGGGATCGTGAACGAGAAATCCGGCGACTATATCATCCTGTTCCTCTTCTCGATGGGGGTCACCAGGGGGAAGTGGGGGACGCTCGTGACAGAATTCTTCGAGTTCAAGCGGCATTACGATGAAGAGGCCCCCCTGGAGGAGATCCTTCCGGACCTGACCGGGACCTGGCCCGACCGGTACGGCGGCATGACGCTCCGGGGCCTCTGCGACGAGATGCACACCTTCAAGCGGGAGCACCGGATGTGCGAGCTGCTCGACGAGGCCTATGATACCCTCCCCGTCCCGGAGATGAACTATGCAGAAGCCTACCGGAATCTCGTCAGGGGAGAGGTGGAACAGGTGCCGGTGTCAGAGGCGGGGGACCGGATCGCTGCTACCGGTATCTATCCGTACCCTCCCGGGATCCCGGTCCTGGCCCCCGGGGAGAGCACGGGAAAACAGGACGGGCCGGTCCTCACATACCTCTCATTGTTGCAGGACTTCGACAACCGGTTCCCGGGGTTCGGGCACGATATCCATGGCATTGAAAACGTGAAAGGGAACTACATGATGTATTGCATCAGAGGGAGCAGTTGAGCAGGAGGTCATGGAACATGCCAGTCTTTGCCGCAGGATCCGCATGGACACGGGCTCCATGAGCAACCGGATGAAATAAAAATCCGAAAATATTCATTTAAAAAAACATTTAAACTATTCATCACCACTTATTTCAAACATGGTAGGGGCCATGATTCTTCCTGTTGTTTGCTGTTTAAACGTGCAGGTCACTCGCCGTGTTGTATGGATTTTGAGGTATCTCGCATGAGAAAATACCTTCTCATCATTGGTGTGGCCGTGGCACTCATGTGTGCCATGGCATGTGCTGGAGCAACAGAGCTCCAGGAAAACCAGGGTGCAACGCAGCACCCGGGGGTAGCGAATGCGGGCAGTGACAATACAACCACTGCTCCTTCAGGGAATGGTATTGCAGGTGTCAATGCAGTGGGGTTATCACCACAGCCGCTGCTGGAAACAGATCCCGGGCCAGGAGAAGGCCCGGTTTCGGGATCTGCCAGGGCCGCTGCCTCGGTCGAGGAAGGAAGACTGTTGAGCCAGTGGACGAGATGCATCGGCGGGACGCACAAAGACTCTGTCAATTCCCTCCAGAACACGATGGACGGCGGTTACATCGTTGCCGGGGGAACGAATTCCTCGGATGGGGATATGGCCGGTCCGGCAGGGTACCACGGGGGCCAGGATTCCTTCGTGGCCAAACTCGATTCTGCGGGTACGGTCCAGTGGGTGACGTGCGTCGGCGGGACCGTTGACGAAGAAGGCTATGCTGTCCGGCAGACCGCGGATGGTGGATATATCCTTGCAGGAGGAACGAATTCCCCGGATGGAGACATGGCGGGTGCGGCGGGTTATCACGGCGGAAAGGACTCCTTCGTGGCCAGGCTCAATGCTACCGGTGTCGTGCAATGGGTGCGGTGCATTGGCGGGACCCTCGATGATTATGGCTATTCCGTCCAGCAGACCGCGGATGGCGGTTACATCCTTGCAGGATATACCAATTCAACCGATGGGGACCTGGCGAGTGCCGGGAAGCATGGAGGTACTGATTCCTTCACGGCCGGGCTCGATTCTGCAGGCACGGTGCAATGGGTGCGGTGCATTGGCGGGACCGGTGATGACGAAGGCTATTCCGTCCAGCAGACGGCGGATGGCGGTTACGTCCTTGCAGGATACACGTATTCATCAGATGGGGACATGGCCGGCACCGCGGGCTACCATGGTAATGCAGATTCATTCGCGGCCAAACTGAATTCGACAGGCATGGTGCAATGGGTCCGGTGCGTTGGCGGGACTCTCGATGAATATGGCTATTCCGTCCAGCAGACGGCGGATGGCGGTTACGTCCTTGCAGGATATACGTATTCATCGGATGGGGACATGGCCAGCTCCGGATACCATGGTAATGCAGATTCATTCGCGGCCAAACTGAATTCTGCAGGCACGGTGCAATGGGTCCGGTGCGTTGGAGGTACGGGTTTTGACACGAGCCGCTCCGTCCAGCAGACTTTGGATGGCGGTTATGTCCTTGGCGGCTATACCCTGTCTGTTGATGGAGACATTTCCGGCGCCGGCTTCTGGGGAGGTGGAGATGCCTGCGTGGCCAAACTGAATTCTGCAGGCACGAAGCAATGGGTCCGGTGCGTTGGCGGGATGGCCTATGATAGTGGCTCCTCCGTCCTGGAAACCATGGATGGTGGTTATGTCCTCGCAGGAGAAACGACCTCCTCAACCGGCGACATGGCCAGTCCCGGGGGATACCACGGGGCCGGAGATGGATTCGTGGCCAGGTTATCCGTGCCAAAGGACCAGATCGGGGTCTTTTTAAACGGCCAATGGTACATGGACGCCAGCGGGAATGGTATCTGGCAGGGGATCCCCACCGACCGGTATACGAGTTTTGGCGGTGCAGGCGATATACCGGTTACAGGGGACTGGAACCGGGACTATCTCTATGAAATTGGTATACTCCGGAACGGCCAGTGGTTTATGGAAATAAGCGGGAACTATTTATGGGACGGGACAACGCTTGACCGGCTCTGCAGTTTCGGCATACCAGGAGACATACCGGTCATAGGGGACTGGAACGATGATACCATACGGGAGATCGGGGTATACCGGGACGGGGTGTGGTACGTGGATGCAAATCCGGATTTCCTGTGGAAGGGAACCGGTTCGGGAAAAGATGCCATGTATAATTTTGGCGCCGCCGGGTTTGTCCCGGTTGTGGGTGACTGGAACCATGATGGGTTGGCAGAAATCGGGGTGTATGCCGGGGCTGGTACGTGGTACGTGGACGCCAACCGGAATCACCTGTGGGATGGGACCGGCACAGGAAAAGACGCAATCCTCAATTTTGGGTTCAGCGGGGCTGCCCCGGTGACCGGCGACTGGAACGGGGACGGCATGCCCGAAATAGGAATCTATTCTGCCGGGACATGGTACCTTGATGCCAATGGCAACAATAAGTGGGACGGGACCGGTCTGAACAGGGATATTATCTTTACGTTCGGCGCTGCCGGGTTTACCCCGGTTGTCGGGCAGTGGTCCTGAAAAATCCAAGCTTTTTTTGACTGAATGCACCCTGTAGACCTTTTTCTCCATTTCTATCCGGAAAAAAATGTGGTTGCATTTGCAGCGCCGCATTCTGAAAAGAGATTATCGAATAGCACACCTGGCCAGATGTACGTGGTCATGAAATAACCGGCCCTGCAAAATGCTCAGTAGATCGGAATACCCATACTTCTGAAAAACCCGGGGCTGGCCGACGCAATCCCTTTTCCGGCACGAGAATACCGGTTCCCTCTCCCTGGTGTCCTTGCAGCGGATGAAGGCCGGAACCTGCATCTCCGCTCGTTCTTAGCGTTTCCGGGTGAATGTCCCCTTCCGGTATTCTGCAAATGCCTGCCTGAGCTCCTCCTCCGTGTTCATCACGATCGGGCCTCTCCAGGCTATCGGGTCATGGTGGGGCTTGCCGGAGAGGTAGAGGAACCTGACTCCGCCGCTGCCCGCCAGGATATGCACCCGGATCCCCTCCTGCCCATAGAGGACCATGGTCCGGTCCGGGAGATCCTCCTGCCGCAGGTCGAAGCTCCCGGAACCACCGATCACGTAGGCGGCCGCAGTATGCTCGGGCCTCACCTCGTGAGTAAACGGCACATCCGGTTCAAGGGTCACGTCAAGGAACTCCGGGTACCCAACGATGTCCTGTACCGGCCCCGTTATCTCCCCGATGGTCCCTGAGATTATCCTGATGCTCGCACCCTCTTCCGGGGAAACGAGGGGGATGCCCCGGGCAGGGACCTCCTGGTAACGTGGGTCTATCATCTTGTGGCTCCGGGGAAGGTTCACCCAGAGCTGGAAGCCGCCCATCCGGCCGTTGACCGGTTTTGGCATTTCCTGGTGTATGATCCCGGACCCGGCGGTCATCCACTGGACACCTCCGGCCTCGACGTTCCCCGCATGGCCCATGCTGTCGCCGTGCTCAACCCTCCCCTCCAGCATGTAGGTCACTGTCTCGATCCCCCGGTGCGGGTGCCAGGGAAAGCCGGGGAGGTATTCTTCGGGCCGTTCCGCCCGGAAGTCGTCGAGCATCAGGAACGGGTCGAAGAGCGGGAGCTCGCTGTACCCGAATGCCCGGTGGAGCCGGACGCCGGCACCTTCGACCGTCTCCCGTGCGGGAAACGCCCGTGCAACCCTCTTTGCCGGTGGCATGCGGGGGAGTATGCATTAAAACGGGATAAAGATACGGGCGCGAAAGGACACCGTCCCTGCGTTCCACCTTCTATCGATAATATACTCCATCTTCAGTCATGAGGACACCGGTGGTATTGACCCATCCGGGGGAGTCCTCTGTTTCGACGGTTATCGTATCCGTATAGCTGTTGGACAACCACCCGCCCTTCCAGATCGAGTTGGTTCCCTGGATGGTAATACTGGCATATACCGCTGCCGGGCGGTCCGATACGTACTGGATATAGACCGGGACGGCGTGTTCGTATTCTCTTCCTCCGTACGGCCTGGTGGTCACCTCCCTTCGGATGAACTGCCCCCCTGGCGCAAATACGGGTTCATTCCCGATGGGATCCCGGGTCTCGATCGTCCGGTTAACCGGGAGCATCACGCCCAGGTGAACTGGCTGGAGTACGGGGGTATCGGGTGAATACTCGGTCCCCGGGACCAGGGTGGTGGGGAGCGGGCTCTGCCGAGGCTCGATCGCAATGGGATACCCGTGGTACTCGGGGACCATTTGTTCTGCCCGGATGGCGAGCATGGGAGTGCCGTTCACCGCGTCCATCGAGAGGTCCCAGCCAGGTGGTACCCCGTAGAGGGTCCCGTTCACGAGGGCCTCTCCGAAGAGGGCTATCCCGTTGGATTCCGGGACAGGAAGGAGCAGGGTTACGTTTTCAATTGTGGTATTGTACGAGACGTCGATGGAATAATGAAAAACGTGCCGCTCGCTCTGCTTTGTGCCCTGGTCAAGGAGGAACGCGACATAGCCGATCCAGGCGACAACAGCGATGATGACCGCGATCACCAGGATGTTCAGTCCTTTTTTCCACGAGCCTGGCATGGTACGGAATTCTTACCTCGTGATAGGTTTCGGATGCAGCGAGAATTCATTCATTCGATGTGGTTCCGGGAGGGGGTTGGAACAAGATATTCGTATTTTACATGTTTTTGGCAGGACCCGGCAGCCCTCGTCTCTTCAGGAGCGCGACTGAAGCTTGGCCGACAAAAGCCTCAATGGTTTCCCTGTTCATAAGTTCCATTCCTTTTTTCAACTGGATACCAATATTGCCAAAAATTTCCCCCCGGCGGGAAAACCCCATCACGTAACATGGTCCAAAGTTGAGATCTGAAGCGACACGGTCGCATACGTCTTTTGGAACGACCTGGAAAAACAGGTTATACAGATCAGGCCCCATCACAAGGTTTTTTTGTGAAAATGCGTACTTCGCATCCGGACGATTATACAAGGGAAACACCAGGCCAAAAAGGTTCGTCTTCATCTCCCTGATCATGTGCTCGATCTCTTCATGGTCTCCCATCACATATTTCATGATGAGCGTGTCGGCAACAGGATCATACGCGTTGATCCCAACAATAGAGTGGGGGACCAGTCGGAAGATCTGGCAGGTTACATACCGGTAAATATCTTCATCATCTCCCATATCGACAAATTCCATGGCCGTCTTCCTGAGGAACTCCATATCCCTGATGTACTTTTTCTCTTTCTCTTCCTGCTCCCTTTCCCTGGTAATATCACGACCTGTTGCCTGGATTATAAAAATATTGGATTCATTGGAAAGGCCTCGTGCGGCCCACCGGTTCCAGCGGATATTTCCCGACCCGTCGATGACACGGCAGTCAAAAGTCCTGACAGGCAAATCTGGACTTAAGGAATGAATTATCTGCTCTACATACGTCCTGTCCTCCTCGAAAAGGTTTGGAATGTAACAGCCTGCGATATTTTCGGGGTCTTTACCCAGGTAATCGATATATGCATGGTTCGTGAAAATACGGGTGCCATCTGGGAGAAACCGGGTAATAAAATCTGTCTGGTCTTCGAAGACTTCATGGTGTCCTGCCTCGCTTCGTGCGAGTAATTCCTGATATTCAACTACCTGGGTAATGTCCTCAATGATACAGGTGATACCCTGGTTCCCATCCTCGAATAAAATGGGGACCTTTTTTATTCGGTAATAATGGGTCTTTCCGGCCTGTACCAGCGATCTCATTTCAGCAATATTTTCAGGGTCCGTTCGGAGATGTGCGGTAAAATGTGTAATTGCTAGTTGCTTGATGAACGGATCTTCGATTTCCTGAATATACTTCCCAATTAATGCCTCCCTTGGCATATCGAGCATCGCTAGAAATGGTTCGTTTACCTCGAGTATCATGTTCGTGTCATTGAGGATAATGACCATATCAGATGAAAATTCAAGCATTGCAGAAACGGGGATTCGGTGAGAGAGAGAATAGAGTTTGGCAGGCCCTACGGAACGGAACTCCACCCGCCCGGAGATGTAGAGCAGGTCAAGGTACTTCGCCACGAGGTTCCGGTTTATATTCAGGTGCAGGGAGAGATCAGAGATCGTCATTCCCATCGGATGCCATTGAAGAAGTTGCTTGATTTGATCAATTTTGGGATTATCAAGAACTCCCATGCGTCATAATAATTCTGCAGGGCATGATATACTTAAGGTATGCATGAACCCTGTTCAGGGGCCCTGCATGAAAGAAGATGGTGGAGATAAACCATTCCCTATAATTTTTCCCTTTTGTTCATGGGAACCCGGAATAAAAATTCTATTGCATCGAATATCAGGCATTCTTTTTTCTGTTGCGATACACTGACAGGACTACGAACATAAGGACAATACCTGCGATGGACGAGACTGGCGAGGGAGACAGCGATGATGGCAGGGACCCTCCCGTTTTATTCATCGAGGGTGAAGAATCCGGTCCGGGTTGTT
>Ga0255347_1001714_pt1 | contig 33619 bp, 24 predicted proteins | sample wastewater_treat_2_FD_192479 | JGI IMG/M metagenome (GOLD analysis project Ga0255347, IMG submission 192479) | Wastewater microbial communities from Lulu Island WWTP, Vancouver, Canada - plant24 | ecosystem: Engineered > WWTP > Wastewater > Unclassified | place: Canada: Vancouver, British... | reverse complement strand
CTGGCTGGAGCAAACCTTTCCTTGAACATTAAAAAGAAAAACAAGCAACAAATTTTGTGCTTGTCGTTGCATGCGCTGGGAGGGAATCGAACCCTCACGCCTTTCGGCACGTGGCCCTCAACCACGCCTGTCTGCCAGTTCCAGCACCAGCGCATGAGCAGTGTAATTATATCCTTGCTGATTCAGTTGTCAAGCTGAACAGTTATTTTTTCAGGAGATGACAATGACTATTGTTCTCGATGCTATGGGCAGTGATGGCCGACCAAATCCGGAAGTTGAGGCAGCCGTTGCAGCATCAAACACCTCTAATGAAGATATTATTTTAGTCGGTGATGAACCCATTCTAACCAGAATATTAAGTTCATTTTCTGGAGAAAAGTCGCGTGTCCATATTGTACATGCCCCTGAAGCACTTGATATGGAAGACCATATCGAGGACGCTCGCCGAAAAAAGCAGAATACTATGCGCATTGGCATGGAATTGGTCAAAGAAGGAAAAGGAGACGCATTTGTAACCGCAGGGAACACAGGAATGGCGATGTACTATGCAATAAAAACCTTTGGTAATATTCGTGGAATCTCCCGTCCCTGTCTGTCTGCTATCGTTCCTGTACGCAATGGACATGCAGTCTTGCTGGATATTGGCGCTAATGCTGAATGTCGACCAACTTTCCTGCTTCAGTTTGCAATCATGGGCAAAGTTTACGCACAATCCTTACTCGGGAGCGAAGATCCGAGAATTGGCTTATTATCAAATGGTGAAGAAGAGGGCAAGGGTAACGAACTTATTCGCGAGACCTATCCCCTTATGCAAAACACAAATCTTAATTTCATTGGAAATATTGAGGGTAAAGAATTCTTTAATGGCAATGTTGATGTAGCAGTCATCGATGGCTTTACTGGAAATATTGTTTTAAAATCGACTGAAGCGGTTGCAAAACTCATTGTAGACACACTAAAAGATGAATTGATGGGATCTTTTAGAACAAAAATCGGCGCACTGTTGGCAAAACCTGCTTTTGAAAAGTTAAGGTCTATGTTGGATCCAAGTGAAATTGGCGCTGCTCCATTATTGGGAGTTGATGGATTAGTTTTTATTGGTCATGGCCGTTCTGATGCACGCGCTTTAACCAATGCTATCAAATCAGCAAAGCAAGGGGTTGATAATCAACTATTATCTAAATTACGAGAAGAAATCACAAAGATATTATAAGGATTGAACAATTATTATGAAAATTATCATTAACGAAAAACTGATTAAGCGGAACAAAACAATTGGTAATGTTCTTTCTATTGCGGGAATAGTAATTTTGGTTGGAGGGCTGATATTAAATTTTAATCCTACCGAAACCAAAACATTGATCTCTTTTGGTGCATTAATTGTCGGCTTTTTTGTCGCCCAAATTAGCACCAGTTACGTTACCCGGTTTGGACGCAATCCTCGGTTCGACGAAATTATTACCGACAATCTAAGCAAACTAAACGCACCATACACCTTCTATGTTTATAGTAGTCCTGTTCCAATGCTTCTGGTAGGTCCTTCGAGACTATGGATTACCATCCCTGTTGTTGCCGCAGGCACAATTACATATGACAAAAAATGGCGTCAAAGTGGTGGGTCTTTTTTAATGAAAATGTTTGGCCACGAGAACATCGGAAAACCAGAGATAGAAGTAAATAACCAGGAAAAGCAAATTACCGACTTTTTAAAAAAACATCTCGAAGAAGATGAATTGCCTCCGATAAATTCTGTTCTGGTATCTTTACATCCAAAAGCGGAAATTGGCGACGTTGAAAGGGCGCCGGTACCAATCGTTGAACTAAATGGATTGCGCCGATTTATTCGTAAAACCGACCGAAAAGATGAAACTGAAATCCCCACAATACTCCTGGACAAGATCAAATCTGCGCTAGAAGATTAATAATTTCAGAGCAATTATTTGTTTGGACGAACGTAATTTTTAAGGGCTTTAACTTCAGCAGGCTGTAAATAACGAAAATGCCCCGGTTGGAGTTTCCCCAACCAAATTGGTCCAATTCTCACCCGGCGGATCTGCTGAACCGGCAACCCAATTCTAATTCCTGTCCGGCGAATTTGTCGATTTTTTCCCTCTCGGAGGATAATTTTCAGCCATGCTCCTTTTTGGGTAAATGATTTAACAGTTACTTCAGCTGGTAGAGTCCGATATCCATCTTCAAGCACAACGCCACGTCTCCAGATTTGTAATTGTTCCTCATCGGGTTTCCGATTTACACGCACCTCATACTCTTTATCATGCTCATAACGGGGATGTGAAAGCTGATTAGCCAAATCGCCATCATTGGTCAGCAAGACCAAGCCTTCACTATCAAAATCCAGGCGTCCTACCGGAAACAAATGACGATCATCATTAATTAGGTCAAAAATCGTCGGACGATCGTCACCCGGAACATGTAGGGAAAGCATATTACGCGGTTTATTTACTGCAATATATACTTTTTTCTCAGGCTTTCCAACGAGCGCACCATCTACTCGAATTTCATCAAATTCTGCATCTGCTTTGGAACCCAGAGTTATTATTTTTCCATTAACACTAACTCGGCCCTCTTCAATCAAGGTCTCGCAAAAACGTCGGGAGCCAAGCCCGGCTTGTGCCAAAATTTTTTGTACCCTTTCTGGCGCCATTATGTCTTTAATACCTCACTGGACCCATTTAATCCTTGAACTTCATCAAGTGCGTCAAAATCAATGAAAGGAAGTTTGTCTAACGATTCCAATCCGAAATACTGAAGAAACTCCGGTGTTGTGCCATAGTTAATTGGACGACCAGGTGCATCTACCCGACCAAGTTCTTCAATGAGCCCTTTTGACAATAACGTTCGTAAAACTGCATCACTGTTTACACCACGTATTGAATCAACTTCTGGTCTGGTCACAGGTTGCTTGTAGGCAACAATTGCCAGGGTTTCCAATGCTGCTCGTGACAAAGTTGATGTGGTTTCAATATCAAGATAATCCTCAATTGTTTTACTAATTTCCGGTGCAGTGGTTAATTGCACCGTGGATTTAACCCACATCAATCGCAAACCATGTCCCTCATTTTTATAGCGCTGGTCCAGTTCATGTAAAGTTATTGCAACCAAATTCTCGTTTACAGATAAAGCTTTTGCCAGTTGATTAATTCCGACAAGGCCGGCAGAAACGAATAACAAACCTTCAATTTTTGCCAAAAGGTTCTCATTGTTTTTATTTACATCCATGAGACAATTTTCCCTTTGATTTCCAAAATATTCGTTCTGGAAAAAAGTATGATGATTATACTCGAGAAAACTCACCAGAGTTAGTCTTAGCTGGTAAAATTGGCTGGTATATAGAATATAAGCATAAATCATTTTTGTGAAACTGAAAGAATTAATTGCCATGCGAATTTTATTAACCGGCGCAGCAGGATTTCTAGGATCTCACCTTGCTGATCGACTTATTGCAGAAGGCCATATTGTTCTTGGGTTGGACAACTTTATCACTGGCAGAGAAGAAAATATTGCTCATATTCAAAATAATCCAAATTTTCACTTTATTCATCATGATGTTTCAAATTTTATAACGGTAGATGGTCAAATCGATTATGTGATCCATTTTGCCTCACCAGCCAGTCCAAATCCAGCATCACCCCTGGGTTATCCTAACTTACCCATTCAAACATTAAAAGCAGGAGCTCTAGGGACACACAACACTCTCGGTATTGCGCGTGCCTTTAATGCAAAATTTCTACTCGCATCAACCAGTGAGATTTACGGAGATCCGCAAGAACACCCACAAAAAGAGACCTACCGTGGCAATGTCGACCCTGTGGGAACCCGATCCGTCTATGATGAAGCCAAACGCTTTGCAGAAGCATTAACTATGGCTTACCATCGTTTCCACAAAATGGACACGCACATCGTCCGAATTTTCAATACTTATGGACCTCGTATGCGAATCGATGACGGTCGGGCTATCCCAAATTTTTTAATGCAGGCTTTACAACAACAACCATTAACCATCTACGGGGACGGTCACCAAACCAGAAGTTTCTGTTATGTCGATGATCTAATTGAAGGTGTTTACCGTTTGATGATGGCTGATTATCATTTGCCAGTTAATATCGGGAATCCAGCGGAAATAAGCATTTTTCAACTTGCATCCCTGATCAACACTCTAACAGGCAATACCGCAGGTACGGTTACGATGATGGATAAACGGCCATTAAGTGATCCACAACAACGCCAACCAGACATTTCCCTGGCTCGATCACTTCTTGGATGGGAACCAAAAACAAGTTTAGAAATTGGACTTCTAGAAACAATTCGCCATTTCAAAGAGTAATTATCCATGCAAATAATTCATAATAAACAAGAACGGATTCGATTTCTGAAATTTTCTTTCGTAGGTGTAACTGGAACCATTGTTGATTTTGGAATTATGAACCTTGCAAATCTGGTTTTTCATCTACCTCTGGTTTGGGCACAAGCGGTCTCTTTTTTTATTGCGGTAATTAATAATTTCTTGTGGAATCGCTATTGGACTTATCCTGAATCCAGATCTAAAGACACAAAAAAACAATTACTGCAGTTTTTTCTAATAAACATTGTTGGCATCCTGATAAGGACACCTTTGATTACATGGTTAAACAATATATTGTTAAAATTTCTAGTGCCAATGAAAATAAATCTACCAATCAAAAAATACATTCTCAGTCAGAATTTGGCATTAACAATAAGCATCGTCATAATTCTTTTTTGGAACTTTTTTGCAAATCGATATTGGACCTATAATGACGTTCCAATTGGTAACATGCCTTTTGAAAAACCTTCTTCTGGAATCCTAGATTCTTTCGATAAAGAGGTTGATTAATGCGGATAATTTCTGGCAGTGCCAAGGGAGTTGTGTTGCAAAGTGTGCCTGGCAAATCCACTCGACCAATAACTGACCAGGTAAAAGAAGCCCTTTTTAATATCATCGGTAAAGATATCAAGGATAAATATATTTTAGACCTGTTCGGTGGTACGGGTGCTGTTGGGATTGAGGCGCTCTCGAGGGGTGCAAAACACGCTGTTTTTTTAGAAATTAATTTCCGTGCGCTGAAAACAATCGAGGAAAACCTGCGTTTGACCCAGTTGAAAAAAAATGCCACACTCATAAAAAAAGACGCTCTGGTTTTTTTACGGGAAACACCCAAACAAGCATTCGATTATGTTTATATTGCCCCACCCCAATATAAATCGATTTGGCTAAAAGCCCTGCAAGCGCTCGATGAAAATCCAAATTGGGTTCGTTCTGGAGAAACTGTTATTGTACAAATCCACCCCAAAGAGTTTGTTGAAGGCATACACCTTACCCATTTTTACGAATACGATCGCCGGACATATGGCGATACAATGCTAGTTTTTTATGAACGTTCCTCATGAAAAGAACTGATCAGATTCCCATGTTCGTCATAGGTGTACATACCAATAATAACTGGGAACAATGGCTTATATGCTGCAATGCGAGGAATTAAGGTAGGTAAATCTTCAACCACAGGCAGGGAATCAATTGCATTCAAGTTAACCCAAGATAATGTACCTTCCCCTGAATTAGTAAAGTTTTCGTTCAAATATTCACCCTTAAAAACGAAAATCATTACACCAAGATTATCAGATACATCTACTGTAATCTGAGCACAAAAATTTAAGTTAACCTCGAAAATCCCTGCTTCTTCCCTTAATTCTCGATAGGCAGCCTCATAAATATCTTCACCGCGTTCAACATGCCCACCGATCCCGTTAAATAATCCTGCCCAACGGGTTTTGTTTTTTGCTCCTTTGAGTAAAAGGACCCGGTTTTGATCATCAAACAAAAAAACTAACGTACGAGGAGTAATTAGATAACGTTTCTCATCAATGTGCTGGTCGGCCTTTGACATCATTTCCCTTTCAAAAAAACAGCCTGTGTTTTTCTATATAACACAGGCTGTTGTTGATACTGATTAAGTCAAGAACATTGGGACTCCGATAAAATCCTTGACTTTGGGTTTGTAATTTTCTTTATCATAATAAGCATCAACATCGACTTGCTTTTTCCCTGACAAAACGAGTTCAATCGGAACCGTCGTGTAACGACCCGCTTGCAAAGCGACCATTTTTCCATACTCATTTCGTTGGATCAGCTGCATCGCAAGGTTACCAAATGACATCGCAACCATTCTATCTAACGAATCTGGTGCTCCGGAACGCATAACATATGCAAATTTCTGGTACAAAATGTGCTGACCAGTCAATTCTTTTATGTTTTCGGCAACAATTTCACCAATTCCCCCAAGCTTTTGATGCCCATATGGGTCAGCGGGGCCAGATTGAATGATCTCCCCATCTATCATGCGAGCACCTTCAGAAATCGTGAGAATTGAATAATTTGACGGGTTACTTTCTTTGTCATCGTATAAAAATTTGGCCAGTTTCTCCATATCAAAAGGAACTTCAGAAATAATTGCACGATCAACATAAGCCAGAAACGCGCTTATCAAGCTAGTTTCACCTGAGTTGCGTCCAAAAAGTTCAAAAATTCCGATGCGCTCATGAGAACCTACAGAAGTACGTAATTGTGTTATTAGGTCAACGGAACGAGTCACAGCAGTTGAAAAACCAATACAATAATCAGTACCAAAAACATCGTTGTCCATGGTTTTAGGAATTCCAACAACTGGAAAACCTTCTTTACTCAATCTAACACTATAACTGAGCGTATCATCACCACCAATTGTCACCAAAGCCTCAATGCCAAGATGGTCTAAAACTCGGAGTACATGATCAGAATAGTCGATTGTTCCTTTTTCTTGAACGGGGCGACCCCATTCAGTACCTGCCAAGAATTTTGGCACATCTTTTGGTTTTACATTTTGAGGATTAGTCCTGGATGTATGCAAAAACGTGCCACCAGTCCTGTCAATAATGCGGACATCGTTACGCGTAAGATTAATGATATATTTTTTGTGCGTCGAAGGATCATTAAAGTCATACCAAAGCAAACCACCCCAACCCCTTCGAATACCGATTACTTCATAATCAGCGTCAAGTGCGTTGAGAATTACTTCTTTCATAGCAGGATTTAAGCCGGGAACATCACCGCCACCTGTTAACACTCCTATTCTTTTTTTAGTCATCTCTTCTCCTTCAAAAATAAATTCAATTATTAAATAATTTCAGATTTTTTTATTTCTTGTTTGACATATTCAAATAAAAAATCTTTCCAAGTATAGCATAAAATCGTCGGTAATAACAATTCACTATCATAATTTTATGATTGAAAAGAAGGTTTTGGGAGTTTTACCGCCCACCAGCGAATCCAGATCATACCTATAAAAGCTATTAAGGGGTATCCGATATATATCCAAGAATTTTCCATTGGCTCTATAGAGGAAATTTCTGAAAAGAAAAACAACCAGGGTCCAAGCCAACCTATCAATAAGAAAATCCAGGACAATGCAAAACCAAAATGTTTCCACCTATCAGACCAATATCTGAAAATTAATAACAAGCCCGGTATGATGAAATAATGGAAAACTATGGAGGATTGAAGATGTAAAAAATAAGCGACAATAAATAATAAAAAAATATTGAATACAAAACTTTGATCTGATTGAATTAATAATGATATTAGAATAATAATTGTAAAAATTGCAAAAAGACCATGCAAAAAAATTGTTAAAGGATTGCTAATACCAGGCAACAAAGCAGCCAATACCATTAATGGCGTTTTTATCCAACTCCATCCAATATCTAATCTGACCAAAACAGAAGCCCAATCAAGGAACCATGAAGGCAATATCAAAAAAGAAATGATTATCAAAAATGCCAAACCAGATAAAAAACTAACAACAAATTTCCATCGTTTTTTAATTATTGCCCAAAGTAATAAGACGCTAATTACCAATCCAATTGTCAGAAAATAACTTGAGGCAAATGCCAAAATGAAACCAGCAGCCGTATCATGTTTCTTTTGTAATAAGTAAATGCTGGACAAACCCATTCCGATAATGATTGGGGAAATATGCCCTCTCAAAAGCGTTATTGCCCCTGGAAGTGAGAAAATAAGAACGAGTATCACACAGACCCTACCGATAAGATTCAGTTTCCATCCAGCAATTCTGATACCAAGAACACCAATTAAGCCGACAAATATCGCAAGAATAGTTACCCAAAGAGTTCGAGCCACTGAAAAAGGCATTAAGCTAAAAGGCAGATAGAAAAACAACGAAAAAAGTGGCTGGTGGAATGCTTTTTGGTTATCGATATGTGCTTTTATTTGTGAATCAGTAATTGCTTGAATTGTGCTGTCAATCACTGAGTTTTCATAAGGATTAACACCCTTTAATAGCCAGGATCTACCCGCTGCCCAAGGAATAGCAAAAACATCAAAAACTTGAACATTGGAAGTAATATAGTAGCTAAGAAAACTAAAAGCCAAAATCAATGTAAAAGCGATTGCAATTGAAGCGTATTGTGATATAGCCGTTTTTCTGTAACGTTTCTTTACCATAGGAACTTGTGGGAATTTTACCCGTCTGAGGAATTTCGGTCAATTTCAGCCTAGAAACTTTAAAACCAATTCCGACCAAAGATTTTCTGCGAAAAACAAATTTTTTCTAAAATTCTGGAATCCATTTATATACGAAAGCATTCACCATGTTTAATAAATGAGTTTTTAGAAATTCGAAGAGAATGTTGTTGATTTTTTCTAAAAAAAATAGTACTCTCAGAACAATAAATTATTAACTTCAATAATCAAATTGCTTCAGGATTGACTTCCCTGCAGTAATTGATTTTTTATTAATTTTCAATCCAATACCCTGTAAAAGGAATTTATGGACTTAGATTCAATTACTAATAGTAAATCAGGTTTGGAAAACCGGTATTCACCAATTTCTCGTTTGATACAAATTGGAAGGAAAAAAACTTATGTCACCCTTAATGACATTTTAGAATTTTTTCCTGAGGCAGAACAAGAGATTGAACAATTAGAGGAAGCATTTGCTGCGTTAATTGCAGCAGGAATCCCCTATATTGAAGACGCAGATTTGTTGTTGGGACCATCCGATGAAGAAATACAGCAAGTAAAAGAGGAAGAAGAAAAGTCCGCCGACGACTTGGCAAACATTGATACTGATGACACGATTGGTTTGTATTTAAAAGAAGTCAGTCGAGTCCCATTGCTCTCAGCCCAAGAAGAGGTTGAACTGGCACAAAGCATAGAAAGTGGACGAATGGCACGCGAGGAATTGGCTCGCGGAAATGTCACCCCACGCCGTCGTGTTGAACTTCGTAATCTTATTGAAAGAGGCTGGGCGGCTCGTGAGCATTTAATTACTGCCAATTCTCGATTGGTAATTAGTGTCGCTAAAAAATATATGGGACGTGGGGTTCCATTTTTAGACCTCATTCAAGAAGGAAACATTGGACTAATCCGAGCAACAAAAAAATTTGAATATCGCCGTGGTCACAAATTCAGTACTTATGCCACCTGGTGGATAAGGCAAGCCGTCACCCGTGCAATTGCTGATCAGGGACGGACAATCCGTGTTCCTGTACATATGGGAGATCAAATCAATAAACTCTTACGGGTTCAACACCAATTAACCCAGAGGCTTGGTCGTGAACCGTCTGTAGAGGAATTAGCCGAGACTCTCGAGGTGTCACCTAAAAAGGTTGAGAACATGATTCAGGTCGCCAGACGCCCCCTGTCATTGGAAACCCCCACCGATGATGAAGAAGATTCAATGCTTGGTGATTTTATCGAAGATGACGAAGTTCCACCACCAGATGATACCGCGACATACAACCTATTAAAAGAACATTTAGTTACAGTTTTGGATGCTTTGCCACCCAGAGAAGTTCGAATTCTTCAATTGCGATATGGTCTTTTGGATGGTCAATCCTATACCCTTGAAGAAGTCGGACGGAAAATGGGTGTGACGAGAGAACGTGTTCGCCAAATAGAAGCGCAAGCACTGAGCCGCTTACGCCACCCTTCGGTTAAACGTCGCCTGAGAGATTATCTGGGTGAATAAATTTTTAAGGTTTTTAGTTAACTTTGCCATGAATAGACCATTTCTTGACGGATTTTCACAATAAGCGTATTATGGTTATTAAGGAAAAGTTTGTAATGCATTGATTTTGCTGAGGAAATCCAATGGAAAACGATCATTTTGATGTCGATAATTCGTCAACTGAAGAAAACAACCCCCACGCACAATCTGAAAGTAATAAGATTCCTTTATGGTTACAAGGTATAGACAATCCAAAAGACGGTGAAACAAAACCGAATATCCCAGATCAAGACCATGGTCATGGGTGGATACGCGAACTCGATGATAAGAAGACTGAGCCAACGGATCAAGAGCTGAAAAATTTCACCGAATCTGATAGTGGGGACGACGTTCCATTTGAAACAGAAATTGATTTGCAACTCTCAATTGATGGGGAAAAAGAGGGCGAAACAGGTGATAAGACAACTCAAGACCGACCAAATGATGAAGGAAGCAATAGTCAATTTGAGGATAGAGAGGTTACCGAAGAAATTGACATAAAAGAATTTTCAGCACTTCCCGATTCAGTTGAGACAGAGAATGGCATTGATGAAAACTTGTCGAGTGAAGGTTTTGTTGACATTTCAGGTTTGGGCTTATCAGAAGAAGAAAAAATTGTGATTGATATCGCTGAAAATGAACCTTTACGAGAGGGGCAACTCCCCGAATGGCTACAGGAAATGATTGCGGAAGCTGAACAAGAATCTGAAGTACTTGATTCAGAGCCAACGATTGAACAAGAAAATAATGTAAGTGATTGGAAAGAAGTGCCTGATGCTGCCGAGGAAAAATATGAAACAACACAAGAAGAAACAGTTTTGAGCGATCAAGATGACATGCTTGATTCATCCGTTGAAGATGGATTTGATCTTGAATATGCATTAAGCATTGCAAAGCAAGACACAGAGCCTGTTGTTCTAATACGAGACGATGCACTCGATCAAGAAGAAGTTATTGCCGACGAGAAAATATATTCACAAATCGATGAACCAGTTGGTCAAATATTTGACGAGCAAAAGGTTGGGATCATTCCACCCAACTTTGTTGAAATCAAAGAAAATTTAGTTGATACAAGTCATGAATTATCTTTACAGGAAGAGGAAGTTGTTTCGGATAAAGAACTGCAAAATGACATGACAATTTTGGATGAAGAAATTGAAGAAATTTCAACCACTTCCGAAGTGGATCAGTTTTTGCAGGTAAAGGAATATCTTGATCAAGATAGATTAATTGATGCTTTGCCCACAGTAAAATTATTGTTAGAAAAATCCGCGCATCTTGAGGAACTCGAAGAGTTATTTTTAGAATATTCAGATCAGCACCCGCAATCTGATGACGCCAATGAAATTTTGGGCGATATCGCTTTCAAAAGGGGCAGTCACGCCCTGGCACTTAAAGCCTATACGAAGGCTATAAGTATTCTTTTAAACAAATAGGCAATTCGATGCATTTAGTCAGTATTTATTCAGCTGCAGGTCTTTTAGAGGCTCACATACTCAAAGGCTTCCTTGAAGCACAGGGCTTACAAGTGTACATTAATCAAGAAAGCGTTGGTAAAACTTTAGGATTATCGGCAGGTTCTTTGGGTATGGTGGACATTCTGGTCCCAGATTCTCAAGCTGCTGAAGCCAGCAATTTAATTGATAGAATTGCTGCTGGTGAATTTGAAAACACTGAATTTGCGGATACTTCTGAAAATTCTAGCGACCAATAATCGAATAATTATCCTGCCTTGACGTCAAGTTCAATAGTCGGTATAATCCGCTGGTTGAATTTAGAGTGTATGAAAAATAAGGAGTGAAAGATGCCGCCTCTACCAAAAAGAAGAGTATCCTCTGGCAGAAGAGATAGACGCCGTGCACACGATGCATTAAAAACCCGCAACATGCTTACATGTCCTAATTGTGGAGAATCACGTTTACCCCATCGAGTCTGTGCCAATTGTGGATATTATCAGGGACGTGAAGTTATTGAAGTTCCAAAACGTGATTGAAAGATTAATCCAGAAACCAAATTAAGGGCGAGTATCTCGCCCTTTTTTGTTCCTTACAAATATTGGGAATTTAATCAATTTCTTCATGATTGTTAACCGCAAGCGTTGTTGCGAAGTAAGGTTTGTATTTGTAAATCAATCTTCTTGGGACCGAACCAAGAATTTGAGTACCACTTTCATGATTTTCTAGTTTTTGAATTTGACCCTGCTCATAAAATAAAGAGAGTAATTGACCCTGTTCATAAGGAATTTCTACATTAACCTCAACAAGGGTTTCATACAATAAATCTTCAATAGCGTGTAGAAGTTCATCCAGACCCTGACCAGTCAAAGCAGAAACAGGATAAGTGTTTGGAAATCCTTCGAGGGTAGCAATCGCACCTTGTGGATCCTTCAAACGGTCGATTTTATTAAAAGCTGTAATAAGCGGAATATCCCCCGCGCCAATATCAACCAATGTCTCTTGAATTGATTTCACCTGCGCGCTGACATTCACATGGGTAATGTCGACGACATGTAAGAGTACATCGGCCGAAGAAATCTCTTCCAAAGTTGCACGAAAAGCAGCAATAAGTTCTGTTGGAAGTTTTCGAATAAAGCCAACGGTATCGGTAAACAGAACCGCCTGCCCACCTGGAAGTGAAATCCGACGTGTAGTGGGATCGAGCGTAGCAAAAAGTTGGTCCGCCACATAGACTTCGGCATCTGACAATTTGTTAAGCAATGTTGATTTTCCAGCATTGGTATAACCAACCAATGAAATTACAGGTATGCGAGATTTTTTCCGCCGTTCACGATGTTGAGAACGATGGGTTCGCACCTTGTCCAATTGTTTTTTTAAAAATTCAATTCTCGTTGTTATCGTCCGCCGATCGACTTCAAGTTGAGTCTCGCCTGGTCCTCGTAACCCAACACCTCCAACGCTTCCTGCTCGGCCGCCGCCACCCCCCGCCTGCCTTGCGAGATGCGTCCATGCTCGTGTTAATCGCGGCAGACGGTATTCATATTGCGCCAATTCAACTTGCAAACTTCCCTCACTGGTGTTTGCATGTTGGGCAAAAATATCAAGAATTAATGCTGTCCGATCGATGATTTGAAGTTTGTCACCAAAAGCCTTTTCCAACTCACGTTGGTGTCTTGGAGACAATTCGTTGTCGAAAATTACCAGATCAGCATCAAATTCCTCAGCAAGTAATTTAATCTCCTCAACTTTGCCAGAGCCAATAAACGTTTTTGGGTTAGGACTGTTTAAATTTTGAGTTGCATAGCCAACAACTTCAATACCAGCTGTTTGTGCCAGCAACTCTAATTCTTCTAAAGAATCTTCAACGGTCAGCAAATCCGTTTGAAAAGAGAGGTTTATGCCTACCAGAAATGCTTTTTGTTGTAATTGTTCTGTTTTAATAAGAATATTTTTTGACATCCAGGGCTAAATCTGCTCCTTCATCCAATCCTTCATCCTCAGCATCGCTTCAATAAGGTCTTCTGCAGGTATTACTAAAGAAATTCGAACATAACCGGCACCAGATTTACCGTAGACAATTCCTGGGGTAATACTCACACCCGTTTCTCGTAACAAAACATCACAAAATTCAATATCGTCTTGCCATCCTTGGGGTAATCCCGCCCAAACATAAAGGGCTGCTTTCGGGTTTTCAATCCTGAAACCAAGCTCTTCCATTGTCTTTACAACGATATCTCGACGGCGTTGGTAAACCATGTTGCGTGAACGGATCCAAGATTGGTCTTCCAATAATGCTGCTTCAGAAGCCATCATGATGGGTACAAAAAGAGATGAATCCATTTGGCTTTTTATAACCCGCAGTAATCGCACAATTTCAGGATTACCCACAGCCACCCCTACTCGCCAACCAGCCATATTATAGGTTTTTGATAAGGAATTAAATTCAATACAAACCTCTTTTGCGCCTGGAATTTCCAAAATGCTCGGTGCAATATAATCATCAAAACAGACATCGACGTAAGGTGCATCATGAGCGATGATAATATTGTTTTGACGGGCAAAGTCCACCACTTTTTTGAAAAAAGAAATCGGTGCAATTGCACCTGTAGGGTTATTTGGATAGTTAAGCCACATTAATTTGGCTTTTTGTATCACTTTTTCTGGGATGGATTCTAAATTTGGTAAAAAACCATTTTCAGCTAAAAGAGGCATTGCGTAGGTTTCAGCCTGGCTGATCAATGCACCAGACTGATAAACCGGATAACAAGGATCGGGCAATAATATAAGGTCTCCTGGATTGATGAGAGCCTGGTTGATATTGTAAATCCCTTCTTTTGAGCCAATTAAAGTAATCACCTCTCGATCAGGATCAAGATCAACTCCAAAACGGGTTTGATAGTATTGTGCAAATGCAGATTTTAAGCTCGCGGTTCCCCCAGACGGCCCATAACCATGCACATCTGGCCGACGAACAGCATTAATCAAAGTCTCAATGATATTGTCAGCTGGAGGCAAGTCTGGGGATCCCATGTCTAGCCGAATAATGTTCAGGCCAGTTTTTTTTAATTCTGCAATTCTCTTTTCTAATTCAGCAAAAAAATATGGTTTAACAGAAGATATTCGTTCGGCAGGTTTAATTTCCATTCTGTATTTTTACCTCATTTCAGTTAGTGGCTTTGACCATATTATACGGCATATCGTGTCGGAAAAATGGCAATAAAAACGAAACTATATTTTTAAATAATCCGCAATTATTAACGATGATTAATTATTCAAATTGATCCTGATGTAATTTTCCAATTCTAATAGCGCACGTTCCGAGTAAAGATCATAGCGATCTTGCTTTGTTAGCCGTTGTGTATGGCCTAAAGGCGGCAATATGCCAAACATGGCTTTCATTGGTTGAAAATCAACCGGGTCTGCGTGAGTAATATAATGGATTAAAGCACCGATCATGGTAGTCAGTGGCAATTTAATTGGGGGCTTTTTCATCATATAATTAGCAGCATTAATCCCAGCTACCAGACCGCTTGCAATACTCCCAGCATAGCCTTCGGTGCCGGCTAATTGACCGGCAGCAAATAACCCCGGCTGCAAGTGAAATTCAAGGCTTTGATTTAACAATCTTGGGGCAGCCAGAAAAACATTTCTATGCATCTGGCCAAACCTCTCAAACTTTGCTTTTTCAAGGCCAGGAATCATCCGAAAAACACGTGCTTGTTCTGAATAAGTTAAATTTGTCTGAAAGCCCACCAGGTTGTAAAGATCACCTGCCAAAGTATCTTGACGTAGTTGAACTACAGCGTATGGGCGTCTGCCTGTATTGGGATCGATTAATCCAACTGGCCGCATAGGTCCAAAAGTCAAGGCCTTTTCACCCTGTTTTGCAAGCACTTCAATTGGCTGGCACCTTTGAAAGTAAACTTCATTACCTGCATCCACTCCCTGATCTATCTCGGTCTCAAAGTCAATCAATGGGATTCTTTCCGCATTGATTAAGGCATTCCAAAATTCTAGATAAGTATCTTTGTCAAAAGGGCAATTGATATAATCACCATCGTTAATCTGCTCATAGCCATAACGATTAGCCCGGAAGGCAATTTCTAAATTAATTGATTCAAAGTCAACAATTGGAGCAATTGCATCAAAGAAATAAAGATGGCTCTGCCCTGTAAATATTTTTAATGCTGCTGATAACGATTCCGACGTCAAAGGACCGGAAGCCAAAATAGCTGGGCTTTCGGGTATCTGACGAATTTCCTCACGAACAACAGAAATATTGGGGTGGGATATTAATTTTTCTTCAACACAACCAGCGAAAATATCCCGATCTACAGCTAAAGCTCCACCTGCTGGCAAAGCACTTGCATCCGCACATTCTATGAGCAACGATCCCAACTTTCGCAGTTCCGCCTTCAATAACCCCGATGCGCGATTTGGCAAGTTTGACCCAAGCGAATTCGAGCACACCAGTTCAGAAAGACTGCCTGTGCGGTGCGCACCCGTATTAACAATTGGTCGCATTTCGTATAAAACTACTTTTATTCCCCGCTCAGCAGCTTGCCATGCTGCCTCACAACCAGCCAGACCCCCACCAACAATCTTTAATTCCATGTTTTCCTCATGATTACATCTGCTTCGATTTTACCATGCTTTGGATTACTACTTAAAAATTTTACCGATTTTGCCTGGCATACATCTTGCAACAAATCGATTGTCAGTTTATAATCATGTCAGGAGAACATCGAATGCAACAAACTCATACGCAAGGTCAATTCCAAACGCAAAGCCCGATGACATCAGCGCATATTGCCCAAACGATGACCTTGTTGTATATGACAACAACGGAATTGCAACAAACTATTGATCTCGAACTCTCAAAGAATCCAGCATTAGAGATTATCAATGAACTCCGTTGCCCAATGTGTGGTCGCAAACTTCCACCTGATGGGCCTTGCTTAATCTGCAGCCAGCCGAAAACAATGGATCCTGACGAAACCATTGTGTTTATCTCTCCAAGAGATGATTTCTTTACCTACCGGGGTAACACCTCCACATCCATTGAAGATTATCCCGAGGATCCATTTTCATCAATAAATATCGATTTACCCACCTATGTCTTACATCAAATAGCGCCTGAATTAGCGGTTGATGAACGAGAGATTGCAGCGATGATCCTGACAAATCTCGATGATGATGGCTTACTAAATATCAACATATCTGAAATCTGTCGTTTTCTTCACGTTCCCCCAAGCAAAGTGGAAAACGTTTTATTGCGTATTCAACGATGTGACCCAATCGGAGTTGGTGCCCGCAATGTAACGGAAGCCTTGCTTGCGCAAATTGATTATATTGCTGAAACAAAAGAGGTGCCAAAATTCACCAGACAAGTGGTTTCTGAAGATTTTGATTTACTATCAAAACATTATTATTCGGATCTGGCAAGAAAGTATAAAACCAGCATAAAGGCAATGCAAAATGTATCGACTTTTGTCAGTGAAAACTTAAACCCTTTCCCCGCCAGGGCAAATTGGGGCACTGTCCGCAATCCTAACGACGACAAGCCCGATGTATTTAATCAACCTGATGTTTTAATATATTACCTCAATGACAAACCTGGTAACCCACTAATAATTGAAATTATTATGCCATCCCGTGGGACTTTGAGGATCAACCCATTATTTAAAAAAGCGATTAAAGAGCAAACAGGCGAGAAACAAGAAGAGTGGAAGAAAGATATCGATAAAGCCTCGTTGTTAATAAAATGTATCCAACAACGCAATAATACAATGCAACAACTTATGTCACGGTTGGTTGCAATTCAAAAACCATTTATAATTCAGGGTGAGATGTTTTTAGAACCTCTCACCAGAGCTCAAATCGCCGCTGAATTAGAGGTTCACGAATCAACCATTTCACGGGCGGTTGCTAACAAAACTGTACAACTACCCAACAAGAAAATTATTCCGATGTCGATGTTTTTTGACCGAAGTTTATCCGTCAGAACAGTTTTAAGAGAGATTATTTCAAAAGAACCGTATCCTTATAACGATACTGAACTGCAAGAACAACTTGAAAACAAAGGGATTTCTGTTGCAAGACGCACCGTTGCTAAATATCGAGCAATGGAAGGCATACTCCCTGCGCACCTGAGAAGAATTGAGAAAATCGCTACCCTTTGAGAAAAATGTGACCCCAAAACTCTCTGAAGATTCAACTTTTTTCAACCTCACGTCTGATGAAACCCATGAAGGTATTCTGACATTATTTAATTTAATTCCAGACCCAGCAATTATTTATTATAAACTTGATGATACAATCCTTGCTGCGAACAACGCCCTTTTTTTGCTTACCAACCTTGGCGAAAATGATTTAATTCGCCAATCAATAAATACGCTTGTTCCAAATATTATTGACACCGACCCTGTTAGTGGGCATGATAAAAAAGCGCTTTTACGACACAAAAAGTTGCCCTTTCTGCCGGTAACGGTAAGGATTTTCCCGCTTTCTCAATCAAACGAGAAACTGGTTATCTTGTTTAAACCTGATGAAGAAAGGCTGGTTACAAAATCTCTCGCCAGTGAACATGTGACAACAATCGAAAAACTTATTTCTTTATTCCAGTCTTTTAGCGAATCACAAATCGATTCTGTATTGATGGAAATCCTGAAGAAATCTGAATCGATTTTAGAAGTTCCCATTGTAGGCTTGTACCAAGCGACCGGCGAAATCCCGCCCATGAAATTATTTCTTGTTTCGAACGATAGCGAGGAAATTACATTACCCGCTTATTTAAGCGATCAGGACCTTATCTTTCACCAAAAGCCGGATATCTGGACACCTGAAATTCCAGCCGCATCTAGTTTACATCAACATGCACTTCAATCCAATTTTGGTTTTTTAATCAGTGTCCCACTTGAGTTGGAAAATAGGAAATTCGGTTTATTTATAGCAGGCTCTAAGATCCCACATCCCAATTCAAATGCACTTCCCCTGGCAAGGCTACTGGCAATTTACGTTGCCAGCGTCATGGAAATTAACAATAAACAAGATAACTTGAACGACTTAAATAGCAAAATCCGACGAGTTGTGAAAATTCAAAGTGAAATAATCAATAATTTGGAAGAAGGCGTTATTATTCTTGCCCCGGATTTAACGATTGCTGAAATTAATCCAGCTGCAGAATCAATTCTTGGTTATGCCAATATCGAAGCGCTCCGCCAATCGATTGAAACCATCCTCATTGGATCTGAATCTTTGGGATCCGCGCTTCAATCCGCTTTGCAAGGTATTCCAAGCCTCTCCAGCGGAGACCTGACGATTTTTCACCGAACCGGCCGTTCTTTTCCCGCACAATTAATGGTGACGCCCGTTGTTAGCAAAGGAAAACTTTTTTCTATTATTATCTTGCTTCGAGATCTTAGTCAACAAGAAGAAAGCCAGGCTGTCAAAAAGCAGTTAGAACAACGAGCAATTTTAGGAGAAGTTACAGCAATATTTGCGCATGAAGTACGAAATCCAATTAATGCGATTATGCTTTCTTCCCAAGTGATTGAAGATAGCCTGAATGAAGATGATCCAAACTTAAAATGGATCGATAATATTCGCGATGAATGCAATAAACTCATGTATTTAATGGATAGCGTTTTATCTTTTGCCAAACCCCTGGAATACAAAATGGCCGGGGTAGATTTGAATTTTTTGCTCACTAAAATACTGGAACGATGGCACCCAAGGTTGATGAGACTTAATATCTCAACTTATTTCGAATCAGACCTTGATAACCCAATCATAGAGGGCGATTTGCGGGCCCTTGAACAGGTGTTTACCAATCTGATCAGCAATTCAGTCAATGCAATGTCAGAAAATGGCGGAACATTGGGGATCAAAATAACCGAGGCAGACGATGAACATGACCGTCGCTTTGTACAAATCAATTTAACAGATACAGGTACAGGTATTCCGGATGAAATTAAAGTCCATATGTTTAAACCGTTTGTAACGGGTTCTAAACACGGGACGGGTTTAGGGTTAGCAATTACTCAACGAATCATCAATACACATAAAGGAAAAATTGAAGTTGATAGTTATCCAGGGGGTACAATTTTTAAGATATATCTACTCAAGAAAGGTCTCATCAACGAATGAGTGCAACAATTCTAGTTGTAGACGATTTCGATACCGCCCGAGAGGCAATTGCAGATAGTTTAAGAAAAGATGGTAAGGAAGTTCTCGAAGCAGGCACTTTGAAAGAGGCTCGAGGTTATTTAGAGCTGAACAAAGCCGACATTTGTATTTTGGATATCTTGCTGCCTGATGGTAATGGCTTATCTTTATTAGATGAAGTCTTGCAAATGACCGTTCAACCAAAATTCATCGTGATCACAGCTCACGGCCAGATTGATTACGCCGTGGAAGCCATGAAAAAAGGCGCTTTGGATTTTATTACCAAACCGATTGACATGAAAACATTGAAGAATTCAATTTCAAGGGCTGAAGATCTTGTGGCCATGCGACGGGAACTTGACCATTTGCGGCATTCGCAGGCTTTTGCAACAAAATTTGTCATCGGCGATCACCCCCGAATGCAGGCTCTGGTTAATTTGGCCCAACGGGCAGCTGAGGCTTCGGTATCTGTACTGATTACAGGTGAATCAGGAACGGGAAAAGAGGTTATGGCTAACTTCATTCTACAATCTGGCCCTCGCAGTCAGAAGCCATTTATAGCAATTAACTGTGCTGCTATTTCCACCACATTATTAGAATCAGAATTATTTGGGCATGAAGCAAATGCTTTTACGGGCGCATCAAACAAGCGTAAAAATGGCCTTATGGAGGTTGCTGATGGCGGGATTCTATTTCTTGACGAAATCTCCTCTATGCCATTGGATATGCAGGCAAAACTTTTACGGGCAATTGAAGAACGTGCATTTAGACGGGTTGGCGGAACAACTTTAATTCGAGTTGATGTTCAGATCATTGCCGCTTCAAACCGCGACCTAAAAGAAATGATCAAAAAGGGAGAATTTCGAGAAGATCTCTATTATCGCCTAAAAGTTGTTGATCTTGACATTCCTCCGCTTAGAAAGCGTAAAGGCGATATACCAGAATTAGTCGGTCTGTTGTTGAGGCAGTTGAACATGAGCATGGGAACCAACATCCTCGATGTTACACCACGAGCGTTAGAAGCGTTAAAGAAATATGATTGGCCTGGAAACATCCGTGAACTGCGAAACGCCATTGAACGCGCGATCATTTTCTGCGATGACGCCGCTATTGATATTCACCACCTCCCTTATGAGATTCTTGAAATCCAACCTACATAAATTTCAATAAACAAATTGTTTGGCACAAAACTTGCTATAACACCTCCAGAGATAATTTTTTGGAGGTGTTTTTTTATGTTTACATCGACTTTTGATTTCCAAATGACAATGGCAACGGTTATGTTTTTGCTAGGCTTAATCGTTCTTCTTCTCAGCATTTTTATTCTTATTAAACAAGCGATAGGTCGAGATATTAAAACTATCGCAAAACAAACCGCTAAACTTGGGGAAAAAGGAATCACAGACAATATTGCAGGTTTGGTAGGCAATGCGTCTGCTTTAGTGAATGCATTACATGACCTTTCGAAAACCAATACAGGTATTGGCGTCTTCTTGGTATTTTTAGGAATTGCATTGCTCACTACAGCTTATTTTATTAGCCGGAATCTGGGCATTGCTTATTAAGCCCATCTACTGAGATTGGAAAAACCATGTCACTAACGGTTTGGCTTGACTTTATTAGAAAGAATTTCTCGCCAGAAGACGGTCGGATTTTGGTGAAAAGCCTGCAGCAAGACCCTTTGGTCTGGGGATTTCTGCAGGAAGAAGAATTCAGTTCATCATTTCTTTTAAACACATCAAATGACCTGCGGGGTTTTGCACCAGGGAAAATGGCAGCCTGGCTGATTGAATTTAAAACTGGATTCTCCGTTGGTGAACTGAATAAAAATGAGACAATTCTCCCTGCAAATTTAAAAGGAATCGCTACACAAGCACTTGAGACCGTATTTAATACAGGGTTGCCTCCTGCTGATCTTTACACGGCTGGATTAATTGCTTTAACCCTGCTTGAACGAAGGATTAGAAAAGAGTCTTGGAAAGGTCTAGCGGATGAAATATTCGTAGAGCGAAATTTTCAATCAATTTTAAAAAACTATCGTATCTGGCAAACCCCTTTTACCTGCGTTTATTATTTAAGTCAGGATTTTTCTGGACTGATTGATGATTGTTTATCAACGACATCTGAAACGATTCGTAAAGCCTACATACCAATTCTTTTACATGCTCTAATTGCTAATCCTATGCCAGAAAAGCAATTAATGGAGCAATTATTTGAATTTATAAAACAACTGCCCATTGACTCCCAATTAGAAAGCTTGCATTGGCTAAAAAATTTCAAACAAGAACAACTTCAAATTAGTTTGGCGAAACAGTTACTCCAGACAAAAAATATTAGAGATTTCTTATCCCATGTTTTTTCAGAAGTAGAGCGCTTTGAAACAATAAACGATGAAATCGATCCGCTTGAAAAATCTGTTTCGTTTTCATTTCCAGAGGACGTCAACCGCTTGGCTGCTTTTTATTCTTTTTCGGGAAACGAGCGAAAAGCTGTTGAAACTTATCAAAAAGCAAGCGATATTTTAGAATTTCTAAAGACACAAGCACTTTTTCAATCCTTCACTGATGCAGTAGGACACACCCCGCCAACGCGATGGCTGGAAATAATTAATTCCGTTCCACATTCTAAACAAGCGCGACTTTTTTATGCGCGGTCTTTAATAGAATACGAACAATATGAAGAAGCACTTCAACAACTAAAAGAACTACCAGAATCACCACAAAGGCAATTATTACTTAGTCTAATTCCTCAAAACGAAGCCCCAGACGTTGCGGTAGCAATTAAATCACATCAACCATCAAGAAGCACATTGAATGGGAAGCCTTTTTCTTCTGCCAGTTACTTTGTTCACGAGCAATACATTTCACCAGAAGATGAAATCATAAATGCCATCAAACAAACCGGTCATCGAGAAGAAAATCTTCGATGGCTTGAAAAATATTTAATTGTTAATCCAGCCGATCTTCGGGGAAGAAAAATCGCTCGTGACTTATTCGAAAAAGCTGGCCAAATTAGTAAATCAATTGAACTGACCTCATACTTGGAACGCATTGAACCTGAAAATATTGAACACAAACGCGCTCTTGTTCGTCTTTATGGGCAAGCTGACCTTTGGTATGAAGCTTTTGCTTTTATGGAGGCATTGATAAATTCAGAGGGGAACGATGAATTGGAAGATTTAGAAATGTTTGCAGAATCCGCAGTAAGGACAAAGCAAACTGAGGTAGCTGTTTCAGTCTGTCAGAACATTTTAAAAAAGAATGCGAACAATCCAAAAGCATTGGTTTTATTAGGAGAAATCTATCATCAAAAAGGTGACGCGCTTAAAGCCATACAACACATGGAAAATGTGGTTGATCTACTTCCTGAGGAGCCCGAAGCATGGATGACGTTAGCCTGGCTTTGGGCAGAGAACAATCAAACTGACAGATCCCTTGAGACCATAAAAAAAGGTGTCACGGTAATCCCTGATCAACCAAAGCTTTTGAGAGCCCTAGGAAAAGCTGAAGATGAAAACCAAAATTATTCCGAAGCCCTTACCGCTTACCAACAAGCTTATGCACTTGAACCAGACCACCTTGAAGGAAGATTAGCGCTAGCAAATGTTTTTTACAGGCTTGATCAACCTGAACAGGCATTCACATTGTTAGAAGGCTTTTCCAATAATTTTGAAAATTATCCAAAGATAGCCAAATTGTTAGGGCAGGTTTTGCTAGCAATGAACCAATTAGCATCTGCGGAACCAATATTGCTATTTGCCGCAGAAGAATTTCCAGAAGACTTTGACATTGTAACAACTGCCTTGCATTTAATTCTGGATCGAGTGGAGTCCGATCCAGAAATTGATCCTACGCAAATTTTGGAAAGAGCTGGCTCAATCCTTTCAAAAAGTGCTCAAATCCAACCAGAACATGCGGTAATTAAACGCCTTCACGCAGACATCAACCGATTGAATGAACAGTATCAAAGCGCATTTGATATCTATAGTGAATTATCTAAAGTGACAGATCCACAAACGCTTGCTAATGACTGGCGCTTGAAATATGGATTGGGTCAGACAGCCATCCATTTGGGCCATCTAGATATTGGTTTGGCTTCTTTGCAGGATGCTCTGGCCATTCATCCCGATAATCTTATCATTCGCCATGCGATTGCCCATGCTTTTCAGGTTGCTGATCTGCCTGGTAAGGCAAATGCAATGGCGAAATCGGCATTGGTCATGGCACCACAAGATTTAAACAACATTCTATGGTATGCCAAATTTAAATCCCAAACGAATGATCTTGAAGAGGCTATTCGTGCTCTAAAAGAAGCACTGCAATTGACACCACAGCACCCTGAATTAAGGCTTTGGCTTGCAAAATTGCAAATTTCATCGGGTGTATTAGAAGATGCGCATGAAAGTATCACGGAATTTATTACTTTTGCACCGCAAAACCCCCACCTTTTACAACAAGCGGCTTATGTTTGTGTACATTTAAATGATCTTGAAAAAGCAATTTTTGCACTTGAAAATGCACTCAAATTAAGTTCGAAATTCAACCCCGTTTTATTGATGGACCTTGCTACAGTCCATTCAATGAAAGGTGACCATGAAAAAGCCTTTGAAACCCTTGATGTTGACCAAAATTTAATTTCACAACATCCACAAATTGCCCTTTTACAGGCAGACTTGTTAATCCGGATTGGTCAATATGAAAATGCATACTTGGCATTATTATCTGTGCAAAAAAGCGTTGAAAATGCAATAATTTCAAATGATAAAAATTCCAATCTACGTAATAATTCGCCATTACTCTATTCTCACGATCTGAGTTTGCATAATTATGATTTGCGCTTAGGTTATCTTTTACGAGCATTGGGACGTTTTGAAGAGGCTAAGAAACATCTGGGGTTGGCTTTCGAGAAAAGCGAACAGGATTACAAACTTAAAAATGCTTATGTTGAAGCCGCCATGGTTGACCTGGACCAAGAACCAGCTCTTGCTTTCAAAGAAAACAATTTCCCTATAAATTTGTTAGAAAGCAACGAAAAATTTGATTTTGTGGACCTGGTTTGTTCACAAGTTGAGCTTTTACTTTATAAAGATGATTTTGAACAGGCTTCTGAGCGATTTAAATTATTATCGGATATCAATTTCGCCTATCCAAGATGCTTGGCCATCCAAAGCCGTTTCACAGCAAATTCTGGTAATCTGGCTCTGGCAAAAGAACAATTAAATGAGGCTATCAAATTATTTGAATCCACTGATGGAAATAATTCAACCACATCTCTTCCAATTCTATTCCGAAAAATGGTCAACCTTCACAGCATTGCAGAAGCCAGTTTGGCTGTAGAAAATTATGTCGGGGCTATTCAAGCGTGGTTACAACTATACGAAGATTTAGAAACGCAACCCTTATTTAATTGGCGATATTTGTTTGGCCTGGTAACCGCAGCTGAATCCCAACAAACTTCCAACACCTTATCGGTTATCGCTCATGCCCCAGGTCAGGAGTGCCTCGATGAGATCCACTTTGAAACTGCAAAACAACTGTTGACCAATTTAGAAGATAAACTTCCCCAGGAGCAAATTGTTTGTCTAAAAGCAAGGGTAGAAGCGGCTTTCACAGGAACCTGGCCAGTTCATCTTAACGTAGATGCATGTTTGCAAGGGCCCAAAGAAGCAGCCGCAGTATTGATCGGCAGCGAAGAGGACAACCTAATTCAAGATATTCTTGACTCTTACCCAGACCACATCGAGGTTTTACAAGCTTATGGGATTTATGCCCTCCGCCACAAATTGCACAATGCAATTCCATATATTGAAAGGGCTATAGAAATTGAACCTGACAATCCAATTAACCATGCCCTGCTTGCTTACCTCAACCTGGACCAGCCTGAACAGTCATTAAATTCAATAAACACTGCATTAAGCATTTGGCCTGATGAACCTGAATGGCATATTTTTGCTGCTGATTTACATAAAATATTGTCAAATCCAGAAATGGCTGAAAAACACATCCAAAAGGCGCTTGATTGTCAGCCAGAAAACGCTAATTACTGGCAGAAAAGTGCTGTTTTAAATATTGATAACAAAAACCTTGGGCGGGCAAAGTCGGATTTAGAGAGAAGTACTACGCTTCAACCAAATAACCCTAAATCTTGGGCAGTCATGGCTGAAGTTAACCGCCTAATGGGCGATCCTGACGATGCCATCGTCAGCATTCGCAAAGCCACACAATTAGCTCCTGATGACCAGGAAATGGTTCAAATTGAATTGCAATTACTGCTTGAACAAAAGAGGTTTTTAGATTTAGAATCCAAAGCACGCGCCGTTTTGACTAAAGATGAAGAAAATGAAACAGCACGGGTGTTTTTAGCACGCGCATTAGCATGTCAAGGGAAATTTGATCAAGCATTATCTGAACTCAATCAAATTTTGGAGAAAGAACCAAATAACGCCAACATTTCATTGGAATATTTCAAAATTAAAAAGGATCAAATTGGCGTTGAGAAGACCTTACCTGACTTAATTTTGCTTGCAAAAGACAATCCCGATCAACCCTCAATTTTAATCACATTATCTGATTGGTTGATACAAACTAATCGGATCGACGAGGCAGAAAAGGTTGCTCAAACAACCCTGAGACTTGTTCCAGATCAAGCTGAGGTCTATTTGATGTTAGGCCGAATGCAACGCGCCAAAGGAAAATTGGATCAGGCAATCGATCATCTTTCCCAGGCAATTGTTCTGGATAACAATTTAGTCGAAGCTTATCTTGAACTTGGTAAAACCTACCATGAACGTCGAGAACTTGACAAAGCAATTGAGATTTATGAAAAAGGTTCTCAAGTGAACAAGTCAGATTCCCGTCCCTATTATTATGCGGGTTTAGCCTTGAAAGATATAAAAGATTATTTTGGAGCTGAACTTATGTTCAAACAAGCCAAAAAGTACTCACCTGACGACAACAACATTATCCGCCAGCTTGGCGTGGTTACAGCACTCAATCTGGTAAATAACTTACGAGAGGCAAAATAAAAATGTCTTCTTCAAATTCATTTGACAATACTTTATATATTTTAGATCGTTATCGCTTTTTAATGATTCTTAATGCGGCTAACGTGTGCCAGGAATATCAATTTGCTAAAGAGGCAGCAATGCTCTGGTTGGTGAATTACCCAGGCGATTTGTATGTAAAACATCAGCAAGCAATTGCCTATACGCAATTGAATCAAATGGACCGGGCAGTTTCCCAGTTCGAGAAAATTGTGGAATTGGACCCTACTTTCCTGGAAGCTGTAAGGGAACTCCAGCAACATGTGCCAGACAAATCACGCCAAAAGCTCTATGGTGAAATAGCCCAATATCTCGAACAAAGCACACCGCCCGATGAAAAGGCACAAAAATGGCTCACCTCCCTTTGGAAAGCTCGAGCAGCCTTTGCCAACCATGATTATGACATTGCTTTAGACCACCTTCACGAAAGCTTGGTTAATAACCCACCTTCAGCATTGCCGGCAATATTACACCTGATAACCGCTCATCAAATTGGCAATCAAGATATGCTGAACAATTTATCTGAAATTTATAATCAACAATGGCCAAATTGCCTTCAAATAAACATAATAAGGGCTTTGGTTGAAATGGAAATAGGTTTAGAAACGACCGGCGTCGAACGCTTACACTGGGTCGCTGCCAATGATAACGCTGGACAGGTGATCGAGCAATTGATGGGCGTTGATCATCGTTTTATGAACCTTTGGGCAGATCGGTTAGAGATTTATTTCGACTTGCCAATTCCAGCCTCCGTCTCCACTTATTTGGGTTGGAATCGCTTGAATGCAGGATTGGTGAAAGCAGCGCCATTCGCCCAAAGCAATGTATCTAAACCCTTTACACAAAATGTTAAGCATGACGATGTCACTCGAAAAATCAAAGTCACAACCACACCTCCCTCAGTTGAAAAAACCATTCAAGAAGTCATCCCCAAAAACCAGCCTTTACGAAGCAAGCCTGAACATTGGGCGTCTGAAGAAGAATTGGAAGAAATTCAAGGTGCGTTTTCAAAAATAGCTCAACGTATAAAAAAGCCAGAACTCGATCGAGCAGACAATCGATTCCCAGTATATGTTGTAATGACCTCAAAAGGACAACTCGAAAAAGTCTATGGTCCAAATACCACGATGGTCATCGATGAAAACTTAAAGGAATTGGTCAGCTTAATTCAAAAATTACCGGGCTGGGGTGCAACACTTTTTTACCCGGATGATCCCGAACAATTGGCACCTCTGGGAATAAAACCTGTGATTGGTAGCGATCCCTGGCAGATAAAATTAGCATTAGCTGATCTCGATCAAGCCTTAGCGAAACGCGGAGAAATGATTGGTGCCCTACTTATCGTGGGCGGGCCTGAAATTGTTCCATTTCACAATTTACCTAATCCAACTTATGACAATGACCTGGATGTTCCCTCAGACAACCCTTATGCATGTATTGATGAAAATTATTTCATCGCCCAATGGCCCGTTGGGCGCTTACCAGGGGAAACTGGGTCAGATGCTGGTTTGTTGTTAGAACAAATTCGAAACTTGCTTTTTCAATACCAAAAACGCAACAAAAACAGTAAGTCGCTGATAGTTAATTTCACCGCCTTTGTCAATTGGTTTTTACAATTTTTCAACAATCTGGGTAGCCATATAAATCAGCAAAAATCCCACCTTGGTTATTCAGCTGAAATTTGGCACCGGGCATCTACTGAGGTTTATAAAGCTGTGGGCAATTCAAAAGAATTGCGACTGTCACCGCCACTCCATTCACACAGTATCCGCCTTAACCCCGATCATGGATTAAAAGTTGGCTACTTCAACTTACATGGCATTAAAGATGGCCCTAATTGGTATGGTCAGAAAGATTTTTCCTCGACATCAAACGACCCCGACTACCCAATTGCATTAACGCCTGCAATGTTTAATGAAAAGAATTCCGCACCAAAATTGGTTCTAACTGAGGCTTGTTATGGTGCCAACATTTTGGATAAACAATATAATGAAGCGCTATCGCTAAAGTTTATTGATTCGGGCACGCAAAGCTTTGTCGGTTCAACTTGCATCTCTTATGGTTCTGTTACACCACCTTTAATTGCTGCAGATTATTTAGCCAACGCTTTTTGGCAGAATGTATTAGAAGGAATACCTGCAGGATATGCATTAATGCAAGCCAAGCTACGACTAGCTGAAGAAATGATAAAAATTCAAGGTTTTCTTGACGGCGAAGATCAAAAGACGCTACTTTCTTTCGTACTTTATGGCGATCCACTTGCCATTCACGATGGATTACAAACTATGCCAAAAGCGTTGATGCGATACAAGTCTTACCCTGCGATTAAGGCAATCAGCGATTTTGATCTGCTCTCTTCCAGTCAAGAAGAAGATATGCCAAAAAATATCAATAAACAGGTAAAGAAAGTAGTTGAAAAATATCTGCCAGGTCTTGAAAATGCTCAAATGACTTATAAAAAATCGATAAGCAATGGTGGTTCTAAATCAAATCTTGGTTCAGAAATAAATCGATCCGCAATGGCAGATAGATATGTTGTGACTTTAAAAAAATCGTTTGAGGAGAGCCCCCACTTTGCACATCATCATTTTGCCCGTATGACGTTTGACAAGAAAGGTAAGTTAGTTAAGTTCTCTACGTCTCGGTAAAATTTGTGGCTTTTGCGTCAAACACCTCTCTTGACCTTATCTCTAAAGCCACATTAAAAAAAGATGTTTCAGCAAAAAATGAAACATCTTTTTTGATTCGCTAATCCGTTAAATTAATTTGGAAGGCTATCCCAGTTTGTCAACAAAAACGCAGGTGAATAATTGTAATTGAAATAATCAATCAAAATCAATTTTGTGCTTTCAATTAACTTATATAAACATTCATTTGAATAATGACCTTTGCAGGATTGAATAAATTTCAATAAAAATTATTGCTATGCGAAAGAAAAGGTGCTTATTAAATAAAAGGGAAGGATCTTGGTGATTCTGGTTGTTTGTGAATAATTATGGTAATATCTTTAGCATTATGCCCATACTCACTCCCTCGCGCCGTTGGCAACCACCTTATTATCCCTATAAAAAACGGACTCCCATTGAACGATTCGAAGATGCATTAGAAAGAGCTTTCAAAGGTTTGATATGGGGTTGTCGCATGTGTGGCAATTGTCTGTTGCAAGAAACCGCATTTATTTGCCCAATGGCCTGTCCAAAAGGCTATCGTAATGGTCCTTGCGGCGGGTCAACACCAGAACATTGTTGTGTCGACGATTCTCGCCCTTGTATCTGGTACGCAATCTATCAACGGGCTGAAAAAATGGGCCGATTGGAAATGCTTCTCGAAGTATTTCCTCCACTCGATTGGGACAAAACAGGCACCAGTGCATTAATGGATGTTTACAAAAATCTTAACGATTTTGGCAAGCGAAAAGCTTTTTCAACCATACTTCGTTCATCCCCCGATGAAAGAAAAACTAAATGGAATCAGTTCTTTAAGGAAATCCGTCAACCAACCTGGTGGAATGGTGATGCAGAGCCCCATCCTCCAAAGCCTCATGAGCCTGTGTCTAAATTAGAGTCTCTCCTGAGCAAAGGAGAATTTGTTCTTACCGCTGAAATTGTTCCACCAGCTGGTGAAGATTTCGAAAAATTCGATACCCGATTGAATGGGCTGAAAGATTTGGTTCATGCGGTTAACATTACCGATAATGCTTCAGCAAGCTCTCGAATTTCTGCTTTTGTTTGTTCTCAAAGGGCTTTGGCACATGGCATTGAACCGATACTTCAAATAACCACTCGGGACCGAAACCGCCTGAATTTACAAGCCGGACTTATTGGCGCTTCTGCTGCCGGGATTCGTAATCTCCTGCTAATTACCGGTGATCATCCCAATAATGGCTGCCCACCGTTCAGCCACATGGATGCCTGGGATTTAGATAGCATCCAAGCAGTGTGGATAGCCCGGAAATTACGTGATGATGGCATATTCCTCGATGGACGGATGGCAAGTCCCTCGCCGAAATATTTTATCGGTTCCGCTGCTGCCCCTTTTGCGTCCGAACCACGTTTTCAGGCATTACGGGCAGAGAAAAAAATTAACGCTGGAGCTCAGTTTTTACAAACCAATCTGATCTTTGATTTATCTCGCTTTGAAGCATATCTGGAAGAGCTTTCGAAAAGAAACCTCTTGAATCAGATTAACCTTTTAGCTGGTATTGCTCCTATAAGAACTTTGGCGGCAGCAAAATACTTGCGTCAGCTTCCCGGCATCTTCATCCCAGATTCGATTATGCAGCGCCTCGCTGATACAGATAACCCAGAAATAGAGGCATTAAAAATTTGTCTGGAATTAATTGAAGGTGTACGCAACCTACCAGGGGTTCGTGGTTTACATTTTATGGCTATTAACAGCGTTAACCATCTTAAAAAAGTGCTGTATGAAAGTGGCTTACACACCTGAATTTCCCCTTGTTTAGCAAATCTTCCCATGATTCCCATTGAGGATTGACACATATCAAAATCAGCACTAGAATAAGAATATAAAATAATTCCACAATGGGTGCACTAATAAGCCCGGATGCTTAGTGCATAAATGGGGAAGCTGGTGAAAGTCCAGCGCTGTCCCGCAACGGTAAAACCCCTGGTAAAGCCCGATACCCAGCCCTTTGTGACCCAAAACACTTCGTGGAAAGGCATGTTGGGTACCGGCGTTGTAAGATAAATCGTCAGCCGGCCTCAGCACGCCGCCCAATCGGGCGGTTTGCAATTAACGACCTTTTCACGAACAAGGTCGTTTTTTATCGAGGAGAATAAAGATGATTAACCTAAAAAAGAAATTCCAAATTATCACATTTTTATTATTTTTAATTACTTTTTTCATTTCACCGTTGAATTACAGGTCAATTGCTATTTCCGTTAATGCTACAAGCAATATTGACACCTCTATTCTAAAGGCAATTGGATACCTGAAAACACAGCAAAATGATGATGGCGGCATCCGCTGGACAGATGATGCTTCCAGTATGGCTGCCACCATTCGTACTGTTTTAGCAGTTGCAGCAGCCGACCTGCCCCAAGACGTTTTATCTAGCTCAGAAGGATTAACGCCGCTCGACTTTCTTGCCGCTCAGGGACATGACTGGATTTTTGATCCCGATTCGAAGGAGCCCGAACTCAATCTTGCCCGGGCAGGGCAATTATTAATTGCTGTTGCAGCAGCTAACCAGGATCCTTATGTCTTTGGATCAGAGCAGATTAATTTACCTTACCTGATCAACACAAAATATGACCCAAGCACAGGTATTTTCGGCAAGGCATCACCCAAAAATGTAACGGATCAGGTATGGGCGATCCTGGGATTAGCGTCTTCCTATGCAACGGTGCCTCAAGATTCCATTATATGGTTGACAAAAGCCCAACAAGCTGAAGGAAGCTGGGACGATGGCTTCGGAAGCGCTTTAGACATAACCCCACTGGCCCTAATGGCTTTGTTGTCCTCTGGTGAAAAGCAAGTTAATGATCCTGAAATCCAGCTAGCTTTGCAGTTTTTCAAGGAAAACCAAAAATCTAACGGCGGATGGCAAACAGAGTGGGATTCCACAACCAGCGCAAATGTAACCGGCATGATCGTACAAAGCCTATATGCTGCCGAACAAAACCCAACCGATCCAATCTGGGTTGCTCCAGACGGTTCTCCACAGTCAGCATTAATGCAAATTCAACAAGAAAACGGTGCATTTGGCGCTGATTTTATCAATGCATTTGGGACTGCTGATGCAATTCTAGGCCTTTCAGGCAAGCCTCTGTATGATCTCGGTCATGTGCGCAAGATTGGTCGAGCTTATGAATATATTTTTGCCTCACAAAGTGATGATGGCGGCTGGGGTTCTGCAGGTCAAACGCTCGATTCAATTTTAGTAGCCAGCCTTGCCGGATGGAATCCTGAAAGCATCGCACAGGATGAACAAACGCCGATTTCATTCCTTTCGGGTCACCTGGAAGAATATATTGGTAACGGACCGGATGCGATTGGAAAAAGTATTCTTGCATTGGTCGCCGGAGGTTATGACCCTGCGTCATTTAATGGTTTCAACCTTATTGAGGCTTTAATGGAGAATTATAGTTTTGAAAATCAAGCTTTTGGAGACCCGGAAAACACTTGGCATCAGGCGCTGGGAATCTTGGGTCTCAAAGCAGCAAACACTGAAATCCCAGATGGAGCCATCCAAACCTTGCTGAACCTACAACGAAACGATGGTGGTTGGGAATATGCCACCGGATTCGGAACATGGCCTGATAGCACTGCTATTGCTTTGCAGGCAATCTTTGCTTTGGAGGATCTAAGCCATACTGATGTCATTAAAAGCGGTCTCGGTTACCTGAAAGCAACACAGTTAGAAAATGGTGGATGGGGTGATGCAAGCACCAGTGCTTTTGTTATTATGGCTTTGAATGCAATGAACGAAAACAGCGTTGATTGGCGGTCAAATTCAAAAAGAACACCGATTCAAAACCTTCTCACTTACCAGAAACCTTCCGGCGCCTTCATGTTTTCTGAAGACTTTACTGATGATAATTTACTGGCTACAACGGCGGCGGTATTGGCTGCAATGGGTGGGCATTATTTTATCCAGCCGCCAACTCTTCAATCAACGACAAAATCTATTGGGTTAGTCATCCAGACAGACCAGAAAACAATTGCAACGGCATGCATTGATATTGAAGGAAATTCTATTTCTGGATTGACATTGCTTGATGCATCGGGTATCCCTTACGAAACTCAGGACGGATTTATAAACAGCATCTTGGATCGAGCAAACCCTGCTGGTGACACCCTTTATTGGTCTTATTGGCATTGGGATGGGAGAGAATGGGCTTTTTATTCCG
>Ga0255347_1001706_pt1 | contig 33750 bp, 28 predicted proteins | sample wastewater_treat_2_FD_192479 | JGI IMG/M metagenome (GOLD analysis project Ga0255347, IMG submission 192479) | Wastewater microbial communities from Lulu Island WWTP, Vancouver, Canada - plant24 | ecosystem: Engineered > WWTP > Wastewater > Unclassified | place: Canada: Vancouver, British... | reverse complement strand
AGACCTGTCCCCCCTCGCGGGCTTTGCGGCCATAAGGTCAAATCCGCTTGAGGCAGACCTTCCGGGGAAAGACTTCGCGTCCATGCCGAGCAGGCAGATAACTCTGCACGGGATGCTTCTCATGGGGAGCATTTCGCAGAACGTGACCGCGCCGCTTATAAAATCCCTCACAGATCCCGGCGCCGCAATGCGTGATTCAAGAAATTCTTTCACAGGCGCGATGCCCACACTCTCAGAAAAACCTGAACTTATGCCGGCCTGGCGCAAAAGCGCGACCGCGTCCGTAACTGGCATCAACGCGCCTGGAATTCCATCAACCGTAGAGAAGAGTGAATTTATCATGGACATAAGTATGTCGTACCACTCGTGCAGCGTATGCTCAGACATTAGATTCCCGCAGGCCTCTTCAAGGGTCTTTATGTATGTAATAAATCTGCCCATGAGCAGAGAATCTCCGGGGTCGACCGATTCAAGTGGAAGCACGCCGAGACAGAATTCACCGCCCGAAACGAGCAGCCCGGTAATGAGCCTTTTAATGCCCGCGCTGAATGTATTTGCTTCATCCGCGGGCAGGTTCATTTTTCGCCTGAACTCCGCGTCAATGCCCCATCGCGCGTTCGTATCCCTTATCCAGGACGCTATCCTTTCCTTCTCCTGAAGGGTAAATCCGAAGTGGCCTGAAATTTCAGCGCAGTCGAGCAGCGACATTATGCTCGAAACGGTAAACCTTGAACCGGGCAGGTCAAGCAGTTCTAAGAACGCGGCGATAGAAGGCTCCGATGCCGCGGGCTTTCTGTCGGCAATCCTGAATGGTATGTCCATGCCCCTGCCTGTGCCTGAAAAAACCGCTTCAACGCACCCCGAATAGACTTCAATATCAGGGGCCATGACAATAATATCGCGCGGTTCAAGACCGTCATTGCTGTTAAACAGGTCGAGTATGTAGTCGCGCAGAACCTCGATTTCACGCATGGGGCTGTGGCAGGAGTTTATTATTATGGAAGTATCATCGGCGATCCGCGCCGGTGTGAGTTTTTCACCGGCGCGGGATCTGTCGGTCATGTTGAATATGTCCTGCTGCACCATCGCGAGCAGCGTTCCGCCCTCCGGTTCATAAAAATTCTGCTCAGTGTCGCAGTCCATAGAGAATATGCTGCGTATAAAGTCGCGCCCAGGCCTGCCCATTGAAGCCAGCAGCGGGTTGCCCGAATCGAGATGAAGGTCGATTTCAGGATCAGAGGGAGGTATGGGGAATTTTGAAATAATCTTCAGTTTTTCCTTTTGGCCCAGAATATCACCCCAATAAGCCTCAGAAGGATTGAGCATGTACATGCGTATATCCGTGAATGACGAAGCGGCAAAGAGCAGGTTGATGTGATAGAGCGGCAGGTATGATATGCCGAAGAGCGTAAGCCTGCGCGGAAGTTCCCCGGCGGGCCTGAAGCCCTCAGAGCGGAGCATGGGCTTAAGCCTCTCGAGAAGTGAAGGCGGGCTCTGCGAATCGAGCTCTGAAGTTATTAGTCGCCAGAGTTCAGCCTGCCACAGGTCCGCGTCAGCGCCCCTGTCCCAGTCATTAATCATTTCAGGCCTGAAGGTCATGTACTGGTCAAAAACATCGCTCACAGCAGAACAGAGCTGGTACATCCTGATCCCTGAAGGGTCATCCGCTGTGTACTCCGCTATCTGGCTGAATACTGGCCTGTGCATGACCGACTTCAGCGCCCGCATTATCTGCCATGGGATTGACGCGCGGTCAAAATACCTCTCGTTCCCCGAACCCGGGAAAAAGCCCTCAAGAATCATGGATGACATGTTATTGGGAAATATATAACTGCAGTTGGCCCACACTCCGTTCGCTTCAGCGAGCCTGAGCGTAAGCCATTTCATCATGCCCATGCTCTGCACGCATATAAGCTCCCTCTGCATGGGTGGCAGCGGATCGGCCGCGAGGTCAGCGCTGCACATCTCCGCAAGCGCTTCAAGCCTGTTCCCTGTAATCAGTGTGAATCCCGGCATCTTAACCTCCGCATATTCATCTGCTGCTCCATCTACGGCGCCCGTCTCTTTATCAGATGCTTTAAAATTTATCAATCAAACCTTTTATGCGCAGACTTGACTTTTATAAATCATGCCAGTCCTTTATCAGGCCATTTGACAGCAAACTTCAAGCATAAAATTACATACTCAAACGGGAAAGAAAGAGCAAGCCTTAAAAAAACAGGTGCATCGCGGGCGTCCTGGCCGGGATATTGCTTTCTATTGAACTGTTTTGTTCAGAACGGACTTGTTTGTGTACAGCGGCTGTCAGGTGAATAGTATCGCTGTACAGATTAAACAATAATCATAGTGCCTTTCTTCTTATATCAATGTGATATAAAAACCAACCCCCATTTTCATCGACCTGAATTTCATAAACTGATTTATATTTAGGGGATGTTTCCTCCAATCCATCAATATCTATTGTTAAAACACCCGGAACGCTATCAATAAGAAAATCATAGCATATTGTCCAGGTATTATTTTCTTGCTCCATACGCGTTGGGTGCTCAATATCTACATCCTTAAGCAGGTTGGTTTTATAAAATTGTAAAAACTCATTGAAGGTTTTCTTTACATCATTTTTTTTACATAAAACTTGTATTGGTCGTATTCTTTTAGCTGCAACTTCAAGCTTCCCTTTTTGTATGCAATATTGCACTAAATCTTCATATCGAATATTACCTCTCGTCCCACGAAAAACTGGTTGAACAATTTCCATGCCACTTTCTGTAGTAATAATAAGATTTGAATATTGCAAATCAAGCACTGAGGCTTCCCCATAAAAAGAAATATACTTGCCATCAACCGGCTGTATCTGCATATTATTCTTCGCTGATACATTATCAGATGCACAACTCAAAATTAATACTAAACAAATCATATTAAAACAGATTAAAATTTTTGTTCTCATCTACTTGCGGTCTCCTCAAAAATAATTTTTTGCAAGGACTGAACCTTCATCGTTCATTTTAATTGATTGCAGCAATTATTGCTCTTTATTGCGAAGAAGTCAAGTTAGTTTAATGTCTTTTTTTTCAGGAAGAGGCTCTGAGCCTACGGGAACATGCTCTGAGCCGGCGCCAGCCCCTTAAAAAAACAGATTTTTAACCCTGCGTATGATTAAATAATTGAAAATTACAGTGATCTATTTTCTTCTGTAACATCAGAAGCCGACACTATTAACAGGAAAGATCCATGCCCTCATATAAAAACCGGTATCACAAAATATCGTACAATATAATAAACTCATCATCCTCTAAATTTAATGATACACTCCTTCTTCTTCATGACAACGGCCAGTCATCTAAGATATTCGATTCTGAACTGAAATATTTTTCAGGATACTTTAAAACCATAACCGTTGACCTTGCGGGGCACGGCCAGTCGCCAGAAGGTACGGGCGCTCTAAATAATTTCTGGATTGACCACGCTGTTACACTGTGCGAACTGATCGATAAAATCAGGGTTAAAAGAACTGCAGTCATAGGCATAGGGGGCGGCGCGCTGGTGGCGCTCAACATGGCCATGATTAACCCCGGATCAATAAGCGGCATACTGTGCGAGAGCATTCCGGGGCATGAACCTGACCAGGAATACCTGAACAGCCTTGTAGGGTACAGAGAAAAGATCAAAAGCACAGACCTGCGCAGCCGCTACCAGTCATTAAACGGCTCGAAGTGGGAACGCATACTCGATGAAGACACTGAAATGCAGAAGAGGTTTCTCGCTTCAGGGAGAGGCTATTTTATAAATGAACTCTCAAGGGTCAACTGCCCTGTTCTGTTCGCGGGCTGTGAGCCGCACGAATTTGTGCCGTTAATGGAGGAGCGGACAAAGACAATGATTCCCATGCTCAGAAAGTCGCAGGTACACATGTACAGGCCCGCGCCCTACCCTCTGTTTATCAGCAGGAACGACGAGTTCAGATCCATGTCGCTCTACTTTCTCATGGACTGAAAGTTTAAAACAAGGGCCCGCAATCCCCTGCTATGCGGTAATGCGGTTTCTGCTTCCACTCCATTATTATTCGCTCATCCTTCGTAAAAATGCGGGTATGTCAAGGTCCTCGTTCCGCAAGTTCCCCCTATTCCTCCCTTCGTAGTCAAGGGTAAATGTTCTTCTCGCCGCAAGCGCGCCCTGCTTCTGAAGATCCTGCTTACCGTCAATAAGCGTAAGGGATGTTCCAGTGGAAGTTGAGACCTGCGAGGGTTTAACAGGTGTTGACGCGAGCATATTCTTTTTGCGGTCAAAACCGGTTGCTATTACGGTGATCCTCACCCTCTCGTCAAGCGCCGGGTCAACGGTGGTGCCGAATATTATGTTCGCGTCAGGATCGACCTGCCGCGTTATTTCACTTGTCACTTCGTGGACTTCATGCAGCGAAAGATCATTCCCTCCGGCTATGTTTATGAGTACGGCCTTAGACCCTTCGATACTCGTCTCCTCAAGAAGAGGCGACTTAATAGCCATGTGTGTCGCCTCAATTGCCTTGTTCTCACCAGTACCGATACCCACACCCATGAGCGCGTCTCCGGTTTCTTTCATTACTGTGCGCACATCGGCAAAGTCCACGTTGACCAGGCCTGTGACCATTATCAGGTCTGCGATCCCCTGCACGCCCTGCCTCAGTATGTCATCTGCAAGTTTGAATGCGTCCTCTATCGGGGTCTTGCGGTCAATTATTTTAAGTAGAAGGTCATTAGGGATTGTGATTAATGTATCGACATGCTCTTTCAGGTTGCGGATACCCTCTTCAGCCTGGGTCTGCCTGCGCTTACCCTCAACCTTGAAGGGCTTGGTTACCACGCCTACAACAAGTGCCCCTTCCGCCTTTGCGATTTCGGCAACAACAGGCGCTGCCCCGGTACCTGTTCCGCCGCCCATACCTGAAGTAATAAAAATCATATCAGCTCCCTTAAGAGCCTTTGTAATCTTGTCTCTGTCCTCGTTAGCAGCCTCACGCCCAATCTCAGGATTTGCCCCGGCCCCCAGCCCCCTGGTCAGTTTTGCCCCAAGCTGAATCCTCTCCTGTGCCAGACTGTCACCTAATTGCTGGGCATCTGTGTTGGCAACAATGAATTCAACCCCCTGCATCCCTGTTGCGATCATCCTGTTAACGGCATTGGTTCCCGCTCCCCCTACGCCGATAACCTTGATTATCGTGGTTAATGGTTTATCCTCTTCAAATTTAAACATGTACCCTCCAGGTTAAGCTGTATAGTGATACGCAAACGTATTATGTCTCATCAGACGACAGTATTATTAATTAAAATAGAATTATTCCCCGTGATTACCACTAAACTATTTATATCTAAAACATTAATTTCATTTGTCAAATCGTTTTTGCTTTTATACATTAATAATAGTAAAAAACTTCGTTTTTTGCACAAAAATACCGTTTTGCCATCGCAATGTGACCCTGCGGCCCCTTTTAGGAAGAACACCCACGTACCCCCATTCAATTATGCTCTGACCCCTAAAAATACTCTTCAAGTATCTTCTTTATCCTTGAGATTAATCCCGGTTTAGAGACCCCGAATCTCCCCTGATTCCTGAACCTGTTCATCCTGACCCCGTACTTAAGAAGACCCACACCATTCGCATACTGCGGTGTTGCCACAACATCCTTAAGCCCCGCGATGTCTCCGGGTATGCCTATACGCACGGGCATATTGAATACACGCTCCGCCGCCTCGACTGAACCGTCTAACATACTGCCGCCGCCCGTAAGGACCACACCGGCAGCAAGCATCTCCTTTTTGCCGCTCCGGACAAGTTCATGATCAATCATCTCCATGATCTCGCTCATACGCGGCTGAATAATCTGGGTCAGCTCCTGTCTGAACAGCCTGCGCGGCGCCCTTCCGCCCACCGAAGGCACCTCAACCATCTCTGCCGAATCCACAAGTGAAAGATCGGCGCACCCGTGTTTCTTCTTGATCATCTCCGCAGATTCAATAGATGTGCGCAGTCCTATGGATATATCGTTTGTCACATGTATGCTCCCTACAGGAAGGACTGCTGAATAGCCGACTCCCCCCTCCATATAAACTACAAGGTCAGTTGTTCCGCCGCCTAAGTCTACGAGCGCGACGCCAAGCTCCCTTTCATCCTTTGACAGTACCGCGTCCGCTGACGCGAGCGGGTTAAAGATAATATCCCTGTGCTGAAGGCCCGATCTGGCCACAGCCTTTATCATATTCTGTATGCTGGTCGTGGCTGCTGTTATAATATGCACCTCGGCCTCAAGCCGCACACCGCTCATCCCCACCGGGTCTTTTATTCCCGCCTGGTCATCCACGGTGAACTCCTTGGAAAGGACGTGCATTATTTCCCTGTCTACCGGTATCACGATCGCCTGCGCAGCTTCGATTACACGCTTAACCTCCTGGCTGCTTATGGTTCTGTTCCTGTTGGCTATGGCAACCACACCTTTGGAGTTTTCACCTTTTATGTGCTGTCCGCTTATCCCCACATAAACGCTTGTAACGTCGTAACCGGCCATAAGCTCGGCATCATCAACAGCCTTTACAATCGACGCGGCCGTGTTATCAATATTTACAATGACTCCGTTCTTAATTCCAGTGGAGGGGGAGACTCCCACACCGGCAATCTCAACCTGATTGTTCTCGTTAAAAAAACCGATCACCGCGCATGTTTTGGTTGTTCCTATGTCAAGCCCGACTATAATGTCTTCCATCCGTCATTCCCCCACAACTTTACTTCACTAAAACTGATTCATACCTGAGATCTACCGAATCGGGATACCTGCCGGCCCGGTCAAGCAACGCCGCTGTCCTGTCCAGCCTGCGGAATCCAGCCATGCTGTTCCACATTGTAAAAACCGTTCTTCTGTTCCGAAGCATCACCCTCAGGGTATTCTGCCCGCTTATTTCGATCTCCTGCAGCTCTCCGCACAAAACCGATCTGCCCGACTTAAGCTGTTTCAGACTCCCCAGAAGGTTTGCGCACTCAGTATTCTCAAGACCTCTGTCAAAATCATGCCGCCTGACAATTATTATCGGCATATCCGTTTCAAAAAAACTGCCCGATACCATAACATTCATATTATCGTCAACAAGTACCGGCACACTCAACTCTTTATCAACAACAAGCACCATGAAGAGCGGGTATCTCTCGCGCACGGTTACCACAAGGTTTCCATTTTCTGTGCCGATTTCGTAACTGTCGATCATCACGTCGCTGCCCAGCACCCTGTTCAGTCTCTCCATATCCACTGAAAACTCTTTGCCCGAACGGCTTATCCCTGCCCTGCGGACTATATCCCGGCCTGATACATTGATCACTCCCCTGAACTCAATCTTTCCCGGGAATAATGCCCTCTCTGTCATTGCCGGAAACGCGCACAGCATTACAGGTACAGTAAAGAGCAGCGCGTATATTCCGGTTTTTGCCATGAACTATTTAATCTCCGCCAGTATCATTGAGCCGGCCCTGTATATGTCACCCGCTCCCAGGGTAAGCACAACATCCCCTTCGCGCAGTATCGGAACCACAACGGCCGGTATATCCTCAAACCTGCTCACAACCACAGGCCTTCTGTTTTCATGTTTCTCCATTGCCCGGCATATAAGATCAGTCGAAACACCCTCGATCGGCTGTTCACCCGCGGGGTAAATCCCGGTCATGAAGACCTCGTCAGCGCATGCAAATGACTGCCCGAATTCATCCCACAGCAGCTCTGTCCTTGAATACCTGTGGGGCTGGAACACCACAACAATCCGTCTGCCTAAGCTCTTTAAGGCGGAGAGAGTCGCGCGTATTTCTGTCGGATGGTGACCGTAGTCATCCATGACTATTATTCCGTTCTTTTCTCCTGTCTTTTCAAGCCTGCGCCCCACGCCACGGAAGTTGGCCAGGCCCTGTTTTATCTTTTTGACCGGAAGGCCGAGTTCAATCGCGACCGCTATTACCGCGAGCGCGTTGCTCACGTTATGGTTACCAAGCTGCGCCAGGCTGAACTCCCCCAGAGACTTTCCCCTGTAATCACAGGTAAAGCAGGTCTTTCCAGCGCTCCAGTGCGCATCGCGCGCGACAAAATCGGCGTCGGCGCTGAACCCGTAGGTATAGTACGGCTTTTCCACCCGCGGAAGCAGTTCGCGCACCACGCTGTCATCAATGCAGAGCACCGAATAACCGTAAAACGGTATGTTGTTTATGTATGTCAGGAAGGCGTCCCTGAGCCCTTCAAAGTACTTGTAATAGTCAAGGTGATCCGCGTCTATGTTTGTCACAATCGCTATGCTGGGCAGAAGTTTCAGGAATGACCCGTCCGATTCATCCGCTTCGAACACAATGTATTCACCCTCGCCGGCCCTGGCGTTCGACCCGAAGTTAAACACCTTGCCGCCGATAATGGCAGTGGGATTCATTCCGCTGTCGCTCAGCACCGAGGCGAGCATGGAGGATGTTGTGGTCTTGCCGTGAGTACCGGCTATGCCGATGCCGTATTTAAGCCTTACAAGCTCCGCGAGCATCTCGGACCTGTGGATAATAGGTATGCGCCTTCTGCGGGCTTCAATAATTTCCGGGTTGGCCGGGTCAATGGCGCTTGAAGTTACCACCACATGATAATCTCTTATGTTCGACGGAAAGTGGCCTATATATATGGTTGCACCTAAGCTCTCAAGCCTTCTGGTTACATCCGATGAGTTCAGGTCTGAACCCGATACCGCGTAGCCCAGGTTTATAAGTATCTCGGCGATTCCGCTCATGCCGATGCCGCCGATACCTATAAAATGCATTTTCTTGGATTTTCTGAACAATTCGTCTAACCCCTGTCGGTCAATGTTTCTTTTATATGCTTAACTATAACGTCCGCGGCATCTGTCATTGCCGCTTTCTTCGCGCTTTCAGCCATATCCTGAAGCCTGCGCGGATGCGAGAGCAGCTCAAAGAGTATCGGCGCCACCTTCTCGGCAACGGCATCGCTGTCTTTTATCTTTACCGCAGCGCCCGCTTTAACAAAGGCGTCAGCGTTTTTATCCTGGTGGTCCATGGCCGCGAATGGATAGGGTATAAGAATAGACGGCACTCCGGCTGCCGCAAGTTCCATCATGACTCCGGCGCCGGACCTGGATATTGCTATATCGCACGCCCTGTAGGCCTTGCCCACACGCTTTATGTATGGCGAAATATAAACCGATCCGGCATCGGGCTCGCTCTGTGATCTTCTCTTGAACTCGTCAAATGAAAAATCTCCGGTACTCCATATTATTCCGGTATTTTTGAATTCATGCGGATACCTGTTTTTCAGCCCCAGCGTAAGTTCATTCAGTTTAACTGCCCCCTGGCTTCCCCCTATGACAAGGATAATTTTACTGCAATGCTCAAGGTGGAAAGTTTTTTTTGCTTCTGCTTTACCCGCGGATACAAGCACGCTATTGCGTATGGGATTCCCGCAATGAAGAAATTTTTCAGGAAACTTCAGGTATTCAGCTGATTCGGCAAAGGTTGAAAAAACCATGGCGCAATCCTTTTCAAACCAGGTGGTAACCCTGCCCGGCACACTGTTCTGTTCACAGAGAAAATACGGGGTGCGGCTTAACTTTGCCGCGGCAAGCGCCGGCGCTGAAACGTACCCGCCCATGCCGACTACTGCCGTAATATTTTTCTTCCTGATAATTCTTTTTGCACTCAGCAGGGCGCGGATAAAATTGATTACAAACACGGGCAGCTTAAAGGGATTGCGCGTCAGGGCAGGCGCGCTGTAAGTGAACAGTTTGCTGCTGTCAAGTTCACCGAAAGTGGAAAACCTGAGATCGCTTTTCCCGGTCAGGAAAAAGGGGTTCATGCTGCCGTCCTCTGAAAGTTTCTCAAACAGGGCAAGACCGGGGCTTATGTGCCCTCCTGTTCCCCCGCCGGTTATAAGTATATTTTTACCCATTGTGCCACACCTCGTCAAATGATACTTCACGGTACGCAGCGTCCCTGTATCTGGATATATTAAGCAGTATTCCTGCCGCGATCATGTTCGAAAGAAGGGATGATCCGCCATAGCTTATAAACGGAAGGGGTATCCCTGTGGCAGGCAGAGACCCGGTCACCACCCCCATATTTATGAACGCCTGCACAATAATCAGCAGGCTTAGCCCCAGGGCGAGCAGCCTGCCGAAATCATCGGGAGCATCGAGAGCTATCTGCACTCCGCGCCAGAACACAAAGCAGAAGAGAAGAGCTATACTCACTGTCCCGGCAAGGCCTGTCTCTTCGGCTATTACCGCGAATATAAAATCGGTATGAGGCTCAGGGAGGCGTGCTATCTTCTGCGTGCCGAAACCGAGCCCGGTACCTATAAGTCCCCCCTTTTTAAAAGCGGTAAAGGACTGAATTATGTGGTACCCCAGACCGTACCTGTCACGCCAGGGGTCAAGGTACGAAATAATTCTGTCCCACCTGTAGCTTACCTGATATATAAGAAGATAGAACATCGGCACGCTTATTACACCCAGCAGAATCATATAGAGCAGCGGGAACCCGGACACAAACATGATGAGCACAGAAACAACGAGAAGATCGATTGCGGTGCTGAAATCGGGCTGCATCATCACCAGTATAAAAATTGCCGCAAGAACGATCATCGGTATGAGCAGCCTCATAACATGGCTCTCGCTCGCATCTGCCGAATATATCTTTACCAGATAGATTACCACCGCAAGTTTTACAAACTCCGAAGGCTGAATTCTCATGGGGCCAAGCACCAGCCATCTTGAAGAGCCCTTGACCCCGGTGCCTATGCCCGGCACCAGCACTATTACCAGCGAAATGAACGACAAAAGAAGCATCAGCTTCGTGTACTTCGCGTAATTCCTGTAATCGATATTCTGAACCACAAGCAGGGCGCCAAGACTGATGATGAACCATAGCACCTGTTTTTTAAGAAAATAGAATGAATCCCCGTATATTCTGTAGGCCATGACAGCGCTGGCGCTGTAGCTCATGGCAATGCCTATGCCTGCCAGCGCAAAGACCGCAACGAACAGCAGAAGATCGGGTTCCCCCCTTCTCCTTGTATCGATCACATTGTTCAGGTCCAGGATATTTCACCCCCCGCAAGTTTATTGAAGCATTCCTTGAACACTTTGCCGCGCTCCTCGTAGTCTGTGAACATATCGAACGAAGCGCACGCCGGTGAAAGAAGGATCATGTCCCCCTCCTCAGACATCCGCATCGCCTTCACGACCGCGTCCTCCATGTCCGCAGCCTTTGTATAATTCATGCCGTTGAATATTGAGGCAAACATCTCCGTTGATTCGCCTATGAGCACTATCCCCCTCGCCTTCTCCCTGACAACATCGCGAAGCCTTGAATAATCGTCACCCTTAGTGCGTCCGCCGATTATAAGAATACCCTTCTCCCCTATGCTCCGCACGGCCATCTCTACCGCGCCGATCGTCGTAGCCTTTGAATCGTTCACAAACATGCGGCCCATGTATTCGCCGGCATATTCCATCCTGTGTTCAAGCCCTTTGAACGTGCTTATCGCGTCCGCGATTCTGTCCGGGTCCAGCAATTTGCCCATCTTCTCGTGCAGGGCAAGAATCATGAGCATGGACGCCATAACGTTCTGAACGTTCTGTATTCCCATTACAGGCAGCATGTCAATACTGATTACCGGGAAGTGAATGACCTTCGTCGCATAGTATATATGGTTATTCACGGTAAATGCGTCCGCCCCGCTGTTGTCGATAGAAAAACAGAGTGAATTTGCCGGATACTCATCGCGTGCCTCCATGAGCATGTCGCTGTCCATGTTGTAGACAAACCAGTCGTCATCAGACTGGTTCATAAAAATTCTTTTTTTGGCGGCGAAATATTCATCCATGCCGCTGTACCTGTCAAGGTGGTCCGGTGTAAGATTAAGTATGGCGGCCACGTCGGGTCTGAATGTATCTATGGTTTCAAGCATAAAAGATGACAGTTCTATTACAGTAACTGTTTTATCCGTTGTCTGTCCGGCAAGAGATATAAGGGGTGTCCCGATGTTGCCCCCCACGAGTGTATGGAATCCAAGCGCGTTTAAAATATGACCTGTAAGGCTCGTGGTTGTGGATTTACCGTCAGTGCCGGTTATGCCCACTGTGTATCCCTTCATGTTTCTGTATGCCAGTTCGATCTCGGCGATAACCGGCACCCCGCGGCCTTCAGCCTCGCGTACAAGCGGAATACTCCGGGGAACGCCGGGGCTGAGCACGATAATGTCAAATCCTTCATCAAGAATTGAAGGCTCCTGGTTACCGGCGATTAGCCTGACTGAGGGATCGAGCTTCGCGATTATATCCGCAAGTTCATCAGCGCTTTTCGTGTCGGTCACAGCGACATCAACCCCCCGTGCCGCGAGAAAATTCGCGGTAGCCAGCCCTGTCCTGTACCCTAAGCCTATGACAAGCGCTTTTTTATAAGTATCGTTCATAATCATCCCTTACAATATCTTCAGCGACGCAAGCCCCATTATTGCAAGGACAATCCCTATAATCCACATCCTTGCCACAACCTTCTGTTCAGGCCAGCCCGACAGCTCAAAGTGGTGATGAATGGGGGCCATCTTAAAGACCCTTTTTTTCCTCAGCCTGAATGATCCGACCTGAATAACAACAGATAATGCCTCAAGAACAAAAACTCCCCCCACTATAACGAGAAAGAATTCCTTCTTGATCATAATCGAAACTATACCGATGACACCGCCAAGCGCGAGCGAACCGGTGTCCCCCATGAATACGCTCGCGGGATTGCTGTTAAACCAGAGAAAACCTATTAGCGCGCCAGTGAGAGCTGAGAGAAAAACAGTCAGTTCGGCAGCGTGTGCTATATATGGTATGCCCAGATATTCGGCAATCTTCACGTTACCCGTAAGATATGTCATTATCGCGAGTGTCGCAGTAACAATACCGACTGTTCCGGCCGCTAAGCCGTCGAGGCCGTCCGTAAGGTTGACCGCGTTTGAGTAGCTGATTATAACAAAGATCGAGAAAAAAATCCATGCCCACCCTAAGTCGGTTATGGCACGCTTGATAAATGGTATGTAGAGCGTTGTGCACTCGCCGGGATTGGACGGGAATAAATAGACCACAGCCGAAACTATTGCAGCGACGCCTATCTGCACTATCAGTTTACTCCGGGGATTAACACCATCCTTTCTCTTCTTCACCGCCTTGATATAATCATCAATGAATCCGAGCGCGCCCAGCAGAACTGTAGCGATTATAAGCATAACAAGGTAATAGTTGGAAAAATTCCCCCATAGTATTATAGATACCACCACCGCGCCAAGAAAAAGTATTCCGCCCATGGTCGGAGTGCCGGCCTTTGATTTATGGCTTTCGGGCCCTAAATTCCTTATCTGCTCGCCGAACTTTATGCGCTGCAGCAGGCGGATTACAGGCGCGCCGAAAACAAGCACCAGCAGGAGCGCTGTTACCGCGGCAGCGGCAGACCTGAATGTTATATACTGAAAAAGGTTCAGGTATGATACATATTCCCTGAGCGGGAAAACAAAATGGTAGAACATCCTCTTTACCTCATTTCACAATACTGTCCACAACCTCTTCCATCTTCATGGAACGCGATCCCTTCACTAACAGCACATCGCCCTCTTTCAGAAAACTCTTAAGGTGCGCCGACATATTATCCCTGCTTTCGAATATTTTTATCTTCTCAGGACTCATCCCCACTCTCTCTGCGCCGTCGGCATAATACCGCGACATTTCACCAAACAGAAACAGCCCATCAAATTTTCTGTCCGCCACAAATTCCCCGACCTTTATATGATAAAGGGCCGAGGACTCCCCCAGTTCCTTCATGTCCGCAAGCGCGACAAACTTTCTATGTTTGTGAAAAACATCACACACCGACTCAAGCGCGTAAAGAGAAGAGAGCGGATTGGAATTGTAAGTATCATCGATTACAGTATAGCGGTTATGAATAATTTCACTTCTGCCGCCGACATTTTCAAAAGATGAAAGGGCGGATGCGGCTTCAGCCGCGCTTATGCCCGCGGTCTCTGCCACCGCGAGCGCGGCAAGGATGTTGTGTATGTTGTGCCTGCCGTAAAGCGGCACGGTTATTTTAACTTTTTTGTAGACAACGGTTGTGCTTTTTTCGGTAAGCTCATAGCTCTCAGGCCTGACCTGCGCCCCGGCATCAAGACCGTACGTAAGAGTTACAAGCCCGTGATCAGATGCCAGGCGTTCGATTATATGAAAACATTCAGTGTCCATGTTCGCTATAAGGGTGGAACCGGGTTTCATGCTCTTCATTATCTCGCACTTGGCATAGGCCACGTTCTCGACGCTCCCCAGAAACTCAAGGTGGCCGGCGCCTATGCTGGTTATTACCGCGATATCGGGCCTGACCATATCAGTCAGGCGTTCAATCTCTCCGGCGTGGTTCATTCCCATCTCGATCACGGCCGCGCCGTAAGTATCGTCAAGCTGCATCAGCGTAAAGGGCACGCCGATTTCATTGTTATAGTTCTTATCGTTCCTGAGCGTCTTATACCGTGAAGAGAGTATCAGGTGTATCAGTTCCCTGGTTGTGGTCTTGCCGTTTGTTCCGGTCACGCCGATCATCAGCGGCCTGAACTTCTCCCTGTGATGCCTGCCGAGCGCGCCCAGCGCCTTCAGCGTATCGCCGCATAAAATCAGCCCGGCACCCGCTGCCTGCGCGATGCTTTCGTATCCGGCCTTCATGGTCAGGCAGCATTTTACGCTTCGCGATTTATAAAGATCCTCAATAAAGTCGTGGCCGTCAAAGTTTTCACCAATAATAGGAATGTACAGGTCGGCAGGCTCCCTTGAATCCGTGGTGACGTCGTCAATAGTGATACCGCTGCCGCCGCACAGAATCCTTCCGCCCGTGACAGCAGCAACCTCGCCCGATGTAATCGAGAGCCGTGATTTCAACCCTTTCTCTCCTGCATATATTTTAAAGCCATCTCCCTGTCGTCAAAATGGCGTTTTGTTTTCCCTGTAATCTGGTAATCCTCGTGCCCCTTCCCGGCAAGCACTATGATGTCGCCATCGCCGGCCATGCCGACAGCAAGCGCAATGGCCTTCTCCCTGTCGGGTTCGACAATGAATTTATCGCCGCTCATGCCGGCGAGCACGTCTTTTATGATCGCGTCGGGATCCTCGGTTCGCGGATTATCACTGGTAACAATCGCGATGTCGGAATTTTCAACTGCCGCGCGGCCCATTACCGGGCGTTTTGACCTGTCCCTGTCGCCGCCGCAGCCGAATACCGTAATTATCCTGTTGTGCGGCATGCTGTTTACAGACTGCAGCAGGTTAATAAGCGCGTCACCCGTATGGGCGTAATCCACCACAGCATAAAATCCCAGTCCCGCGTCGGCAACCTGCAGCCTGCCGGGAACACTCTCGATGACCGACATACCCCTGAGCGCATCCTTTACCGCGATGCCTGCTGAAACCGCCGCGGCCAGGGCGGCCATTGAATTGTACACCTGAAAACGGCCGGCCAGTTTAAGTGAAACTGACACTGGCCTTCCCCTGAAAATCGCCCTGTAACTTACACCGGTGATCCTGTCTTCGATGGAGGAGCTGTCAGCCCTTAACAAAGCGTCATGGTCAATACCGAAGGTGATCATTTCATAGGGATATATTTCACGCTCTGTATGGATTCTTCTTACGTAGTCATCATCCATGTTTATCACGGCCGCGCGCGCGGGTTTTACGCTCCGGCTGAGGAGCTCAAAAATTCTCCTCTTTGTCTGAAAGTACGATTCAATGCTCTTATGAAAATCCAGGTGGTCCACGGTCAGGTTCGTAAAGATCACTGTGTCAAATTCTATATCATCCGTCCTGTTCAGTTCCAGCGCGTGTGAAGATACCTCCATCACAACGTGCGTCACTCCTTCGTCAAGCATACGGCGCAGAAGCTCATGGATCTCTTTTGACTCGGGAGTGGTATTCGGCGCGGGTATGACCTTCCCGCCCCACCTGTAATTAACAGTTCCGATTACGCCGCACCTGATTCCAAGCGTTGAGTATATCGATTCAATTATGTAGGTGATCGACGTCTTGCCGTTAGTTCCGGTTACACCGGTCACGTGAAGCGATGCCGAAGGGTTACGGTAAAACGCGGCCGAAAGAAAAGAGAGCGCTTTACGCGTGTTGTTAGAAGCAAGAAGAGCCACTCCAGAACCTGCGATCTCCATGAACTCTCTGACCCTTTCTCCTGAAACCAGCACTGCCTGGCACCCTTTTTCAAGCGCGTCTTTTATGAACCTGTGGCCGTCGTCTTCGAATCCCTCGACCGCGACAAAAAGCGAACCCCCGGTTACACGTCTGGAATCGTATTCAACAGAGGAGACGGATATATCGCCGTATTCCCCTTCAGCCATATAAACAAGGCCGCCCGATTCCCTTACAAGTTCACTTATCTTTTTTATCATTTCCTTTCACTTTAACGGCATCATGCTCAATAACAATGACATCCGACGGTTTTATAACAGAGAGCCCGCGCCTGTCCGCGTTCGATTTCATGCTGCGGAAATTCCTGAGCTTCTCCAGGCCATACAGCAATTTTGCGTTGCTCTCGGCGAGAACATGCTCGGCCCGAACCATCTTTTTATACTCCATCTTCATCTTCATGATCTCGATGTTCTGCCAGACGTACAGTATTACAAAAAGGCTCATGAGAAAAACTAATGCAAAATGCTTCATAGACCATCTGCCGGTATTTCTTTCAGTTTCACGAGGGCGCGCAGTTTAGCGCTGCGCGACCTGCTGTTCCACGCGATCTCGTCAGTCTGCGGCAGAACGGGTTTCTTTGTCAGCACTTCGGCGAACGCTCCGTTGCGGCATAAACAACGCTGCGGCTCCAGGCCGCACAGGCATCCATGCTTCATCCGTCTTGAAAAATTCTTGACGATCCTGTCTTCAAGCGAATGGAACGAAATCGCCATCATCACACCGCCCTCTGCCAGCACGCCAAAACCCGCGGCAAGCCCCTTTTCAATAGAAGCGAGCTCAGCGTTAACCTCGATCCTTAGCGCCTGAAAGACCCTTGTGGCGGGATGCACGTTCCTCACGTGAAACTTCCTCGGGATGGCAGCCATTACAATCGACGCCAGTTGTCCGGTGGTCTCAATAGCAGCCCGCAGGCGCCTCTCGCAAATTACAAGGGCTATCCTCGCGGCCCACTTCTCTTCACCATAAACCCTGAATATACGGCTAAGCTCCTTCTCGGACCAGGTGTTCACCACCTCGCCCGCGTTTATACCCCCTCTGTCGAGTCTCATGTCCAGCGGCTCATTGCGGGCAAAGGCGAATCCGCGGCCGCTCTCTTCAAAATGCCACGATGAAATTCCAAAATCATATAGTATATAATCGGGCCTGTTCCCCGGGCCGAACTCCCTGCCAATATCAGAAAAATTACTGTTCACGAATTTTACCCGGCCGCCGAACCGCGCCAGCCTCTCTTTTGCCCTTTCAAGAATCGCCGAATCCCTCTCGAACCCGGTAATTTTCATCTCCGGAAAAAGTTTAAGAAGGATCTCGGAATGCCCCCCTTCACCCAGAGTGCAATCGGCAAAATGCCCGGCCCCCTTTTTCAAATAACCTTCAACCATATCAACAATCTCACGCCATAACACGGGCTTGTGAATATAATCCGGATTATAAAGATAACTGATATCGGGATTATGTCGCTTCATAACCCGTAGTACTCAGAAACCCAGGCCGTCGGCAAAGCGTTCCAGAATCTCTCCATCCGGCTTGTTTTTTAAATACTGCTCCTTTGACCAGATCTCAATTTTATCAGAAAGCCCCAGTATTATGACTTCATTTTTTATATCAGCATATTTAAGAAGATAGGACGGGATTATCATCCTGCCCTGTTTATCAAGTTCGCATTCACTTGCGCCGCCGACCAGGAAACGGACAGCCATGCGGTTTTTAGGATCGGATTGAGGAAGCTGCATAAGCTTTTTCTCAACAAAATCGACCCAGTCGCTCTCCCTGAATGCCATGAGGCACCTGTCGAAGCCATGAGTGACCACAAGCCTGTCGATAAGGTTCTCCTCACCGAAGGCTTTGCGCAGTTTTACAGGAATTGCCACCCTCCCCTTTTCATCAAGGGCAGGGGAATATTCACCCATGAACATTAATTTTACCCATCCTGAAACGGCATAACCCTTAAATTCACCGCTGCTCCCCATAATTCACCAATTAATGCCCAATGTCAACAAATAAACAGTATTTTATGAAAAAAACAGGGGCATAGCCTGAACTTTTTCTGTTGAAGATAGGATTTCGGGCTCAGAGCCCTGAAAATTAAGGCTCAGAGCATCTATTGCAGACAGAGGGGTCAGAGCATCTATCAGGCTCAGAGCATCTATTGCAGACAGAGGGGTCAGAGCACTATTAATAGTTTTTTTAGTTGACTCAAACCGGGTGAAAATATTTATTACATTTCAGTTTCAGGCGGGTGTAGTTCAATGGTAGAACAATAGCCTTCCAAGCTATTTACGTGGGTTCGATTCCCATCACCCGCTCATAAAAATCCCCCTCTAACACATTTTTTAACACAGAATCGGACATTTTTTCTTGACACACAGGGCGATCAATTACATAATGGTTGTAATTGCAACTGTTGCATTTGCAACCATTACCAGCGGAGCAGGCATGTTTCACGACAGTATAAGATTATTCCCGCAATTCATAAAAAAAGTACTCCAGGAACACGATATCTCCGGGCTGAACATTGGCATAAACAGTACCCAGACAAAAATCCTGATGTTTGTTTACGAAAATACTGAAAAATCGATGTACGAAATAAGCCTTATGACCGGGCTGGACAAAAGTTCATTTACCAGGTCAGTGGACTATCTTGTTAAAAACGGGTTCCTGATAAAAAACTCCCAGGAAAAGGACAGAAGAAAGATCCACTTAGGCCTTACAGAAAAAGGGCTGAGCGCCGCGCGCCTTATTATGAATGACCTGGATACCTATTTTGAATCGCTGATGGCAGGTTTTTCCGAAAAGGAAAAGTCCGAATTCCTTCAGTCGATGAACACGGCCATGGAGTATATAAACCGCATACTTGAAGCAGGCAAAAAAGGGGCCGCAGGGGGAAACGGATTAAACAAAAAGATGATCAGCGCCTGAAGAATGACTCAGACTGCTGAGTATACATGGAGTTATGGCCATTTTCACTAACTTAATTTTAAAAATAGAAAAAATATAAGGTTTCGCGGATTTAATCCTCAAAACCGGTACTGAAAAATCATGGACGGCTTTTCAGTGAATGTCAAAAAGGAGGCTATATTATGAAAAAAGCGCTGGGTAAAAAAGTATCCGGGGCAATTAAAGAATGGGTAGGAGCCAATAAAAAGGTTTTCTGGAAATACGAAGTAACAAGTTTTTACAGATCGTACGTCATAAGCGTGGCCAATCTGCCTGCGCCAACACACGATGATATACGGGTATTGTCAAACAACCGGCTTCTGACCGAAACACAGAAGAATCAGTTGTGCAGGGCCATCAAGAAGGCGTGCCCTAAAATTGAAGAACCTGCGAATTTCAACGTCAACGTGAAGGTCGATTACGAAAAAGGCCAGGTGGTTGCTGCAATCATCTGACCGGCCCGGTTTTCCGCTTGCACGAAATTCCCCGCGCCCGATTAAAATTTATTTGACGATGACTACTACAATTCATATCAATATATCTTGAAGTATATCAACGAGGTATAAGTATGAAAAAACGTCTTGTTTTACTGACGGCTGCACTTTTTATGCTATCTTCCGCTTTTTCGCTCAGTCTGTACCCGGCATCGGAGCCGGGGCACAATACGGCAGTCAAAGCAGAACAGGCTGCGGATGTTCATTCAGCCGATAAAGCCGAAGGCGCACACGCCGGTAACGGTATTCATCATGCTCCGCACATTGATGCCAAAAACCTGAGCCTTTTATGGATAATTCCATTCCTGGGAATTCTTCTGTCCATTGCTTTCTTTCCTCTTTTCAAGCCTCACTTCTGGCACAATCATTACGGCAAAGTTTCGCTTTTCTGGGGTGTTGCGTTTTTCACGGCTTTCACAGCATATTTCGGGATCAGCACTGGAATATTCTACCTGCTCGAAGTCTACATGCTCGAATTTTTCCCCTTTATCGCCCTTCTGCTTGCGCTATTTACGGTTGCAGGGGGAATACAACTCAAGGGAGAACTTGCGGGCACACCAAAAGTCAATACCATCATGATTCTTGTAGGGGCCATTCTTGCAAGCTTTATGGGCACTACGGGCGCGGCAATGGTTATAATAAGGCCTATATTAAGGGCTAATGAATGGAGAAAGAATAAGGTACACATAGTTGTCTTTGTAATATTCATTGTTGCTAATATAGGCGGCGGACTCACTCCCCTTGGCGATCCGCCTCTGTTTCTTGGTTTCCTTAAAGGGATCAACTTCTTCTGGACAATTACTCACATGCTCCCCCTTGTGGCATTCTGCGCGGCCATACTCCTCGTGATTTTCTATATTCTGGACTCATGGTATTACAGCAAAGAGGATAACAAGCCGGCCAAAACAGCAGAAGGCGGGAAACTGAGCATTACAGGTATTCAAAACATAATCCTGCTGCCATGTGTAACACTTGCTGTTCTTTCATCCAGCCTGGAACTGGGTAACGCCTTTACTCTTCACTATGTCACTGTTCCGTGGGCATCAATACTCCAGGTGGGGCTGCTGCTGATAATTACCATTGTATCAGTGCGGATTACGGACCCTTCAATACGGCAGGCAAACGATTTCAACTGGGAGCCGATCAAGGAGGTGGCAAAACTCTTTGCCACAATATTCATCACCATGGTAACACCCATTGCAATGCTCAAAGCCGGCCCCGACGGCCCCATGGGGGCTATAATCAGGGCGGTGGCCGACAGCAGCGGAGAATTTATAAACGCGAACTTTTTCTGGGCAACTGGAGCGCTGTCAAGCTTCCTTGACAACGCTCCCACATACCTTGTGTTTTTCAACACGGCCGGAGGGAATGCCCTTGACCTGATGACAACTCACGCGCACACACTCATTGCCATCAGCGCCGGCGCCGTATTCATGGGGGCAAACACCTACATAGGGAACGCGCCCAACTTTATGGTCAAGTCTATAGCAGAGGAGAGCGGTGTGCCGATGCCGAGCTTTTTCGGATACATGTTCAAGTACTCGTTTGTGTTTTTAATACCGCTCTTTATACTTGTAACGCTTATTTTCTTTTAGTACTGATCAAAGGAAAACAGCTTTGTAGCAAAAAAATACTCTATTCCCTCCAAAGCCTCTGGCTGCGGAGGGAATTAAAACGACCGTTACACCAATAAATATCTTGCCAGAAGAGCCTGAACCGCAGCAAAGTCATATACAGGATAAGGAACCATGACAATGAAGCCCGGACTTAAATATGCAGCAATATTTATACCGCTACTTGCACTCTCGGCAGTATTATATCTGCACCTGCGCTGGCCATCTATTGAAAAAAAATATCTGTTATCCACAAAGGAAAAGGTCCAGACCCTCAAGGGGGCCGTTTCGCGCATCAATCAGGAAACAACCGATGAATCGCTCGCGGCATTTTACCTTGGCCTCACGGACAGGGACCCGTCAGTCGCGGCAATTGCCACTGCGGACTTTTACGGCAACGTAAAACAGATAGTCAAGAATGACTCGCTCATAAGCTCGGGGCAGATTCTTGACAGGCTGCTGGCCGGAATTAAAACAATCAGCATACAGTCGAATATGACGGGCAGTACAGAAATCAGTGAATTCACAACCCCGGGGAGCGGTGCAGGCAGGTTCTACGTCTTCTCTTTCAATACGGTTAATATAAAATTTATCGCAGTCTATGTGTTCAGGCCGGCGAGGCCCCTTGCGGTGCGCATAATACTGGAACTTGTGCTTGTGTGCGCCGCCTGTTTCATGGTCACCGGAACTGCAGCGCTCATTATTTCAGGCAGAAAAGTTAAAAAGAATGACAATGACGCAGAGATGCAGAATATCAGGGTGCCAATAGTCAGGTATCACAAAAAAGATCCGGAGACAGAAGGCGATGAAAAACTGCCTGACAGACCGGTGTTCATACTTTTCAGAAAGATTCACCAGGAGCTTTCGCCGGCAAATGTTTCGCTCTACATACGCAGGGACGATGAGTACCTGTACAAATCATACGAACTGAGAGGGAATACATTCCTGCGTGTGGACGCGCCTCTATTTGAAAGCATCCCGGTTAAAAGCCTGGCAGAATGCTCAAGTCCCGGAATACACACAACAGGCAAAGGGGGCGGACTCCGGATCCCCCTGTTCCACAAAGATTACCTGAACGCTATGGTCGAGATCACACTGAACAACCCGGCTTCGCCGCTTAACATCGCATCTTTGCGCCGTGAACTCAATGAAGCCGCAGCGTCCATACAGAAATTTATAGCTGCGGAGAAAATCATAATGGACCCTGTGACAGGATTTTTCACCCGGTCGCACCTGCGCACAAAACTCAGGGAACGGATCTATGCCTTTATAAAACAGGGCACACCATTCTCTCTTATGGTGACGGACGTTTTTGGAACCTTTAAGATTGACGGGGATCAGAAAAAAGCCATGATGAAACTGCTCTTCCCAGCGGTAAAAAAGGCCACGTCTGAAAGGTTCGAACTGTTCAGCGCGGATAACAGAATAGTTATTATCATGGACGGGGCGGACCGCGATGACGCGGAAAAGGTCAGAAGATCGCTTCTCAGGGAAATCGGCAGGTACATGATAAAATCACCCGCAGGGAAACTGACCAGACTCAGGCCTGTCGCGGATTACACCATGTCGCATGAGGCACGGGATGTTAAAAATATACTGCGGGAGACAGTGGAGAAAATTACGAAGGCAGCGGTTTGACCCTGTCACTTCCCGGACAGCTTCATGGCCAGCTTTACAGCTCCCATGGCGTCAACCGAGTAGCCGGCGCCAAGTTCGTCCGCGTAGTTCCGGTCAACCACAGCGCCACCAACCATGAACTTCACCTTTACGCCGCGCTCCCTCGCGTGATTCACCACGGTGCGCATTTCGGTCATTGTAGTGGTCATGAGCGCTGACAGCGCGACTATATCCGCGCCGGTCTCAACAGCCCTGTCAATAATTATGTCCTCCGGAACATCCTTGCCTAAGTCGTACACCTCAAAGCCGTAGTTGCGGAGCATGAGCGCCACGATGTTCTTGCCTATATCGTGTATGTCGCCCTTTACAGTTGCGATCACAATCTTCGCGCTCTTATCGGCGCCCTCTTTTTTAACGAGCAGCGGTTCAAGCACGCTGAAACCTTTTCGCATTGTGTCAGCGCTCAGGATCAGTTGAGGCAGAAAGTACTCCTTCTTCTCGTACTTGTCCCCCACAAGCGTAATCGCCGGTATAAGGTATTCGTCAACAAGGCGCTTAGGTTCAATCCCGGCATCAAGGGCTTTCTTTATGTTCCCGGCGATACGGTCATCCCATCCGCGCAGTACCGATTCAAATACAAGTTTTTCGGGCGGAAGAGTCTCGCTTTTAACCGCGGACTGTTCCTGCTGCCCCGAAAACCTTGCCACATAACGCGACAGGTTTTTATCCTTTGACGCAAGGGCGTCGCATGAATAGACCATGTTCATAAGTATCTCTGAGCCGGGATTGGCTATGGCCATGGTCAGGCCGCGCGACATGAGCATGGCCAGAAAAGCGCTGTTTATCCACTCACGTCCCGGCAGCCCGAACGACACGTTCGACAGCCCGCACACGGTATTTACGCCAAGTTCGCGGGTACAGTATTCCACAAGCTCCAGCACCGCGGAGCCCGCGCCGCTGTCCGAACTCACTGTCATTACCAGCCCGTCAACCACTATGTCGTCGGCAGTGTAGCCGTGCTTTTCGGCTTTATCCATAACGCGGCGCACAATATCCCTGCGGCCTTCAACAGTCGCGGGTATGCCGTCATCGTCCAGCGGCAGCAGAATGAACATCGCGCCGTATTTTGCCGCGATGGGGAGGGTCTTTTCGATGCGCTCCTTCTCGGCCGAGATCGAATTGACTATGGCCCGGCCAGGATAGAGGCGCAGCGCGGCCTCGATAATTTCAGGGCTCGTTGAATCTATGCAGAGCGGCAGGTCGTTCACCCTTGAAAGAAGCGAAACAGACTTCAGCATCATCTCTTTTTCGTCTATGCCCGAAAGCCCCATGTTCACGTCAAGGATAGCAGCCCCCTTAACCTGCTGTTCCATGGCGAATTCCTGAACCAGCCCTAACCTGCCCTCCCTAAGCTCAGCCTGAAGCGCTTTTTTCCCTGTGGGATTGATCCGCTCCCCTATAACCCTGAAGGGGTTCCCCCTGCCAATAATAACGCTTGAACGCGCCGATGAAAGAATGCCCGCGCCAGCAGAGGCAGAAGGCCGTGTTTTATGCCACCTGCCGCTCTCAGCAGTGCGGGCAATGTGTTCAGGTGTCGTGCCGCAGCATCCGCCAAGAAGGTTCACCCCGGCTTCAATAAATTCCCGCGTAAAGGACGCGAACTCAGTTGCATCCATGTCAAATACAGTGGCGCCATCCTGAAGCCTGGGCATGCCGGCGTTCGGTTTCGCGAAGAGGGGCACGCGGGCGTATTCCTTTATTTCGCGTATAATCTTTATCATGTCCGCGGGCCCGGTTGAACAGTTACACCCCACTGCATCGGCGCCAAGGAACTGCAGCGTAATCAGGGCCGAGAGAGGGTCTGTGCCGTTAAGCGTGCGGCCGTGCTTTTCGTACGTCATGCTCACCATTACGGGCAGGCCGCAGAGTTCACGCACGGCGATAAGCGCCGCCCGCGCCTCCTGAATATCCATCATGGTCTCGATTACAAATCCGTCAACACCGCCGTTTAGAAGGGCCTCTGCCTGCTCCCTGTAAACTGCAACCGCCTCATCGAACTTCATGTCGCCAAAGGGCTCAACAAAGCGGCCAGTAGGCGCGAGGTCGCCGAACACGAGGCGTTTGCCCGCGGACTCCTTTGAAATTTTTGCCAGGGATGAATTGATCTCGCGCAGCCTGCCGCCAAGCCCGAACTCCTCAAGCTTGCACCGGTTGCCGCCGAAAGTCGGCGTGTATATGATGTCGCTGCCGGCATCCAAGTACTTTGCCTGCAGGTCACGGACAGCCGCGGGATTATCCACGCACCAGAGTTCAGGGCACACCCCCGCGGGCATGCCGCGTTTTGTCAGTTCTGTGCCTGTCGCGCCGTCAAGTATAAGCAGCCCGCTGCTAACCAGTTCCCTGAATTCCTTTCTGTCCATGTTTTACCTCTTGATTCAAACACTGTTTCTTTTCACGATCGTTTTATTACTGGCGGGGGATTCGCGGGATCTACCCGCCGCTTTCTACCCCTGCTATGGCGGTTACAGTCTTCTCCGGTATAAAAATATATCTGTCAGTAATTGAAACTCCAAGTTTCTCAAGGCCTAACAGTTCAAAAAAAAGCCCCTGGTTTTCAAGCATAAAATCACCATAACCTGCCGAGAACCTCATGCGCGTAAGGTTCTCGCCGCGCCTCTTTATCTGCTGCGCTATGTACATGTTCAGCCAGTCAATGGCTGCCTCCGCGGTTTCACTCCCCACTGCGTCATAGACAAGGGCTGACGCGCCGTCGCCGGAATTCACAGCCTGTAAGGCAAGCTCAACGATTGCCGGGCCCACAGTCACGCCCATAAGCGCCGCGGCCCTGCTCCCCCTGAGCAGATCGGCAACAGACCCGCTCTTTATGGAATGCCCGCCTTCCAGGAGAACAGTTTCATCCCCGATCTGTTCAATCTGCACGCGCAGCCACACGCCTTGAGGCTCGCAGGCCGCGAATCCCCTGTTCATTATGCCGAGTATGCGGCTGCGCGTCTCCTCATCCATCTCTGTTTTGTGGATGTTGTATTTTAACCTTGCCAGTATCTTCTTTTCAGGGAGAAGGACCGGTATGCGCTCAATGTAGTTCAGGTTTGTCATGATAATAAACTCCTCAGCAAAGGCGGGCAAGTCAATACTTTTATATAGCAAAAAGAGGCCCCGCGTGAATAGGGAAAAACAAAGTGAAAGTTAATCCCGCAGGTAGTCGCCTATACCCGGAGGAGTGCCGGTTACTGCTTCAATGTGCGGCGGCAGCGGCGCCCATACTGTCATCGGCGTACCGGTAACAGGGTGGGTAAACATAAGGCAGTGCGCGTGCAGGCAGATTATCCGGTCATCGAACTCCATATTTGACCCGTAAAAGCTGTCGCCCGTTATGGGCATGCCGATTGATGAAAGCTGGAACCTTATCTGGTGCCGCTTGCCTGTCAGCAGTTCAACCAGTACCAGCCCGTACTCGCCGTCACACACCATTACCCTGTACCTTATGGCAACAGCAAGCGCGCCCGGATCAGACGCCTCTGCCATACAGGTCCTGGCGCGCCTGTACACAATATGCTGACGCAGTTCACTCCATTCTTCATTGCACACCGCTCCGGGCGCGGGATTGGTGAGCGCGCAGTAGAATTTGCGTATTCTCTTCTTCTTCATGTCTGCCGAAAGGATCCTGGCTGCATCCGGTCTTTTCGCAAAAAGCATGACTCCGGATACTGGCCTGTCAATGCGGTGCATGGCCGCGCAGCAGGCATCGCCGCTATACGCCGCGTCTCCATGAAGATAATTTTTTACAACGCCGTAAAGGGATGGACGGCCGCTGTCGTCATCAACCGAGAGCATTCCCGCGGGCTTGTTCATGAGAATGATGTCATCGTCTTCGAAAAGGATCAGGGGCAGTACCTGATGTACACCCGGCGATAAGGATAAATCCAAATTCAACACTCCATCCAGAGTATGCATAAAACCCTGCAGCCAGAACATCAAGGACGGCATACAGGGGAGTGTTTTTATTAAAGCGGCCGGGGTCTAGCGTCAATCGTTTTATCTGATGATGCTCTGACCCCATGCTTTCAGAGTATAACACCATTATAAACCGATTACTTTCACAGTACTTTAAGATTTTAGCTCACCCTTCAAATACATCAGGCCGGGAAAAATCCCATTGACAGACATTTGCCGTGTGTTTCTGACCGATAGTATAATTTTTTTACCGCCCGATATTTTTGTTCCGGCTTTGACATTTAAATTCCATCGCGTTTTTTAAAAGGGGAAAGGAAGCATGGGAGACGTGTTTACATCAACCGCAAGCATGAATTATAATGAATCAATTATTTTCTTTTTAATTTTAGCAGTAAATTCAAAGAGTTCATTGTCTATTATGGCAGTAATACGTTTAGCCTGTGCTTTCTGTTTGTTAGCCTGTAAAGGCATAATGTCTATAAAAAGATCAGATAGCGGAACAACAAATATTTCAGCAATTCTATCAAGAAGTTCTGCGGTTACAAAACGTCTTCCTCTTTCAATATTTGAAAGATGCTGCACGGATATATCCAGCTTTTCAGCCAGTCTCTCTTGAGTGAAACCGGATTTTTCTCTGTAAATTTTTATATTTTTACCCAGAATAACCTGTGATTGAATACCTTCTGTTTTACCCGCCATTATAATCCTCAAATATATAATACGAGATTATATCAGCATATACCTCAAAGGTGAACAACCTTAAAGATATAGTTTATATATACTTTAAAGAATATATTTCTTGACATTCAACTATGCCCATACCATAATTTCATATAACAATCATTTGCATCATGGCATATAGCCAGCGCGGGGGAGTATGAGAAAAATATTATTAATTCTTTTTGCTACTGTTATCCTAACGTCGGGTATTTTAACCTATCTTGAAACAAGAAGAGGATGCTGCTCATGGCATGGAGGAGTATGCGGCTGCTCCAACGGCAGGGCAATTTGCTGTGACGGAAAACCCAGTCCAACATGTGGATGCGATTAAAAAGTCCAAGGAGGATCGTTAATGAAAAGAAAACTTATTATGCTATTACTTCTCCTGTCATCTTTTTCAGGATGTGTTGAAATGATGGAGAATCAGAGAAACGAAGATGCATATAATGCAACAATTGCAGATATGAAAGCCACAGATTTTTTGAATGTTTCTAATGATGGCAAAATCTTTGCAATAAGAGCGATGATGTATCCTCCTGGGAAAAATGATGATAAGAAATTAAGAAAAAAAGTCATCCAGTTAAATACCGAGTGGTTTGAAAAATTTATATCTCTTAATCGATTTAAAACATTGCATATTGATCAAGAAACAAAGGATTTATATGGTACAGGTTTTTTCATATTAGATGGCGAAATGAATACCTACCTAGTTTTTGATTTCGTTGTTTTTTCAGATGGATTGATAGGTATAAAATTTTATAACTGGAAAGTGTTTGGAGCGGTAATGGCATATAGACCCAATCCATGGACAAGGGATTATGAACAGGAATGTATATCATTCCCAAATAATATTCCTTATCAATGGCCTATTATAAAAAGAAATTTTTCCGATTTCTTTTATTCTTATGAAATAGATGTAATAAACAGCATACCAGACTAAAATATCTAATTATAAGTGAATCTAAGTTTTATTAAATGTCAATGATTATATATAATGAAGCAGAGTATTGAACGGCGGTACGCGTAATTTTACCCTTGACATCACCCGGTGCAGGATTGTACTACAATCAATCCATTACACGGAGCAACCATGTTTACCGCATCAGACGGCACATTTATAGACATAAAATCGGACCTTGTGCCTCATCACAGGGGAGTACTCGTTGTGTGGCCCTGCATGACCGGGAGCACCGCCATGTACAGGCTCCCGGTTAAGGATTTTAACAGAGAGGGGATCTCAACCGTGCAGTACAACCCGCGCGGACACGGCGCATCCGGCGGACAGTTCGATATGGAGCAGTGCATAATAGACCTGCACCGGTACCTTGAGCCGCTTAAACTGAATGACACAACGCTCTTTATGCTTGGGCACAGCGCGGGCGCGAGCTGCGTGCTCCGGCATGGTTCAACCTGCGGGCCCGCGCAAAAGTACATCCTCGTTTCTCCCGTGCTGGACAGCGCAGGTTCATACAGGCACCTTTACGATACCGGCAGAGAGGACGAGGCCAATCTTCTCATATCCGCCTTCTCATCGGAAAAGGATTACATGCTGGGAATACTACGGGATAGCAGATGGATGAACCGCGATGAGTGGGAGGGGAACGGCTACAGGGAAAAATTCGACAAAACCAGCGGCAAAATACTCATCGGCACACTGATGCAGAAACTCTTCATTGAAGGGTACAACACATTCCGCGACCTTGAACTCCTCGCGGAAAAAACCTCAATCATTCTGCCGGTAGAGGACCACTGGTACCCCATGGACCTGACAAACTCACTGGCGCATAAATTCTGCATTCCGGTACAGACGATTAACCAGGCAAAGGACCACTACTTTACCGGTACATGGAATCATGTATGGCGCAGGGTGCTTGAACTTATAATCCAGGACGCTAATCCCTGCGGCTAAACCCTGTCACAAAGATTCCCTCGTGATAGATTCGGGATGAATTCGGAAAAACTTATCACCTGGAATACACACAATGATCTGTTTTTATACAGAAACCGGCGCAATAAAAAGGATAAAACAAGCCGGTAATTATTCCTGAAAATACTTGCTGGTGCAATATGGTTTGTTTTAATTTTCACCGCCGCCGGATGCGGCGGTAGGAATGGTTCAGCAATTAACCTTGAGATATTTCCCTGTTTTTTTTAACACATAACGTAAATCGCAGTTTCCGCCCGCCAGATTAATAATGCTGCCCTTTTTGTACAGCGGCATCATTTAGTCAATATTTAAAATACACAAACAGATCTTTAAATGAAGCCGGATACTGCCCCTAAAGGTTACAAAAATATATTTATTTTTGTTGACATTTAGGTAAAATGTTTTTAGTAATCGGAGTTGGATTAATACAAAAACGGTGTGAATGCACAAGGGAATCGCAAAAACATTCTTAAAACAGAGTTTTAAAAAATGATTTTATGCACATTCCACGCTAATTGTTGTACATCCGCACCGCCGGTTCAATAAATTTTTTAATCACTTTTTCAGGTGTAAAGAATTACAACTCTTTCAAAAATAAAAACAAAAGGAGAATTTTTGTGAGACGTTCACTGCTGCTTTTTTTTACCCCTTTTATACTGTGTACCTGGTTCTTCCTGGGTATATCCCAGAAAGGCTGCCAGGACTTTATGCAGGCCGATGCCGCTAAAACAATACCGTTCAGCCATAAAAGCCACATTGAAAAATGGGGAGTGACGGATTGTGAAACATGCCACGGCTACGAGGAGAATGGAAGGTTTAAGGGACTTCCGACTGTAGGCGAATGTACCCAGTGCCATGCACGGGACGGTGTTGTATCCGCCGATGATCACACAACTCCCAGAAAAAAGTCCATGTTTGACAAACTTGATGACAGTTACAAACCCTGGACTGCATGGGCAAAACAGCCTGACCTGGTTTATTTCAGTCACAAGGTTGTTATGACCGCCAAATATGAAGACGGCAGGCTAAAGGCCCGGTGCGCTTCATGTCACGGTGACAAAGGCAGTTCAACAAATACCGACATGATTAAAGGTAAAATGTTGATGGGGCAATGTATGGACTGCCATACAGCGCTGCGCATAAGCAATGCATGTGCTGTTTGCCACGATTAAAAGAAACACTGAGAGGAGTTAGTTAATCTTATGAAAAAAATAAACAGAAAGGACTTTTTAAAGGTCGGCGCGGGCGCTGCTGCAGGCGGTGTTGCCGGTTATGTATTGTCCGGCGCTCCTTTTATGGCATTCCAGGCGATTGTCGAATGGACACAGGACCAGTATGTGCCGGTTGGCGGGATAGAAAGCTATATGCAGGCAGTAAGCGACACATGTACAAGCGGATGCAAGGTCTCTGTAAGAAAAATAGGAGCAAGGTCAATCAAGATCGAATCAGCAGAAGGCGTATGCACTTCATGCCTGAATTCACTTCAGCTTGTATATCACCCGGAAAGAATCGCCACACCCCTCAAGCTCACGGGCAAAAAGGGTTCTGGCAAATACAAAGCCGTATCATGGGACGAGGCGCTTAAAGACATAGCCACACGCATGAACGCTCTGATATCCGGCGGCGAGGCGAACTCAATAGCTGCCATAAATAAAAACGAAACGCTCAGCGGACAGATGATGGAAAAATTCATAAGGTCAGCGGGCAGCAACAACGTTTATTACGAATCATCGCTTAAATCGGCTGAATCAGCGGTTCTTGGCGGATACCTGAAATATGATTTCGCAGGAACAGACTACATCCTCAGCTTCGGATCAAGGCTTCTTGAGGGATGGGGCGATCCGGTACAGATGAAAAAATATTTCCTTAACTGGAAAGCAAAAGGCACAAAACTTGTGCAGGCGGATACTGTATGCACAAGGACAGCATCTCTCGCGGACGAGTGGGTGCCAGTAAAACCGGGGACAGAAGCTATCCTCGCTTATGGCATAGCTTACCATCTGATCACTGCGAAAAAACAAAGTTCATCAGGCGCCGATTTCACAAAATGGTCGCAGATGATAATTAACAAGTATCCTCTTCCGAAAGTCGCGGCGCTCACAGGCATAAAAGAGGAACAGATAATAAAGATCGCCGAAGACTTCAATAAAGCGAAAAGGCCGGTTGCTGTCGCGGGTAAAGGCGGAACAGGCGCAATCGCGTCATCAGCCGAGATCATTGCTGTTCACTGCCTGAACACACTTGTCAAAACAAACGCGGTATCAGTAGTAAAAAACAGCGCTGTATCATATAAATCAGATTTTTCAGGAATCGACTCCCTTGCTAAAAACGGGAACTTCAAGATGCTCATCCTGAACGATTCCAATCCCGTTTACAAAAGCGTACTCGGCGATGACCTGAAAAAGAAAATGGAGAAATCATTCGTTGTATCAATAAACACAATAAAAAATGATTCCTCTGAATACGCCGATTACATCCTTCCCGCGCTTACTTTCCTGGAAACCGGAACGCCCGGCAACAAACCGGTTAACGGCGCATGGAAAGAGGCGATAGACCCTAAGGATATAATAATAAAACTATCCAAAATGATTAATAAAACAGCCGGCGCGTTTCCCGCTTCAGCAATTGACGCTCACAGGGGCGCAGGCAGTGAAATAGCCGCAGGCGCGGGCTTCTCGTTTTATTTTGACAAAACAAAATCAGAGATAGAGGGCTTTGAGAAAAAAGTCTCCAAAAATTCCGAATTCCCTCTGACCATGATACCGATTGAAATGGCACTGGTCGGTGACGGCGACGGAATGGCATTCCCCTATGTTCTTAAAAACATAGACTGGCATACATTCTCTGCCGGCAAACTCTGGGTACAGATGAACAGAGAGACTGCCAAAAAAGAGGGTATTTCCGAGGGTGAAACCATTACCATCGCATCAGCACGGGGAAAACTCGGAAAAGTAAAAGTACATCTTTCAGACGTTGTCGCTCCCGACACAGTAGCCATCCCGCTGGGTTTCGGGCATGAATCGTACACCGAATATGGAAACGATAAAGGCGTCAACCCCAAGAAGATAATGACCGCGGAAGTTGATCCTGTCACAGGAACAGCTGACTTCTGGTCAACTAGAGTTAAAATCAGCTAAGAGGTAGAATATGACAGAAGCTAGAGTTTCAAAAATGAAAAGACTTTGGGGGATGGCAATAGATCTGGATAAATGTACCGGCTGTGGCGCGTGTTCACTGGCATGCAACCAGGAAAACAATATGCCCATATTCCAGGACGATTCAGACTATCCCAAAAGAGTGGCCTTCCTTGATCTTATGAAAATAACTAATGACAGGGACGCGAAATTTCCCGACGTCAAAACAGCCTTTCTTCCCAAGATGTGCCAGCAGTGCGGCGGACAAGACCCGAAACATCCGGGACAACTTAATCCCCCCTGCGTATCAGTATGCCCCGCAGTGGCAACAGACGTTGGCGATGACGGAATTGTAAGCCAGATATGGTCAAGATGTATAGGATGCCGTTACTGCCAGGCAGCATGCCCCTACGAAGCGAGGGTATTCAACTGGTGGAAACCGAGATACGAGGGCAGCTTTAAGAACGCCCTTAATCCTGAAGTTTCCATAGCATCAAGGGGAACCATAGTAAAATGTACTTTCTGCAGCCATATATGGAAGCGTGAAAGGGACAAAGCGGTAGCGGCAGGAAAACTAAACATCAACGATGTTCTGCACACACCCGCATGCGTAAAGAGCTGCCCCACGGGCGCGATAGTCTTTGGAGACCTTAACGACCCCGAATCTGAAGTATCAAAACTCACAAAATCAGACAGGGCTGTAAGGCTTACAAACTATATTGACACGCTGCCAAAAGAAAAACAGGCGGAATTCCGCAAGAAGAAATCGTACGCTGACCCTAAGGTATATTACCTTACAAGTCAGAAGTGGCTCAAAGATATGCTGTTCTTTAAAAAGAACTCCTAACAGGAACCAAGGAGAATTATAAATGGATACACTTAAAAATATGTTCAAGGCGATTTACAACGGCATATTCGTTGAAACATCAAAGAATATGCGTATATCACTCTTTGTGCTGTTCGCCCTTGTGTTTTTCTTCATCATCTTTGCCATCCAGATACTCTTCTGGGGATTGGGATATACAGACATGGACAACAACTTCACCTGGGGCGCCTGGATTATTG
>Ga0255347_1001704_pt1 | contig 33790 bp, 21 predicted proteins | sample wastewater_treat_2_FD_192479 | JGI IMG/M metagenome (GOLD analysis project Ga0255347, IMG submission 192479) | Wastewater microbial communities from Lulu Island WWTP, Vancouver, Canada - plant24 | ecosystem: Engineered > WWTP > Wastewater > Unclassified | place: Canada: Vancouver, British... | reverse complement strand
CCATATCTCGGCATTGTTTTCTAAATAGAAAGAATTTACAGTATCATTCAACAGTGTTGAATTTGTGCTATTGAATGATTGCCAATTTGATGAAATTGTATCTAGTACTAATACCCCTGAATTTGTTGCCAAATAAATGCTCGATCCAAGTCCTGAAATATCTTTAATTGGATTGGTGACAATATTCATTGGTGAAGTAAATAAATATGTCTTAAATCCATTTTGGTCTTTACGTGTAACGCCCAAATTATTTACCACCCACAAAACATCGTTGGCATCATAAAACATGCAATGGATGGAATCATTAGGCAATTGATTGTTTGTATTTGACGAATTTAAAATGCTCCAAGAAGATCCATCAAAATATCCCAGTCCGATTTGAGCAAAACTTATCCATAACTTATTCGATGGAGTAACTTCTAATCCGGTAATATTCCGAAGTTGTGAAGCGCTATATCCGAATCCTTGCAAATAATTTATTGAATCACAAGACAAAGAATTTGGAGCAACAATTTGTGCTCTACAAGTAAACAAGAAGAGTTGAGTAATAAAAATTAAAATATACTTTCTCCCCATATTGCTTTTTATAGTTATTAGTGAAATAAAATACTATCTATTCACTTGGAAGCTCCTTGTAAATAATTGTTGATTACCGGTGATTGAGATGAGATAAAATCCAATCTCTAGTTTTGATATGTCTATTTGTGTTTGTCTATCAATAAATTTACTTTCACTTATTAAAATCCTTCCTGAAAGATCGGTTATGCTGTAACTATCATTTGAAGCATTCACATCACCAAAATCGAGTGTTATTAAATTATTCGCCGGATTTGGGTAAATCACAAATGAATTATCCTTCTCTTGAGTATCAATACCAAGTATACCTGGTTGCAATAATATTCCCTTTTGGGCATCTACACTATCTCCTAAATTATTAATTAATGTAAGTTTTAATTCATAGTTGCCTTGTGTTAGTCCAATCGTATTCCAATTTGCCAACGATGCATGACGAATTTCAGTTGTACTATCAATTACAATTGGATTCCAAATTACATCACCTACTTTACGGTAATATAAGCTGTAAGCATAAAAATCCATCCAAGAACCCAATGGTCCTTGATCAATAAATGCGGTACCATTGATAGATACATTCGTATTTGTGTAAGACGAAGCCGGTCCATTTATATTAGCATACCATGCTACAGCGTGTTCTTCTGCAATTGGATCTTGCGGCAATGAACTTTGTGCAACAATCATAACGCTACTACCAATTGCTGTTGGAGGATTACTATTACATGTTCCATAACCAAAAATAAAAATTCCGTTCCGCTCGCTTCGTACTATTGACATAGCGCTACTAAGTGAGCTCACGATAAAGCTGGTATCGGTCGACCAAAAATAACCTCCGGAGCCATCCATTAGAAAATTTTCTGCTAAGCAAAAAGACTTGAATTGCGTACCTACTTCACCTAAAATACAACCGGTAATATGTAAATACGAAGTATCAAAAACATATAAACTCCAAGTTTGTACATTACAATTATTAAAGTGCAAATTTCTATCTGGCAGTGGAGCAGTAAAATTTGAATAAACAGAATTATTTACGAGTCCGGAAGCTGTTACAGAATCTCCATTCACAAACCAACATCCTATTGTTCTAATTATTGAATTATTAATGGTCACATCAGATCCATTTACCGGCATCAATCCCCACCAGATATTTGTGCAAGTATCAAGTTGAACATTATAACCTACACCATCAATACCTGGTTGTTGTTCATTCACGGTATAGCTGTTAACTAATGCTCCCGGAGGATAGGTAGTATTGATTACCGCAGAGTCAGAATAATTCTGCCAAAGCAATAGCGTATCTGAATTACTTACATGAAATTGGCTATTGCCGCTAATAATATATTCGCCCATTAAATTGCAATCATTGATATTTACTATTGGCGTTCCCCAAAGCCCTGCAGTAGTCCAATCATTTTGATAAATATGATTAAGGTTTGCTACGGTATTTCCTTGGAAAATAAAATTATGAGACATCCCACTAAATTCAAATGAGCAATTGTTCATGGTTAATGTAGAAGAATCTATAGCCATTACAGAGCGTTGATAAAACCAAGCCTGTGGAATATGAAATTCAGTTGAATCAGCGATAAGTGAACCATGTCCCCAAACATAAATATCACCCATGACTGTAGCTGTGGCTTGATCAAAAATCAATACACCATCATTAAAAACATAAATTGGTCCATTGCATGTCCAATTGCCTGTAACTACCAAAGTATCATGAGGAACCACACCCACAAAAGCCGTATCAATTTGAGCGGGACTAACAACAGAAACTCTTCGATTAAAAGTTCTGTTCAAATCAGGTTTAACAATTGACCTATTCACCGCGCTCATAGCAGCACCAGGAAGAACTGATACAGCTTTCTTAGCTTCGAGTAGTGAATTAGATGTATTTGGCGCATCTTTAAGCATATTTAAACTCTGTCGGATACGCTCGGTAGGCAATTTAAGAGCAGACGGTTGCTGAGCATTAACGGAGCCGGTAAATATAAACAGAGCTAGTAAGGAGCGAATTAAGCGTGACATTTCAGTTTAATTTGAAGCTAATGTACGCAAATATTAATAATTAATTGAAAACTGACCGTTCAAACATTAAAAGCTAAGGAAGAAATTCTTTATCCTTCACAAATTAACAATGGGTGCTATTTTAATACAGTTGAAGGTGCAACTAAATACTCTTTCTTGAAAGCTTTTGAGAACGAATGTATATCTGAAAAACCGCATAAAATTGCAACTTCAGAAATGGAACACTTGCTTTTGAGCAATAATAATTTAGAATAGTTAAGTCGTTTTTGAATAACGAATTGCATCGGGCTTAATCCATAAACTGCTTTAAAAAGTCGATAGAAATAATATTCGGATAATCCGCAGTTGGCGGCTACTTGAGAAATATGAATTTCATTAAGAAAATTGTTGTTCAGAAAATCATGTCCCGCTAACAACTTTCTATAAAGATCCTTTCTTGTTTGTGTTTTAACTGATGGAATACTTCGCAACTGTTTAACGATAGGCGTATAGTCTTTCACAAGTTGCTCTGCAATATGAAAATAAAAAGAATTATCGAATTGGTAGTTTTCATAAGGATTTTTTGAAAGCAAGAGATCCAACTTTGACAACACACCTCCTAGATACGTATTGCTCGACTTAAATTTATTTTCATAAAACTCATCGGAATCAAAGAATGACTTTGCTGAAAGATCAGGATTTGCCGTTTGTGGATATAAAATCGAACACATTACATCATTAAGTAAATCGGGAGATAAGTCGATACATAATCCTGTTACAGGGACTCTACTATCGATCTCTACAAATCCATTTGAAAAATTATTGGCAAGAATGTATTCACCTGAATCAACTTTAAATTTTGTTGAGTTGATAGTATATCGCTCATATCCGCCACTAACATATTTTATAGAAAAACTCCTAAATGGTATTTTGCAATAGTATTCACTCAACAAAGAATAATTTATCAAATTACTCCTTGGAGGCAATTGAATTACCGATTTGGTGGTATTAGTAAATACGGAATACATTGGTTGAATGCGTTGACAACTTTAACTTCATACCAATATAAAAACCTTTCATTATAGTTCGATAGTAAAAACGACCGACCGTAAAATTATAACGACGAACCCGTCATTTTGGACTATAAAATTACTTTATCAATTGAGATACAGCAACAATTTGACCTTGATCTTCAAGTTGAACAATATAGTAACCTTTTTGCAATTGAGAAAGATTATCGAATGAGCAATCAATTCCGTTATCAATTAATTCAAACTTAGAGCTACTTGTGATTTCCTGTCCTAGTGCGTTTCTAAGTACTGCTCGCAAGCTATTCGTTCCTAATGAAGAGTTAAATCGAATATGTATTCGATCATTAAAAGGATTAGGATAAGCATTAAGATGTTGGATTGAATTTTGAGCTTCATAAATTGAAGTAGTACTTAACCAACTGTTATATGTTTTTAATAAAGCAGAAACTACAGGCAAGAGAGTCCAACTAGTAAATCCGTTATGATTCATCAAAACTGAAATACTAATATCTCTATCGGGAAAATACCAAGAGCTTGCGGCATAACCCAAATCACCGCCATGCCCATAGGCTGTTAAGCCTTGAAAAATATTTCTCATAAGTCCTAATCCATATTTTCCTCCTTGAGCACCGGACGCATTAATAACAGTCTTTGCTTCATTCATCATAGCTTGAGAAACCACATCGCCTCGCATATACGTTCTCATCCATCGTGATAGGTCAGATGCTGTAGCATAAAACCCTCCGGCTGCGCCTGCGGCTGAATTTAACGCAAGATAATTGTAGTAGAAGTTGTGTGCGTCATCCAATACTCCATCACCATTTAAATCAAGCCAAAGATGCGCCACTGGTTGTGAGTACGATTCAAATGCAGGAATTCCGAAAGTAGAATAACCAAAATTCGAATAAAATCGATTTCTTATTTCCACCCAAAAAGGATTTCCTGTAGCTGATTCAATGATCATGCCCAAGAGAAAATAGTTTGTATTGCAATAACTCCATGCTCCACCGGGAGCAGCAGGAGGAGGCAAAATAAAAGAGTTAATTAAATCGGAAGCAGACCAAACAGCAGATTGATTTGCCATTAATGCTGGCTGACAATTTGGATTGTTCAATACATCATATAAACCGCTTTGGTGGCGTAACAACTGACGGATTGTAATATCGGGATTAATATATTGAATCGTATCTAACCATTGATAAATACTATCATCAAGTGTTAAAATACCTTCATCAACAAGTTGAAGAATACAAGCCGACGTAATCGTTTTAGTTACACTACCGATAAGATACGCATCATTAGTAGTAACATTTACAGAAGCTCCAGAGATTCCGGATGCACCGGCCCAAACAGCGGTATCGGGAAACTGAATAGCAGCATTCAAAGATTTTGCATTTAAAACGGTGCGCATACTATCTAGTGTAGTAGAGAGCATTGCATCTAATAGGGGATAGCCGCTCGACTGAGCAGATAAATTCCTGTTCAATAATAAAACAAGAAGAACTAAAAATAATCGAATGTGCTTTAGCATACCAGTTGAATATTTATCAAATCTATAAAAACTAAAACACGAACCATTTGTCAAATCCTGCAAAAAGTGTGCTAACGATGTATCTGCCTGATAATCTATGAATTCGAAAGATGATAATTATAAAAACACATCCCTTTCACTCTTTTTTTAGTTTGCATATCAATTTATCTATCTCACCTTCCTACATTTGTTAAACACCCAAAACACAACCTATGATAAAGTATCTTTTTATTATCTGTCTGCTAATGCCGACGGTCGCATTATTTGCGCAGCAACGAAACTGTTCACTCTATTCATCCAGCTCGAAAATTGAAATCCCCTATGAGGTAAACGTTGCTGAAAAGTTGCTTAACGATAAAGCCGCTAATGCTATTGCAAATGGATTTACTGTTGAAAACAGAACAGTTACGTTAACAGTTCCAATTGTTTTTCATGTAGTACATCAGAATGGTCCGGAGAATATTCCTGATAGTGTAATAATAAACTCTGTAAATGCATTAAACCAACGTTTTAGTAAATCGGGACCGTACAACTACAGCAATGGAGTAAATGTTAATATACAATTTTGTTTAGCGAGTACCGATCCTTATGGAAATCCGACGAATGGAATCACAAGAGACACTTCCTATTGGTCAGTATTTCCTGTAAATTCAGGAGGGAATGCTGACTTTATGTTAAAAAATGTAAATCGCTGGAACCCGATGCGATATTTAAATGTGTGGCTACCTAAATCGACAATATTTGCAATGCCATCGAACGCATATAGCAGTTATCCTTGGTATATTGGAATGCCTATAGATGGAATAGTAATTGAAGCATTATCATTAGGTACTCCACATTTTTTATTAGCACACGAAGTAGGGCATTACTTGGGGCTATATCATAATGATGAAGGTGACTCATGTTTGAATTTTAACTGTTTACTCGACGGTGATCATGTATGTGATACTCCTCCAGAATATCGACCCTTAGACTGTGCGTTAAGTAGTTGTAGCACTGATTTAGACGACACCTCTGGCGTTAGTCCTTTTACCATCGATACCACAGATATATCAAATCTTATGCTACCAGTTCTTCCTTGTTTAGATTATGTGTTTACACAAGGGCAAGCAGATCGAATGAACTATTTTTTGAGTACAACGAGATCATTGTTATTAGACGGAGCGTCATGCAATGGGATAACGCCAAGCATTCCATTACCAACAACCGGAATACAAATAACAGGAAATGGTTGTAATGGTTATAAATTTGAATACACTGGTAGCGGAGCAGAATACGTTGCCTGGGACATTAACAATGACGGCAGTATAGATAACTCAGGTTCAAATTTTATTTATAGTTTTCCGAGCGCCGGAATATACACAGTAGTTCAATACGTCTTTAATGGGGCGGGATACAGTACAGATAGTATAACCATAAATGCATTAAGCACAAACAACACTAATTTCCCAATAAAAACAATAACCAGTTCAAATCAATCGAACAATGGAAATTTTTTATGTATGGGATCTACACTAACGTTGACGGCTATCCCCAATATGGCGCATTATAATTGGAGTACGGGTGACACTACTCAAACCATACAATTAACCGTAAATGGTCCGATAACGGTAGGATTAAGCTGTACAGACTCGCTTGGTATAATTTGGAAACATTGTCCGGATTCAACATTTAGCTGGGGAACATTACCTACACCTGATCCATTTTCATTACAGCCCTTAACAAACGACACACTATGTGAAGGAGAACTCTTTAAAGCATTAGTTCCTTCTCAGCCTGGTGCATCCATTTGGCAATATTTAGGAAATGGAATGATGACTCAATCATTGGATACAGTTATAATTTCCTATTGGAATTCACAAAGCACATGGATATCGATAGTAATGGCCACTCCAAATTACTGCAAACGATATTCAGACACACTTAACATGACATTTAGCAAAACAATTCCGGGGCCGTTGTATCCGGGGCAAAACGGATTAACACTATGGATTACGGACAGTGCCAATTTTCATCAATGGTATTTAGATGGAATACTAATTCAAGGAATAACGTCCGACACTATTAATGCATCAGTAAACGGATGCTACACCTATTCTGCATGGGATATAGATTCCTCCTGCTCAACCATATCGGATCCCATTTGTATAACAACAGCTGACATAAAAGAATATACCAATAATGAAACTAAGTTATATCCTAATCCGATAGAAAATTATTGTTACTTTGAAACTAAAGCGATTAAAATAAATCAACTAAGGCTATTTGATTTGACAGGGCGGGTTGTTCCTATAAAAATTGAAGAAATAACGGAGAATAAATTAAAGATACTTTTTGAAAACGTTGCTCCGGGATTGTATTTTTTTGTAACAGATAAAATCAGAAAAACAATTGTTGTAAAATAATATATGCACAGATAAAAAAAAGTAAAATTCGAAAGCTCTTTATTTAGAACTTTCGATTTTTACTTTTTACCAATAAAGTTTAAGAAGACTTCCTCACGAACTTAGTAAGAATGATAATTGATTGGCCTTCAATTTTACCTTCAATTTGTTCTGTATTATCAGAAACCAGCTTGATATTTTTTACTACAGTTCCAATTTTAGCATTGATTTGAGAACCCTTTACATCGAGCGATTTAGTTAAAGTAATAGAATCTCCAGTTACTAAAACTGCTCCGTTGCAATCGCGGTGCATATCGTTTCCATCAGACTCTAAATGATCGCCGGTTGCCTTTGCCCATTCTAAATTATCATCATCGAGGTACATTTGATCGATAAGATCAGCAGCCCACGTTTCATTCTTCATACGGTTTAGCATACGCCAAGAAACAACTTGAACAGCGGGAACTTCGCTCCACATACTTCCACTGAGGCAAGACCAATGTTTAACATCAATTTCTTCCTTTTTATCTAGTTGAGCTAAACACTTATCGCATACAAATACGCAAGTATCGGGACGAGAACCGCCATCAGGAGGAACAGTATAAACCGATAAATCATTTGTTGATTGGCAAAGTTCGCAGGAATTGCCGCTCCTTTCTTTCAATTGTGCTTCGAAAGCCATGTATAAATAATTAAGGCTGCAAAAGTACGGAAATTTGCGGCAAGTAAAAATTATAGTACAATCATGAGTTTTATCACAGGGGGAACGATTCAATAAAACATGAAAAAATGAACTATACCTGCATACTTATGATATTCTGAAGAAATGGGCTCAATTATGCCTATCTTTGAGAGATATCAACAAAATTGACATTGAACTTTAACGATTTCCCATTTGTACCTGCGCTTCAAGAAGGATTAGAAGCAATGAATTTTAATCAGCCGACACCAATTCAGGAGTTAGCTATTCCACTTATATTAGAAGGATATGATTTAGTAGCATGTGCCCAAACGGGTACAGGAAAGACAGCAGCTTATGTTTTACCATTGCTCGACAGGATTGCTCGATCAGAACACAGTCATTTAAATACCTTAATAATTGCTCCAACAAGAGAATTAGCACAACAGATAGATCAACAAATAGAAGGCTTCAGTTATTTTACCAGAGCTTGTTCTATTCCGATATATGGTGGTGGCGACGGAAAAGCATGGGAGCAACAACAAAAAGCATTACGAGAAGGGGCGGACATTATTATTGCCACTCCCGGAAGGCTACTTGCATTAATGGCACAAAAAGATGTTGATTTCAGTTACCTTCAACATTTAGTACTTGATGAAGCGGATCGAATGTTAGACATGGGATTTTATGAAGACATCATTCGCATTATAAAAGCACTACCGACTAAACGTCAGACATTATTATTTTCGGCGACGATGCCTCCACGCATTCGCAAAATGGCGAATCAAATTTTAAATCAACCAAGAGAAATAAGCATCGCAGTATCGAAGCCGGCTGAAAAAATAAGACAAGATTTCTATTCGATAGAAAACACACAGAAAATTCCGATGCTCTTGGATATTTTAAAAAATCCAGATTTTGAATCGGTCATTATTTTTGCATCAACAAAAGAAAACGTTAAAAAGCTAAATATCGTTTTGCAAAAATCAGGATTAAAAACCTCGGCCTTTCACTCTGATTTAGAGCAAAGTCAACGAGAAGAATTAATGCGAGATTTCAAGAGCAAACGTACAAAAGTATTAGTTGGAACTGATGTTTTATCGAGAGGGATTGATGTTGAAGGAATAAGTTTAGTCGTAAATTTTGATGTACCTCCCGATCCTGAAGATTATATTCACCGTATTGGAAGAACAGCACGTGCCGAAGAATCAGGTGTGGCAATTACTTTTGTAAATTCTCACGACAAGCAACGTTTTCATCGAATTGAAAAATTGCTTGGGAACAAGATTGATTTTATTTCCATTCCTGAACACATAGGAGTTTCGGAGGGGATAGTAGAAGCGCCAAAGAAGAATAGGCCAATGCGAAAAAAACCCAATCATGGTAGCTCAAACAATAGCAAAAAACCATAACTGAAATTTATAAAAAAGAAGAACGGGATATGTTTTAAAAATCATAATCCCGTTCTTTCTTATTTTTAATTTATTCAATTACTATTTTCTTCATATAAGTTCCTCTTTCAGTTGCAAATCGGCAAAGATAAATTCCCGATGAAACATTTAAATTTAGAAGTATTTTACTAGCAGAAAGATAATTTCCAACAAATACAGCTTCACCATAAACATCGTAAATTTCTAAATTCAGTTTTCCAAAATCGATGTCACTTTTAATTGCAAAACTACCATGGGAAGGGTTAGGATAAACGTTTAGCCATTTAGGAAATAATTGTTCTTCTAAAGCTGTTGCTACATTCAAAATATTAAAAGAAGCGGTTACTGTTTGACCACATGAAGCTATAGCAGTAACTGAATAAACGCCAGCCGCTAAACCGCTTATTGTATTAGAACTACTATCGGTATTTATTATTTGACTTCCGTTGCTCCACAAATAAGAATAATTGGGTTCACCGCAAGCAAGTGAAATGGTAGCACTTCCGCAATTACAAGAAGAATCATTAACTTGTGATAGCGTATAGGTAGGCATCAACGGTTCGAATTTTGCTATATGCAAATCTTCGTTAAAGCTAGGAATAGAATCATAAAAGGCTCCACCACCTAAATCAATGAGTGGCCAAGCTACTATTGGTTCATAAACCGCTTTACAAGCGTATAAATTATTGGCACCATCAAGAGCTAATTGGCAGCCCCACCCGTCTGCTGAACCATTTCCACCGTAATAGGTACCCCATGCAACATCATTATCGCTCGTCAATTTAAGCATATAAGCATATCCTCCCATCGCGTTGCCTGTAAACGTATATTGCCCACAAGTAGTATGAGTATACATTGTGTTTGGATTTGTTGAAAGGGTTGACAAACTAATATAAACATTATCGCAACGATCCACCAACATTTCAGAACCATATGAAAAATTTCCGGATAGGTCCATTTCTGTGCCACCATAATATGTTGACCACGACAAATTGCCTGAATCTTTAAATTTCAATATACAAACGTCATTAGAACCTCCACCATAGGAAGATTGGTTATATGCGCTTGGTTGCGCGACTATTGGCATTGGACCATCCAATAAAGTATCACCATATCCAATAAGATATACATTACCTAAGTTATCACAGCCTACATTTGTACCTTGTGTAGTGCCCGGAATATACGTTGACCAAGTTAACGCTCCCTGTGAATTAAAACTTAGCAAATATCCATCACCATATCCTCCAGTATAAGTGGAATAATTATATGCACCATTTTTATTAAAAATAGGCAAACTATCTTCAGCCGGTCCTGTTATATATATATTATTTAATCTATCTAAAGCAATATCCAAGCCTTCTTCATAATTGGCGCCGCCATAGTTAGTGGCCCAAATCATAGAGCCATTCGCATTAAACTGTAATATCGTAATATCGAATCCGCCAGCAAAGGAACTATCATTATATGCTCCTGCTCTATTAACAGCAGGTCTTACACTTCCTGAGCCCGTTACGTAAATTGAATTATTCTCATCGGTTGCTAATGAACGAGCTTCACCATCTGCTATTATAGTTCCCCAATCTCTTACTCCATTGGTAGAATTGAATCGCAATAAGAATTGATTTGCAGAATTAAGTAATGGTAGTTGATTAAATGCTCCAGGTAAATTTTGTAACGGAAATGAAGAACTTGGCATACCCACACTAATAACATGAGATCCTGCTACGTATAAATGGTTGTTTGCATCACAAATTACAGCGTTGGCAGCTTCATCTTCATTCCCTCCATAATATGTCGACCAAAGAAGTGCACCTGCCTTTGCAAAACTCATAATAAAACAATCAACAAGGCCTCCTGCAAATAGTGCCTGATAATATCCACTTCCCCAAGAAACTGTAGGAAAACCAACATCCACAACTACTCCTGAAATAAAAACATTGCCATTATTATCACAAGTTATGCTTCGTGATTGTTCCGGTGCTGGACCACCAAAATAAGTGCCCCACACAATTTTGGGGTCTATTATTAGCACCTTGCCTTTATTATAATTTCCTACATCCAATTTAACTTCTTTTGAAAAACAATCTCCGTTTAGTTTAATGCCAAGAAATGCGGGAGTAATTCCGGCTCCGGCATACAATAATTCAGAATTATTGGCGTCAACAAATTTAGCATCAACTAAAGTAGCTCTATCGTCTTGATAACAAAACAGCTCTCCTTCCTTAAATGTACCAGCTTTCGTATTAAATGTAATAGTATTTGCCTCAACGTTGGCACTACCGTTACCTTCATAAATTAACCTAATCAAATCGGCATTTGCTCCGGGCTGTACAATAAAATCGTATTCAATAGCCCCATTTTGGGAAAACAAATGCCAATCAATTCCGGGATAAATATTTTTAATTGTAATAGAAGCAAATGCTTTTGCATTTAAAACACCATCAGGGCTATGAGCATGATAATAATTTAACTTCCCGGTTTGAATTTGATCTTCCTTGACAATATTTTCTTTAGCAATATTTGCGCCTTTTAAAATTAAGTCAATACGATAAGAATTTACACTTTCAATATTACTTTGTGCTTCAATTTTTGAATGCTTCTTTATTACAGAAAAATTATTGTCAACCTTATGATTATACTCTAACATTTGATATGTTATACCGGTTGTAGTAACCCAAACATTAAAATTAGACGTGGAAGCTTTGAATAATACGTAAGAAGCGAGGTTTCCATCTGTCCCTTCAAATTGTCCATTATTTTCAATAAAGGCTACTTTTTTATTGTCCTTTATAAAATCTTTAGCAGTATCTAAATTATAACTTTTATCAAGGCTTTGTGAAAAAGCATGAGAAGCAAATAGCAATAATATAATTGCAGTAATTTTGAAGCTAAGGTGTTTATTCGTATCCATCTTCTTTTAATTTGTGTTTGGGGGAGATATATTCCGACTATTAATTCATGTATTATCGGCATGAATAAATTAATTCAATTCAAATGTAAAAAACCTCATTTCCATTTAAAGTCAAATTAATTACTATATTAGAGCTTCAAATAGTCTTTATTTTTGATAAAATTATTCTTTAAGACTGTTTGTCAACTATTTACATTATTTTAATTACGGTATAAAATTAACATGTCAATGGCCATTTCTGACAACGAAAATATATTTGAATTAATCCATTCATTAACAAAAGCAGAGCAAAAATCATTTTCTCAACTATCCGTTTTTAGCTCTATCTCGAATAAAAAATATCATGATTTATTTGATATAATAAAATCGCAAAAAATATACAATGAGGTCAAAATCAAGAAGAGATTAGCATATCTACAAATTAAAACGCCACTTCCGGTACTAAAAAACTATTTGCAAGAGATCATTCTTAAGTCCTTGAGATATCACCATGACGAAAAAAGCATAGAAAGATCGTTACATAATTTGATAGACGAATCAGAATTAATGCACGATAAGGGCATTTATAAGCTACGCGATAAATTAATTAAAAAAGCAAAAAGTATTGCCAAGAAATATGAGAGGAAAGAAATTCTTCTTCAAATATTAAACAAAGAATGGATCTACAAATCAAACTTCAATCCGAAAGGTATTGAGCCCGATTATTCAATTGCATTAACCGACTTAAACAATCTTTTATTTGCAAGGACCATGACATATAACGTTTCTCTATTGCTAGAAAAAGGAGAAATACGAGATGATTCGCTGAAGAAAGCATGGGAGAATGTGATTCATAATCCTATAATGACTGAGGAAAGAAAGATCGCAGGCTATGAAGAAACTTGCCATTTTCATCATAATTGGATGAGGTATCATCATCGAACAAACAATTTCAAATTGTGTATAATCCATCAAGAGCAGTTAATAGCTCACATGGAGTCAAACGAAGAATTGCTTAATGAGTACAAATCATTGTACATCTTTGAACTAAATGGATTGGTAGTTGCATATTGCCAAGATCGCGAATATGAAAAAGGTCAAAATGCATTGAAAAAATTACAATCGTTACATTCGTTAGAACTTAGTGTACCTGATAAGGAAATGTTAGCCGATACCATTGCAATAGCGTTTGGGAATATTATTCACGGGTATTATTTAAGCGATTTTGATGCCGCTATCGCAGCGTCAAACGAAGCTGAAAAATACATGGAAGCATCAACTTCTACTCATCATCATGCAGCCTTTTTATACTTAAATTTAGCTAAAACAAATATCTACCTTGGGAATTACAGAAAAGCTCTTATTTGGACAAACAATATTTTTCATGATTCTCCTGGAAATAGGAGGGATGATTTTTATGTAATTGCATGGGTTTTCAACATTATAATTCATTTCGAATTAGATCATATTGACTTCTTGCCTTCCTTAATTAAATCAACAGATCGTTTTTTAAAGAAAAGAAATCGTTTGTACAAAACTGAAATTACCATTTTAAATTTCTTAAAAGCTAAACTTCCGAAAAGCAATACTAAAAAAAGTATTAAGCAATTTTATGTTGAGCTTTTAATTGAAATGAAAGAAATCGTAAAAGATCCTTACGAAGCTAAAGCGTTCAAGTATTTTGATTTTATTTCGTGGTTAGAGAGTAAAATTGAAAGAAAATCAATTGCTGATGTTGTGAGAAACAAAATAAAAGAAGGCAATATTAGTATTTAATACGTTTCGAGATTTTCAAAAACCCCTTCTCAACTAATAGAAAATAGAGATATGCAAAAGCGATTGAAATAACAATTGCTAATGTAAATCGTATTTCAGGAGTAAACATTTTAATTGTAAATAGTCCAACAGCACCTCCTGCCAGCCCATGGGTAAGATAAAGTGAGTACGATATTTTTCCGAAAAAATCTGAAACTTTTGTTTTTACATTAAAATAGAAAACTCCCAAGAGTGTAAATAATGCTGCTAATGCTGCAATGTCCAAAACTAAAAAATAAACAAAGAGAATTCCTACTAATGCCGAAATCAAGTATTCCTTGATATCAATTTTCTTAATAACAAATAAAAATGTCTGGAAGCCTAAAGCAAAGAAGACGTAATAATTTAAAACTGTAAAGTACTTTTCGGGAATCAACATTCCGACTCCAATTAGCGAAATCATAATTGCATATCTCACTTGAGCACTTTTCAAGAGTAAATTATAAGTTAATCCCGTAAGAATATAAAACTGAAACTCGACAGCGAGTGTCCAAAAGATAACGATGATCCATTTTGCCCCGAAAAAAGGAGCTAAATAGGTAATATTTAAAATGAACTGTTTAACATCGTATAATATCTCTGTGCCTGTGCCTCGGAAATGAAAAAGCCAATAGTTCCAGATCAATAACAAAATAATAAATAGCACATACGGAGGTTCTATTCTAACTGTTCTTTTAGCAATATACTTCCAGAAACTTTTCAATTGATAGTTCTTTACGTACATTGAATAAGGAATTACAAATCCGGATACGATAAAGAAAATATACACTCCAAGGTATCCTTGTTCAAAGGCTTTAGTAATCCAATTCGGGTTAAACGTCCACCAGATATATTTTTTAACATGGAAAACACAAACCATCAAGGATGCGATCCCGCGCAGCCAATCGAGACTTACTATCGGAGCGGCAAGACCTAAATCTTTTAGATTGGTTTGAGAGAGATCGCTCATTTTACTGACGAAAAAGCGAATAACTATTATCGCTTACCGTTGATTTAAGTTAGTTTGTGAAAATATAAGTTCGCAAAGTTATTCAAATAACTAATGTGAACTTACCTACATGAAAACACAAATCAACGTATCAAAAAATGCAAATTAATTGACAACAATCTTTAACAAGCTAGGTCCTGAAGGGTCTTCAATTTTAAGTGCATACATCCCTCCTGCTATTCCCGGCACTTCAAGTTCAATATCTTTCCCTTTTAGCTTTTCTCTTTGCGCTATTACTTTGCCCGACATATCTAATACTTCAACCGAAAGGACTTCCAATTCTCCGTGAGAAGATAAAATATGCATTGACTGATGTTTTGGATCATAATATCCATAAATATTATTTCCTGTTACATTAAACCTTACACTAATAATATCAGAGTAAGCAAACTTTCCATCGAAGTCTGTTTGTTTCAATCGATAGTACGAAATACCACTCAAAGGATGTAAATCATAATCTTCGTAGTTGTGAAGCACTGTTGAAGTACCGGCCCCATCTTTTACTAAAATAGGATCGAAATTTACTGCATCTGCAGACCTCTCTACAGTAAAGAAATCATTATTCACTTCGGTAGCTGTTGTCCACGATAATTGAACGTCTCTATTTCGGGCATTTGCTTCAAAAGAAAGTAACGTTATAGGTAACGGTGCGCCAAGCAAGACAATAGTTCCTGTTGTGATACAATCATTGGTATCTTTAATAGAGACATTATAAGAACCTGCGGGTAGGCATGGAAAAACATTTGAAGTTTGATAGGTGGTTCCATCAATGGTATAAACAAATGGTGCCGCTCCGCCGGTTGAAGTCACAACAATATTTCCTGTTCCGCAAATACTAAGAGAATCAGTTAAAGTAATAGCTGGCCCAGGAACATTTGGAATTAAAACAGATGTTGTACTAATACAATTATTAGAATCTTTTACAGTAAGTGTTACGTTTCCGGCAACAAGCCCTGTGAATAAAAATCCAGGTTGATAAGTTACTGCATCCAATGAATATTGATAAGGCATTGTTCCCGAAGTAACTGTTGCAATTAATTTACCTGTTGGTTTATTACAGTAAGAATCGGTAGTTGAAGTTGTAACAAGTGGACCCGGTATATTACTAAGTGTAACATTTGTTGTGCTAATACAATTATTAGCATCTTTCAAAGTTACTGCATAAGGGCCTGAAGATAATCCGCTGAATACAGATGAAACTTGAAAAGTAATTCCATCAATTGAATACTTATAAGGTGTCGTTCCATTTGTTCCTGATACTGAAATTTTTCCATTGCTATTACCACAGGTTGCTGCTTGAGGCACCACAGCAATTATAGGTTCAGATACAGCGGTTACAATAACAGCTGAAGTATTAGAACAATTGGTAGCATCTTTCACAACCACAGAATAAGATCCTGAAGTTAGTCCGGTAAAGAAATTACTAGCTTGGAAATTTACTCCATCTAAACTGTAAGTATAAGGAGAAGTACCTCCACCTGCATTTACAGTAATAGTACCATTATTGGTAGAACAGGAGGCATTAGTAATGGCGGTAGCAACTGTTGGACCATTTGAGTTTGGCACAACAACTATTATACTATTACGACAAATATTATCAGCGTCGCGTACAGTTAAAGTATACGATCCAGCTGATAACCCTGTGAACAAAGTTCCTGTTTGGAAATTAACGCCACCATCAATACTATAACGATACGGTGCAGTTCCTGAGAAACCTGTGGCGTTGATTGTACCATTAACGCTACCGCAAGAAGCTGGTGTAACTACTGCGGAAACTTGTGGTCCAGGTAGATTACCAACTGTAACAGTTACCGTATTGATACATCCATTATCATCTTTTACAATTACAGTATAAATTCCTGGGGGAACATTATTGAACGTCGTACTTCCTTGGAAGTTTACTCCATCGATGCTATACTTTTTAGGGTTTTTCCCGCCATTACCATTGGCATCAATTCTTCCGTTAGCCTGACCACATTCGGCAGAAGTAGTTGTAGCAGTAACGGTTGGTCCTGATCCTCCACCAATATTAGAAACAACAACGGAAGTAGTAGCAGTACAATTATTCGCATCTTTAATTGTAACCGTATAAACACCTTGAGCTAAAGAAGAAAACACATTAGAAGCTTGAAAAGTAACTCCGTTGATAGAATATAGATATGGCAATGTTCCGCTTGCGCCTACAGCAGTTATTCCGCCATTCGGATTATTACAAGAAGTAGCAGTTGTAGTTGCAGTAACAGTTGGCGGATTAACAGCAGTAACATTTACAATCATTTTCGCAGTACAATTTCCTGCATCTTTCACAACAACTGTATATGTACCGGCGGCTACCGCTGAAAATGCTCCGGATGCTTGAAATGTAACGCCATTGATTGAGTATTGTAATGGAGTTACACCACCACTACCAACAATTGTTATTGTACCCGTTGGTGCAGAGCAAGAAGTTATCGTTGATGTTGCTGATATCGTTAATCCGTTAGCGTTAGGAACAACTACCGGTGATATTGAATGAGTACAGCCTGCGGCATCTTTAATAATAAGACTATATGTCCCAGAAGCTAATCCTGAAAATATTGTCGAAGCTTGATAAGTTATCCCATCAAGTGAAAACAAATAAGGCAAGACTCCTCCGGTACCGATAGCAGTAATGACACCATTGTTCACTGCGCAAGTAGCAGCAATTGTTGTGGCCGCAACTTGAGGAGTAGTTACACCAATTGCAACTACAACTGTATTTTGACAGCCATTTGCATCACGCGCAATAACCGTATAATTTCCTGCTGTTAATCCGGTGAAAGTAAGACCTGCTTGAAAAGTTGCACCTCCATTTACACTGAACAAAACAGGTGCTTTACCACCCGTAGAAGTTACTGTAATAGTTCCTGTTGGAAGACTACAAGAAGAAGGAGATGTTGTTGCTGATACTTGAGGAGCTGGTTGATCTAAAATTGTAAATGAAATAGAATTAAAACAATTTACTGCATCTTTAATTGTTAAAGTATATGTCCCAGCAGGTATCCCGGTAAAAACATCACCTACTTGATAATTCACTCCATTAATTGAATACTGATACGGTGGTGTTCCTCCTGAAACAACTGCGGTTACGCTACCATTACTATTTCCGCAACTTGCCGGAGTTGGATTTGCAGCTAATGTTGTTCCTCCAGTACTATTGAGAATAATATTTGTCACGTTAGTACATCCCGTATTATCACGAATAGTAACTAGATAAGTTCCACTTGATAGTCCGCTAAAAATATTTGACGATTGAAACGTTCCATTATTCAACGAATACTGATAAGGTGCAGTTCCTGCTGAACCTGTAATCGTGATTACTCCGCTTGCAGTTCCGCAAAATGCATCTGTTTTTGAAACTGACAATGCGGGACCATTTGAATTTGCAATTGAGGTAAGAGCTGAACTAACACATCCATTTGCATCTTGTGCATAAACAGTATATCCTCCTGCTGTCAAACCACTAAAGGCCCCTGAAGGGAAAAAGTTTATACCATTAATACTGTAAGTAATCGCACCTACTCCACCAGTTGCGGAAGCATTAATAATACCTGTTGCATTTCCGCAAGTTGTATTAGTTACTGTATTAGAAATCACCGGACCAATAATTGAGAAATTGGTGATTGTTTCGGTACCACTACAAACTTGATTTACGATAGCGTGCATCGAATAATTTACATTCAACGAAAGATTATTAAATACACCAGTAGTATTTGATGCGATTTGCGTAACACCATTATAGAGTAAATAAGTTACTGTTGAACCTGCGGGAGGTGCTGGAGAAATAGTAGCTACAGCTGAATTGGTGCTACAATTCTTAACAACATTTACTGTGTAAACGGCACTTCCACAATTGTAAGAAGATATATCAATAGAAGCTACGAAGCCATCACCACAAGCATATAACAAATGCTGGGCATTATTAAGAACTAAATCATATACAGATTGCAAAGTAAAACCCGGAATAGTAATATCTGGTTGCAAAGCATCATCGAAAACGGTTCCTGTAAATTTGTAAACTTTTATTGTGCCATTCGGAAAGCCAACAAAGATATTATTACATTCATCAGCAATTATTCCTCCTTGCATCAATGCAACATTAGCAGCGATAGTGAGAGGAGTTCCAACTGTGGCACCTGTTGCTTTATTGAATGCTTTTAAATTTTTACCATCCCAATAAAAAAGATAATTACTATTTACAGCGAATAAGTTTGCTGAATTATCAATTTGTCCTGCAACTAAATACGGACGATTAGCAATTTCTTGAAGTGTAACAAATCCTGAAGGAACATCCCATGCAAGAGTAGTGTTACTATACGGAGCAGGGTTTTTATAAATTCGATTACTGATAGTAGGAGTACCTATTAAAGAAGAATAGATAGTATACATATCATTATTTGAGGGATCGATAATGATATCGGCTACATCTTGTGCCCAACCGGTTGTACCTATGAAAGGAACATTTGTAACATTTGTTGCCGACAACGTTGTATTAGGAGGAGAAAAAACACCAATGTTAATATTAGAATTTGTTCCTCCGCCGGCAATTACCACTTGAGGAGTACCATTATTACAGCTCCATAACATTTTCCAGTCTTCGAGGAAGTTAGCATTTGCAGTAGTAATATAATTATCATAAAGTCCGGCAGCATTTAACCTAATCACACGAAATCCTCCGGAAGGAGCGAAGCCTTGACCGAGATAAACATTACCGGAATTTTTCTCAACAACCCATCCTCCATAGTAAGTACCAAACGACCAAGCGGGAACGGTTAAAGTACCTGAGAACGTCCATTGCAAAACACCATTGGCATCAAACTTTGCCATCTTATAAATATTACCATCACCTCCACCTGTTACGAATAAATTTCCGGCATAATCAAAATCTACATCCTTTGCTTTACCCGCATTTCCTCCTGTTAAATTACTTGTAGAAGAAACAAACGGATCGAGTATAAAAGTTTCGGACTTATTAATTGTTGAATTAACGTGGAAAGAAACAGTATGATCATTTATGGTAAAATTCGAAGCAATATTTTCATTAGCGTTACTTCTTCCTGTAGATTGATAAAATGAAATTGGAAGAGACTCTTTAAAACCTGTAATGTCAGACTTCACGATTAAATTCCCGTGACGATCTTTTTTAATTGATTTTACATCACCACCTACATTAAATTTAACTAACGATAAATCGGCACCGGGATGAACGACTAATTGATATTCGAAACCCGGACGAGTTGCGTCAACAAAAAAATATTCTAAATCGATCCCGGGATAAAGATCTTGGTATACAATTTTCTTAAATCCGTAAGCAACTGCTTGAAGATACCCGTAAGTATTATAACCTGGGGCTGAATCACTACACGATACTTTGCAATTAGGATTTGAATTTAGCCATTCAATAGAAATTGCGCGATCAGTAACTTTAACTTTTTTCTCAATCTCCTCCTTGGTCATTCCTTTCTTCTCCATGCGCTCTCTTTCTTCCTCATCGGGTTGCTTTACTCTACGTTGAAGATGAATGATCCCTTTTTGGGTAAAAAGAACGGGCATATCGAAGCCTTCGTAACCGTATAAAACAGGTCCCATTTGGGAAAAACCAGCCAAAGTATCGCCATATTGGCCTGCATTTGTGACAAATCGAGTACGTGTTCCATAAAGGTCAGAAGTTCCCTTTTGGTTTATTTTGGAGCTGTACCTTACCGCATCCTGAGCCAATAACGAATCAGTTATAAGACTCATTATCAATACTATAAATATGTAACGGATGATTGTATTCATAATTTTGGCAGGTTAGGTCTGAAATGAACTGGCGACCAAATGCCTATTTTCAAATCATTAAAGTAAAGGTACTACCACAATAATGAATGTTGAAACAATAAATGCTGAGCGGGTCAATTTATGTGTTGAAACAGCTTTTTCAACGATAATGTTACATGGGCTGGAACTGCTATTAGGCATATTTCATGCTCATGAAGGACTATACTGAGATAAAAAAGTAGCTATTTCGGTAGAAATTCCATTTCCCGGACATTTCCATTTAGCTGTTCCTTATGCGATATATTTAATAAAAAACATCACCTCAAATTGTGAAGTGATGTTATAAAATAGTTTGAAAATTGGATTGCTTATTGTTTAATAATTTTGAATTGCGCGTGTGAATTTGATCCAATTAATTCCGCAATGTAAATTCCAGATTTTAAATTAGCGATATCGATTGTTGTTGAATTATTTTCAAAAATCGGATTAGCTATTTCAACTACTGATCTGCCTGACAAATCATGAATAATAATAGAACCATAATTGTTTTCACTTTCGCTTACCTCTAACGTGATGGTATTAGTTGTAGGATTGGGATACGATTTTAATTTATTATTTACATTATTCGAAGTTAATCCTACAGAAGTTGAATTATAGTGATATACCGACATATTATAATAACTGATAGCAAATAAACTTTGATCACTTGCCAACATACAAGCAAGCGCTTGTCCTCCATAAACATTTGGTGTATCTAACCAAACTTGACTTCCGCTATTATTATATTCGAGAATAACCATTTGAATATACGAAAGCGAACCTGAAGGATTAGGAGAAGGGCCACCAATTCCAGCAACAATAACATTACCATTTGGTTTTGCAAGAATAGCATAAGGATATTCATCATTGTAAATTGTACCATTGAAGCGAGCATCCCAAAGTAATGTCCCTGCGGTATCCAATTGAAAAGTTTTCCAATCAAAATATGGTGAAGTTGAAGTAGATACAGGACCATAAGCTATTCCGCTTATTCTGTCATTTACAAGAGTAAATTTTACAGGAAAATCATACCCTGACATATCAATACCTCGCTCCCAAATTTGCTGCCCGAGGGAATTATATTTCACAATAACAACATCCGTTGCAGAAGTAGGAGAGACCTTATTATCTACACTTGTTAATTTATACCAATTCCCACTGTTGTCTATTTCAACATCAATTCCACTAGCCGTACCTGCAGAAATAGTCCACTGTAAGGTTCCAGAAGTATCCCATGAAACCACAGGGGCTGTTGAAGAAACTCCATTACCTGATATAATTAATTTACCCCCTTTCATTCTCATAGAAGAAAGGCCTCGAGGTGTATATGCATTATCTGTTCTTACAAATATTTGATTACCGTTGCTGTCATACTTAATTAAATTAAATCCGGCGGGAGTTACAGCAACAGTTCCGATGTATAAATTACCCTGACTATCTACTTCGCTTCGCATGTTAAGGGAAGGAATTGAAGTCCCTACCAAAACAGATACCGGGTAAATATTCTTCCATAGTAAAACACCTGATGAATTATACTTCATTGATATTACTGCATCGGGATATTCAAAAGAACTACCAATTGAATAACGCTTACCAATTACAAAAATGTTCCCTGTAGAATCACAATTAATCCACATTGGTTTTTCATACATACTTTGTACTCCTGATGAATCGACCGTTTCCCATAGGAAATTACCATTGATATCGTATTTACGTGTATAAATATTTTCGCTTTGATAGTAACCTGTTACGATAACATTATCATTATTATCGACAACGCTTCGTGATCCAATTTTGTTAAATAGGGCGGCGTCTCGTTTCCAATGGAGGTTATATTGACCAATGAGCTGATATGAGCAAAACAAAGTTGCTAATAGCAAAAGGACAGATTTTCTCATAGATAAAAGTGTCTAATGGTAAATTGTATAATTAGGTTTAAAAGATGTTAGATTACAATTTTTCGAACGTTAAATAATCAGTTCCGCTTCCACCTCCACTTACATCTTCCAAGGTAATTTTCGAAGTTGTTTGCGTTAAAATATGCCAGTCGCTATTTAGTTCAGAAAAAGTTGGAGTAGCATTAAAATTGATTACCAATTTCTGTTGGCTATCGTCTGTTGCTGTTGACCACGAACCGCTAGCTGAAACAGTGCCATTCGAAGCAGACAATGTACCGTTAGAGGTAAAAGTAAAACTATGGCCAGTAAAATGAGATGTATGATTTACTCCATTCTCAGTAAAAGAAGTAATTTGCCATTGACCTTGAGTAACAATTCCCACTGTAGGTGAAGAAGAAGAACTCGAAGAATTATCGTCCTTTTTACAAGAAGAAAAAGAGATTAGCATAGTTGTTGCTAAGAGAAATAATAGACGGATGCTTTTCATGATTATTTGGTTTTAAGTGTGTAAATTTTTTTGTTGTTTGAACAACAATTGCAAATAAACGCCTAGATTTACCCAAGCACAACAAAAAACAGCTGAACCGGATTAAATGCGGCCGGATCAAGAAAATTAGCTAATTAAATTTGAAGTAACCCTCCGGTCATCTAGTTTGATTAATCTATTAATTATCGTTGAGATCAGATATCAAAACTTGTTTAAAATTCCCGAAACACCAAAATAACATCCTGGAATGCGATTAGAATACCTCCAACATTGGATGAAAAAACTGATATTAGCCAACTCAATCTTCCGAATTCAATTTTATGAAAGCAATTAAAACGCAAATATTCTCCTATTTAATTTTGTTGTTACTAATCATTGGCAGCTTCAACAACAACGCTAATGCACAAGCTACTAAATTGATCAATGGTAGTGTAATAGACGGTTCTACGAATGAATATCTACCGTTTGTAACTGTAACACTAAAGAAATCACTAATTGGTACTGTTACTAACGAGGGAGGTTTTTTCGATCTAAAATATCCGGAAGATATTACCAACGATTCACTATTTATCACATTATTAGGCTATCAAAGTTCAACACTTGCGCTGAGTGACATCAAAGATTCAATCAAAATAACTTTAAATAAAAGTGATATTGAATTAAAGGAAGTGGTTATTCGTCCGTTACCACCTACATATTATATTAAGCAAGCTATTGCCAACTTAAAAGAAACTAATCCGAAAGATCCATTTCAAACCCAAGCATATTATCGCGAGCTTATTACTGAAAACGATAATTTTATTGTTAGTAACGAAGCCGTTTTCAAAACATTTTATCCTAGTTTTCAAGACACCATTAAAAACCAACATCAAGCACTTTTATTTCGCAAAGCTGACGATATTAAAGAAGTTGCTTTCATGAAAGCACAACGTGATAAAAAGGCAGCGAAGAAAGAAGCCAAAGCGAAGAAAAAAGGCAAAATATTAACGGAAGAAGAAAGTAAAGGAATTGCTTCAACATTTGGAGGACCTGAATCTATTTTACGTCAGGCTGATTTATCGAAAAGCGGGGATGAATATTTAGATAGCACTTCCTTTAAACACTACGAATACACCTTTGCTGCATCATCATCATATGACAGCAAAGAGTTAATGGTAATAAATTTTAAGTCGAAAGGAAAAGTTGATCATTCTCATCAAGTGGGAAAGATTTATATTGACATTGCTAGCAATGCTATTGTAAAAATTGAAGAAAGTGGTGACTTTGTAATTCCTTTAGCATTACGTCCGGTATTATTCCTTTATGGATTTTCAATTGATGACCCCAAATATGCTACAATAACAGAATTTCAAGCTATTAACAACCGTTGGTATCCAAAGAATATATCATTTAATTTAAGTGCTGAACTAACCAAGAAGCATTGGTTTGCTGATAACGAACATTCCTTCTTTGACGTTGAAAGTATGTTTACAGTAAATAAAATTAAAATTAACGGCATCTCCCCTATTCCAAAAGAAAAGCGTTTCGATGCAAAGAAGAAAATCGACTCACAAGTTTTCAACGATGAAGGCTTGAATTGGACTGACGTAAACATCATCAAAAAATAAGTTTAAGATGAGGAATACAACAAAATTAAAACACCTTCTAATTAAGTACACCGCAACATTTAATTTAGAGGATGAAGGTTTATTCCAGCTAATGATTCAAGATAAGTTCAATCGAAATAAAAGTGCAATATTCGAGGGAAAATCATATGCAATAGTTCTCGGACAAGCATATCGCTATATGCTTAAAGAATTAAAATCAGGATTGGAGGAGTAATCAATACCTCTTGGGATAAATAAATTTTTCTTACATTAGCGTTGAACTTTATTTTCTTCCAATATGAAATTTTACGCTCTATTCATTGGATTACTTTTAGTATTCAATAATTCTTTTTCGCAAACGGATTTACTTCACTCCTTTCAAACAGATGGGTTTGGAGGTCCTTCACAAGCTGTTAAATGCGGATCACAATTATTTTTTAGCGCCTACGACAATCTTCACGGCCGTGAACTTTGGGTAACTGATGGCACAAAATCAGGCACACATTTAGTGAAAGACATTTACAATGGAACAACAGGAAGTATTGGCGATTATTTTTATTTGTTGGCCTGTGATGTAAATGGAATATTATACTTCCGTGCGAAAGACAGTTTATTTGGAGCTGAACTTTGGCGAAGCGATGGGACAACATCCGGAACTTATATGGTTAAAGATATTAGTCCGGGAATGTTTGATTCGAATGTTGGCGAATTTGAAGCCTTAAACGGCAATATTTATTTTAATGCAAACACAGGTTCCCAAGTTTGGAGAAGTGACGGCACAGGCAGCGGGACGATCCTTCTAGGCAGTTTTAATGTTGCTACTAATCTTAGTGCATTCAATGGCAATTTATATTTCTCGGCCGACAACAACAATAACGGACAAGAGTTGTGGAAAAGCAACGGCACTGCTGCTGGAACAGTACTACTTAAAGATTTAAATGGAGCAATTGGAGCCAGCTTACCTTGCAATTTTCATTCTACTCCATCACTGTTATATTTCATGGCCAACACTTCGTTAGGATGGGAGTTATGGAAAACAAACGGAACATCGGCAGGAACAATGATTGTAAAAGAAATTAATCCTACCGGAAATAGTGTAATAGATTTTTATTCTGATGCATACATCGCAAACATTGAGGATACCGTTTTCTTTAGAGCACAAGACGGAATCAATGGGTATCAACTTTGGAGAAGTGATGGAACTACATCCGGAACATATACATTATCAAATCTTGTAAACGGGCCGGATAGTTATTGCACATTACCCATGTCGAATGGAAAAGTATATTTCAATAATTATTTAGACCCCTACTTTTATCAGTATAATAGTTTAGACGGGACTTTATCGCAGACTAATTTTCCTTCGAGTTACTATTTCAATCTATACCAAGGCAAATACAGCTTTTTATCGGATTACCTATTTTATTCAGGCAAGGATACCATTTACGGTTGTGAACTCTTTTATTCGAAAGGAATCGGATCGCCATCTATTGTGCAAGAAAATCATTTGACCGATAATTGGTATGCAACTAGTGGGCAAGGATTCAATACAATACTAGGTAAAGTAGAAAGCAAAGTACTTTTTACGCTCGCCAGAAATCCGTTAAATACAGAAATTCCACTTTATGTTTTAGACACCCTATCAATAGGCGTTCTCTTTCCTCCATCTATCATTGTACCAATTAAAGATGGAAGCACAGCATTTTATCTTGTTTGGAACAGAATAATAAATAACGACAACTATGAGATCAGATATAAAAAAGAAAACGATTTATCATGGAATAATGTATCGAGTGATTTAAGCTTTACATACATCAGTAACATCGACAGCAGTAGTAATTACCATATTCAATTACGCTCGACAGAAAATGGCATTTACAGTAATTGGTCAGATACAATTTTATACAATCCAACATCAATCAACAATAGTTATAGCATAAATATTATCGCAGAAAGAGCAGAAAACGATTCAACAGTAAGAATATTTTGGGAACCCAGTTCACAAATAACGAATTTACAAATTCGCTACAGGGAATACGGAACTTCTACATGGAACAATGTATTTAATTCAACTGGCATGAAAAAACTGAACGGACTTCAACCAAACAATTTCTATGAATATCAATATCGGGCTAATTATTCCGGCACATGGGATATATGGAACAACTTCAGTCGATATTTTGTTACACCAAATTCTACCGTAGGAATACCTACTATCGACAATATAAAAGCAAGTAAAGTAAGAGCATATCCCAATCCTTGTTTGAATGAGATTAATATTTCTTCAGAAAAAGCAATTGGAGTTTACACTATACAAGATCTTGCAGGTAGAATTTTAAAAACCGGAAATTGCCATCAACAAGAAAAACTAATTAATGTTTCAGCATTTCCCAGTGGAATATACATTCTGAAATTTTTAGGCTCCTTACGTGAAATAAAATTTCTTAAAGTAGACAACTAAAATAGCTATTGTTTCAATTTCGACTTTATTACATTAACTCCATGCACTAAGCCTTCGAAAAACTTACCATCTCTAAAATAAGGAATGATTTCCTCGTCGATAATTCTTTTAGTTTCTATATCATTTAAGACCGGAGAAATGCCATAGCCATTTTGAATTTGAATACGGCGCATACTTTTAGAAACACAAATCAGAATACCATTATCTAACTGACGTTTACCTAATCCCCATTTATAACAAATCGCCAAAGAATAATCATACAATAGTTCGGGCGAAGTGTAAGAAGAATCTACTGTTATAACAGCAATTTCATTACTTGATTCTTGCTCATAAGCCACTAATATTGAATCGAGGAATTTATTTTCGTCAGAAGTAAAGATATGTTCGAAATCATTCAGGTATCCCACTGGTTTCGGGAGGAATGATGTATCAATTGTTGATGGAAAATCAGTTTTATAATTTCGGTCGAAAACAATGTCGGGTTTAAGTGTATCGGACTGACCATAACTTAGGAAATGGGTAATCAAAAAAAACAAAAGAGCCGAATATTTTTTCATTACATGAAATATTTTTTCAAAGATACTATAAGTCTGCGAAAAACATCAATACTACTTAATATACAACAACGCATTTTAAAATTGAATTGATTTCTAAAAAATAAAAATAAAAAAGGGCCGGACAATCCGACCCTTTCTAATTCGATTATAAATTACTTTTTAATCACTCTATAAACACCTGATTCGTCATCGGCGGTTACGCGAATGAAATACATTCCATCGGCCATTTCATTCAGACTAATTTGGGTATTAGCGATACGATCTTCAGTAACAGAATAAACAACCTTTCCTGAAATATCCATAACAGCAATATTTACATTATTACGAGTTTGATTAAAATCAAGTTTAACTACATCATTAGTATAAGTTGGATAAACTATTAATCCTTGTATTGCGTTTAACGAATTCAATCCTACAGTAGCCATTACATGACAATTAGAAGTATCGGTACAACCGCTTTGGCTAATTACCACAGCATAGCTACCTGGAACTGTTGGAGTAAACGACTGAGATATGGCACCCGGAACTACGGCATAACCATTATTGCAATCGAGCCATTTATATGTTGGAGAAACATGGTTCGCAGTGAATGTAAATCCGTTTTGTGTAACGCTTGTATCAACCAATAACTGCACTAAGTTCAATTGCACTAGTGAATCACATCCTTGAGAATTTTGAAGTGTATCAACATAAGAACCGGCAACAGTTAAAACATTTCCGTTGTACGTATAACTTCCTCCCGGGCAAAGGTATCCGGTAGTAATCGTAGCGGTTGTTGCACCAGCAACGAAATTTGAAGTATTACCTGTTAATGATAGTCCGTTAAAAGTACCATCTTGATGTGCTTTAGAATCAATTAAAGAAGCTATTGAAGTATTGTTACCCCCAGCAGTTCCCTGATTAAATTTGTAATATAATTCTAAACCTGATATAGCAGTATCGATTCCATTACTTGGAATACATTTCAACTCTATATCGGTAAGACGACGAGACCAGAAACTGGTTTCATCCATTTTCCCTGTAAGCAAGAAATCAGCATTAGAGAAAGTTACTGTTCCGATCTTAAAATCGACATTTGGATTAGAAATTCCTCCTGTAGCAGCCATAGAATCGCGAAGAACACCATTTTTATACACTCTTAACCATCCATCTGAATACGTTAAAGCAAGGTGTTGCCAAGTATTTACGGTAAGGATATTACTTGTAAGCGTAAACGCTGTACCTTGATCGTTTCTAAAGCGACCTTCTAATGCTGTAGGTCCTACTTGAACCATATAAAAATCGGCATCTACATCATTTCTAAAGCCTGCAAACCCATCAAAATTGGGGTATGCTGGGGCAGAATTGGTAGGGTATACCCAACATGTAATGGACATACCTTGAGCACCTATAACATAAGAAGATGCTCCCGAAGCAGAAACATAGTCGTCAATGCCATCAAAGGCCATTGCATTCTGGTTTTGAGCCTTCGCCGAGAATAAAGAAGTTAAACAAAGAATAGTAAGTAGCAGTTTTTTCATGTAAATAGTTTGGTTACGGTTTCTGTGAGATTTAAAGCAAATATAAGAGTTGTTAGAATACATTTGGAAATTCGAGAAAATTTGTATCTTTATAAAAACATCGTTGCTATGCGAAGGGGTATTTTCATTATTACGCTTTTAGTGATTGCGGGAACGTATTCCTCTTGCAAGAAGGAGGTAATTAGTGAAAATATCTTAGTAATTCCCGACACGACAATTGCGGCTGGCGACTCACTTTCCGCAGGCATACACTATGCCAATATTCAGCCTGTATTTGAAGTGATTTCTCCATGGCATAGTGGGACTTCACAAGAATTCGATTTTGACGATGACGGAGTTAACGATTTATACTTTTCATCCTCTTTCAGCATTTCGCCCGGGGGATTAAATATCAGAGGTTGCGGCATTGGAAGTATACGTTCGGAGGTAGAAATTTCAACAATGAATAGAACAGATTCAATCGTAGGATGGACGGTAGTTACCCCTGGAGGAACGGCCTATCAATCGCAGAATTATGTAGCCGGGACATCGTATCCTTCAAATGCAGATACTACGGAATACGCATATACCTGCATAACAAATTATCCTTACGGTACGGACTTTAGTAAATCAGGTATTCCGTTTTCAATCGACACGGTTATGCTTGCAACATCAAATAATTCTTCCTACCTTGGGTTGCCCACTTCTATACAATCGGGCAGTTGGCAAACGAATGATATTGGATATGCAGCAGTAAAAATTACAAAAGGTTCTAAAACCATATTAGGTTGGATAGAAATGAACGTAACAAACTACTTTGAAATTAGAGTTTATAAAAAAGCCTATATGGAACTATAAGCAGTTCTAAAAAATAATCTAACACAAAAACAAACGCACATGAAAAAAATTTTATTACCAGGTGTATTAGCAGTAATGTTAATGGCAACTACACAAAAAGCAAATGCACAATGGGGATTAACAGGAAATGCGGGAACAAATCCAGCTACTAATTTCCTAGGTACTACTGACAACAAAACATTAAAAATTAAAACCAATAACGTAGTCCGAATGACATTCACGGGTGCCGGCAAAATCGGTATTGGTAATTCAGCTCCGTTATCAAGATTGGACATTCTTGGTTCATCTACCGCAATGGAACCGGTTGTGAATATTGTTGGGAAATATTCGGGAGCCGTTGATGTAGTTGGTTTATCTGCTTCTTCTACTCCATCTGATACGAACGGTATTGGTGTACAAGGGCGAGGAAACTTTACAGGAGTTGATGGTTATGGTAATTTCATTGGAGTTAGCGGAGAAGGAACCTATGGAGTTTATGGTTTTAGTGGATTTAGCGGAACGACGGGAGAGCCTACCGGAGTTACTGGTGAAGCAAGCGGAGGAGATGTTGGGAATGGATTATTTGGCTACTCATCTGGATCGGTTCAAAATATTGCCATTTGGGGTATTGCATCAGATACATCAACAGCTACCTCTCCTGTTGACTTTGCAGGATACTTCCAAGGAAATATGTTAGCATGGAGATACTATACTCCATCGGATTCAAGATTAAAAACTAACATTCAACCATTAGGAAACGTTTTATCGAAAGTTGCCAAATTGCAAACTGCTAACTACAACTTTAAAACATCTGAATACCCTAACCTTTACTTACCAAGTGATTTACAAACAGGGTTTATGGCTGCTAATATTCAAGAGCAATTCCCGAATTTAGTATCTGACGTTCATTTACCTTCAAAAGTTGACAAAAACGGCAAATTGATCAGTCAAGAAGCTGATATCAAAGTTGTAAATTACATGGGAATGGTTCCAGTATTAACTGCAGCAATTCAAGAACAACAAGCACAAATTGCTACTAAAGATGCAGCTATTGCAGAATTACAATCTAAGTTAAATACTTTAGAAAGTCGTTTGAATGCAATCGAAGCATCATTAGCAAATGCTGCTGCTGAAAAAAGCACTGCTACATTAGCTGGAGCAACATTGGAACAAAATAGTCCAAATCCATTTACACAATCTACAACTATTCAATATTCACTACCTGACTCTTACAACAGTGCATCATTAGTATTAACTTCTTCGAATGGAGTTACAATGAGAAACTACACTTTAAAAGGAAGAGCTCGTGGTTCAGTGGTATTAAATGCAAATGAATTATCAGCAGGAAATTATACATACTCATTAATCGTTGACGGAGTAGTAATTTCTTCTAAAAACTTAATGCTTACTAAGTAATTAAGAATTTATAAAAGGAGCGGTACTCTTAACGGGTGCCGCTCTTTTTATTTTGCATCCACATTGGTTTTTCCTTTTTCAATTTTTTAAACACGAGGCAGTTCTCGTGATGTGCGCCGGGTAAAAAACCGGTACTCATTAAAAATTCGTTTACAATTTCTCCTCCAGTGAATTTAAATTGCTTCTTAAAAATTTTTACCCACTCCTCCTTTGTTGATGGATGATGTTTCACTAACCAATTATAAAATGATCCGTCTTGTTTTTGGATGTTTAGAATTTGATTTGCATTGTGTATAGCGGCATCAACTTTTAAACGATTACGAATGATACCTGCATCATTTAATAATCTTTCGCGATCAGCATCTTTATAACCTGCCACTTTTTTAATATTAAATTGGTGGTAAGCCTTAAAGAAATTTTCCTTTTTATTGAGAATGGTTGTCCATGATAATCCCGCTTGATTAATTTCAAGAACTAAACGAGCAAACAATAAATTGTCATCATAAATCGGAAAGCCGTATTCCGTATCATGGTAAATTCGATGAACCGAATCATCGCCGGTAGTTAAAATAAAATTACAATATGACATCGTTCTTAATATATGATTTAAGGTAGAAGGGTTAATTCGCTTTTCAAACATTCGTTAGCCTGTTTTAAAAGGTCATTTACCTTACAAAGATCATAATTTACCCTAAACCAAGAGCGACTTACGTAATCTGCTGATCATCAGGGCGGTTTACTGTTATCTTTACAACATGCGAAGAACTGTAATATCAGTAACGATTAAATAACACACTAAAATGACTCAATTTAAGGGAATAATACTGAACTTTGCAACCCCGATTTTCGGGTAGTTTTAAAGAAATATGATCAAAAGACTGACTCGCCTGTTTCAACTAATTTTAATAGTTGCTGCTAGCTTAATAACCGGTAATATTAATGCACAGACCGGTTGTATCCAAATCAGAAGTATTTTAGTTGATGCCTGCGGTAATCCTGAATGGGATAATGAAATGGTACGATTTGAAGTAGGCGCCAATCCGGTGAATACTTCATCAATGAACGTAAATTGGCCAACAACTGGTAATCCGTTTTTAGGTATTTGCCAAACCGCTGGAACTAATTCTACGGTAAACACTTTGAATTCGACTATAACTGGTTGCGGGCATATTCTACAACCAACAGGAGGTGTTTTACCTGCGAATAGTAAAGTAATTCTTGTAACTAGTACTACGATGAATCCTTCGTATAATTCGTTTGCTAATTTGCAAGACACCATTTACATGATCTTTCAATGTCCGGGAAATAGTGCAGGACATTTCAAGAACTTCCCTGGGAATACTGCAAAAACATTATCGATTTCTTTTAGCGGATCATGTTCTGATGTAGTATCATACATTCCCGATTCGTTAACCGATGTAAACGGAAATCATGTAGTAGCTGATGGAGCTTCAGTTGATTTTGATGTGAATGGAAATGCCACTTACATCAACTACGGTTGTCAGGCACCAATTAATCCTCTTTCAACAACTGTTACTACTTCTGCAACGTCAGGATGTGCAGGAACAGTATTCAATCTTAACGCTATTATCAACAGCGGATCATACTTAGGATATTTTTGGACAGGAGGTCATGGAACTTTCGGTACGCCGTCAGCGTTAGCAAGCACTTATCAATCGAGCACAACGTTTACAGGTGTTGAAGAACTATACTTTGGCGTTATTACAAATTGCAACGATACAGTTTACGACACACTTCAAATTACAATAAATCCTGGGGCGAATTTAGTTTTAAATACCAGCGGACCAACAACATTTTGTCAAGGTGATTCAGTTATTTTAACAGCATCGGGAGCTGCTCCGTATTTATGGTCGACGGGAGCTACCACAGCGAGTATTACGGTA
>Ga0255347_1001700_pt1 | contig 33833 bp, 27 predicted proteins | sample wastewater_treat_2_FD_192479 | JGI IMG/M metagenome (GOLD analysis project Ga0255347, IMG submission 192479) | Wastewater microbial communities from Lulu Island WWTP, Vancouver, Canada - plant24 | ecosystem: Engineered > WWTP > Wastewater > Unclassified | place: Canada: Vancouver, British... | reverse complement strand
GCGGTTCCCTTTGAAATAATTGAAGGTAAAGAGAGCCTTCTAATTGTGTTTTTTGCCATGGAGAGGCTCATTGATTCGATCAGGACAAAAGGTTTTATAAACAGCTTCATAGTCAGCGGTAACGGAGATCTGATAGTTCATTATGACCCGGCGTTAGCCCGGTCTAAGCTGAACCTTGCGGGCAACCCCATTGTCAAAATGATGATGGCCGCTACTAACCCCAACGGAAATACATTTTATGTTGATGAATCAGCTGTAAAAAATCTTGGCGCTTTCCAGAGGATAGGTTTTACAGATTGCGCTGTTATTTCAACCGTGCCCGAAACTATTGTTTTTCAACAGGTAACAAGGCTGCAGAGAATTATACTTTTCATTACATTGATAGCTCTGGGAATCGCGATAATATTCATCTACATATTCTCGGCGACATTGACCAGTCCCCTGAAGGAACTTACAGACGCAGCTAAATATATTCAGGAGGGTCATTTTGATGTTGAGGTCCCCGCACACACAAGAGATGAAATAGGAATGCTGGGGGAATCATTTACCGAGATGGCGCGTGGACTTTCTGAAAGAGAAAAGATGAAAGACGCCCTGGGTAAGTTTGTCAACAAGGAGATCGCCGATCTTGTTTTAAAGGACGCGATAAAGCTCGGCGGCGAGCGCAAGGATGTTGCTGTATTTTTTTCGGACATAAGGGCATTCACATCACTGGCTGAAAATATGCTGCCTGAAGAGGTCGTTGAATTCTTAAATAGATACATGACCACGATGGTAAACTGTGTTAATCAAACAGGCGGCGTGGTTGATAAATTTATAGGCGATTCCATCATGGCGGTATGGGGCGCGCCAATTACCCGCGGGAATGATACTGAAAATGCGGTTAACTGCGCGCTATTGATGCGAAAGGCGCTGATTGAGTTCAACAAAGACAGGGGAACAAAGAAAAGACCGAAAATATATTTCGGCATAGGAATTAATTCCGGCCCCGTACTTGCCGGCCAGATAGGATCGCAGGAGAGGATGGAATATACCGTAATCGGCGATACCGTAAACCTCGCTTCAAGGATAGAGTCTCTTAACAAACCCTTTGCGACCGATATTCTTATTTCAGAGGAGACCTGGAAAATTGTTAAAAATAAATTTGTTGTTAAGCCGATGAAAAAAATCAGAGTAAAAGGCAAACGGGAACCACAGCAGATTTATGCTGTCCTTGGGAGAAAAGACGATCCATCGTGCCCTAAAACTCTTACAACCCTGAGGATGCTTATCGGCATAGATGCGCCACCTCCAGGTTCAGATAAAGACGCTATCTTTGAAGGCGAAGAATTAAAATATGAGATTATCGATTAAGGGCATAATACTTCTTGCAGCATGCGCCGTTTTAATCCTTGCAGCGTCATTTGGTCTGTACAGGGAACTCTCCTTCCGCCTGCAGAAAAACAGCGCTGATGCAATAGGAACACTTGTGCTCAGGAAAAAAACAGCAGTGCGTAAATACGCTGAGTATGTAATATGGGAGGATATTACAAACAACACTCCGGTTTTTAATTACGATTCGATACGCACTTATCCCGAATCAGCGGCCTTTATAAAGCTGAATGATGGTTCAGAGATTTCACTTGATGAAAGCACAATGATTGTACTTGTTATGGACAATGACGGTGTAAAGATAAATTTTGACCAGGGATCTGTAGCGGCAAAAAGCGGTAAAACCGGATCTTCAATAAGGCTGAACACACGGGATTCATCTGTATCAATGAACAGAGGGGAACTGACTGTTAAAAAAGACTCGGGCATAATGAATGTAAATGTTTTTTCGGGAGACGCGGTTTTGACCGCAGCCGGGGGTGATAAAAAAATTGATATGAACTCTGCAGCAAAAATTACTGATGACAGGGTTGAGATTAAAAAAAAGTCGATTATAACAGAACAGCCTGATAACAACGCGCGTTTCATCAGCGCCGCGAATACTGCATCTGTAAATTTTAAATGGAACATTGATTCCGGAAACAGGTCGGTCATCCAAATAGCATCTGACTCTGAGTTTAAAAAAATAGTACACACAAAAACTGTGACCGCAAAGAGCTACACATGCCGTTTATCCCGCGGTGATTATTACTGGCGCATAATATCCGGAAATGATTCTTCGGCTGTAAAAAAAATTACTATACTTAATGATTCCGTACACAGGCATCTTTATCCGGTTCAGGGGGAAAAGCTGTCTGTAATTGAAACTGATCCTGTCAACTTCAGGTGGAGCAGTTCGTATGCCGATGCCGTGTATGAATTTGAAATTTTTTCTGATCCTGAAATGAAGAATTTATTGTACCGGAAAAACCTCAGCGTAAACTCCCTGTCGCTTAATACTCTCCCTGCAGGTAATCTCTGGTGGAAAGTACGCAGAATATATCCCGGAGGTTTTATCTATCTTGACCCGTCCTCAGGCCCTGTAGGGTTTAAACTGGAAAAAAAAGCCCTGTCCAGAATGAAGCCTGTTCCTATTCACAACGGCGGAATATATGCCACTACAATTTCAGAAAATATTCCGCTTAGCTGGGAGCAGGTCAGGGGAGCCAGCGCTTATATTGTCGAAATAAGCCGCAGCAAAGAGTTTAAGGAAATTATTAATACTTCAGAAACAAACACGACATTTGTACGGATCAAACCCCTTCCACAGGGCGAATACTTCTGGAGAGTAAAGGCTGTTTATGATAAAGATGATTTTGAAATATCGCCAATAGTTCCGCTTATAGTGGGTATGCCTGAACCGGTCGAATACATTACTCCGCTAAAGGATGCGGTTCTTGAAAACAGTTCTTCTATAATACGTCTTGCCTGGAAAAAATCGATTGATGCATCCCGCTATCTGGTTGAGGTCGCGGATAGCAGTGATTTTAAAAAAATTATTTCAACAGGCAGAACCGATGCAGGCGAGTTCAGCTTTAGCAATCCCGGCGATGGCAGATATTACTGGCGTGTATCCATACTTGACAAATATGAAAACCTTAAAGTAGCGGGGAACACTTCATCGTTTGCAATCCCCGCGACACTTGAAAAACCCGGGCAGTTGTTGCCGCCAAACCAGTCAAGAATAAACCTCGATGATATAAATGTTTTAAAATTCCAGTGGTCAGCCGTAAAAGGAGCTGATTCGTATGAACTTGAAATTTTTCATAATATTTCCGGCATAGACAGACCGCTCCTGAGCATGACTACCCAATCTACAAAAATTGAACTGAGGAACTTCAGGTCGCTTGAGCCCGGAACTCTTGTCTGGGTGGTACGTGCGCGTAAAAAATCAGGCAACAGAATTACAGCTTTAAGTGAATCTGACAGGATGTACTTTGTATTGAAGGTGAGTGAAAACATATCCGCACCCAGAACAGACACGCGGGAAAAGTACTATGTCAGGTAAAAAACGGATAATTATACTATTATTTGCTTTGATATTAACGGCGGATACTTTTGCTGAAACTGACAGGTACATTCGCTGGCAGCCGGTATATGGCGCGGGCGGCTATATAATCGAGATTAGAGATTCCAGGGGCAGAGTCATCGTAGATCAAGAGATACTCTCAACATCATACGATATATCCAGACTTGAGCCCGGAAAATATACTTACAGAATCACTACTCTTAATAAGCTTAAACGGCGCGGCGGGAGTACATCCTGGACCGGTTTCACCATCGAAAAAGCTGTTATCCCTGAAATCAGGAATGTCTCGCGTGGATTGCTCGCGTGGTCGTATGAGAATGCTGCCATTAAAGTAACGGGTTCAGGTTTCGATTCTAAAACAAAAATATTTTTACGAAATGCCGCAAAAAATATTGAGACAGATGTAAGGTTTGTTTCATCTGCTGAACTTGAATTTGAATACAATCCCCGCAGTGAAGAAGCAGGTATATATGATCTTGTGGCGGTAAATGATTCCGGTTTTGAAGCTGTCCTGAAAAATGCTGTTGAGATAAAAGCTCCTGAAATACCTGTTGTTGAAATTGCTGACCCCGATACAAAAGTTGCTGTTAGCAAAGAAACTGTAACAGAAAAAAAAGAGACAGATTCCGTTAAAGAAAAATCTCCGGGCAGTGAAGGTGAGATATATCTGGGGCTTGCATGGGAATACAATTTGCCGCTGGGGAGATGGGCTGATGAACTTTCACCTTCTCTGGCGGGTTTGCATATTTATTTTTCATATCAGCTTAAGGGTTTCAGTTTTTTTAATTCTATCGCGGCCTTTAGAAACCTTGACTTTGAGGCAAAGGCAGGTTATTCACAATTCGATCTCTCATCAGGAACTTCAGATGAATACTACAGAATAATGGATGCTCTCGCGGGCCTGAACTGGTCTTTGCCGTTCAGTTTTTTCAGCAACAGACTTTACCCTCTGATCGGAATTAATGCAGGGATCGCGCACTCCACAGTTTCTGTATGTAATTATACCGGGTCAAATGTTTATTCAAGCTTTGATCCAATTGTAAGCGCCGGATTAACATTCAGGTACAGGCAGGGAGCTTTTTTTGCAGATGCTTCATCTGCGTGGCAGCGTGTTTTCTACGTATCAAATCCAATGGATATGGCTGAAATTTCACTTCGCGCGGGAATTATATTTTAATCTTTTATTTTATAATTCGTAAAAATCACAGCAGCAAGCCCGGCCGCCCGGGGTATAATCATAACAGAAAATAATACCGAAAATGAATCAGCGCTGCTTTTGAACGCGTGTGATTGAATATTTACCGGCAATAAATTCAGTCGAATACTAAAAAAAATCAATCTATCGCGTGAAATTCAGTATACTAAAGAATCATTTGACAAATATTTTGATATAATAGTCTCTGTTTAAAAACAATCAGAGTGAAGATATGGCAAAAAAAGAAAAACCTGAAACGCTTGTAATAGTGGAATCTCCTTCTAAGGCAAAAACAATAAACAAGTATCTTGGCGATAAATATATAATATCTTCATCAATTGGGCATATTATAGATCTTCCGAAATCAAGAATTGCAATCGATGTTGAAAACAGGTTCAAGCCTGAATATATAACCATCCGTGGGAAAGCAAAAATTCTGAATGAACTGAAAAAACTTGCTTCCAGTGTTTCCAGTGTACTGCTTGCAACTGACCCCGATCGTGAAGGTGAAGCCATATCATGGCATCTGTCAAATGTGCTTTCGCCTAAAAACAGCAACATACACAGGATCGAGTTTAACGAAATAACCGAAACCGCGGTTAAAGAAGCTGTGGCTAATCCCCGGAGTATAAACATGGATCTGGTAAACGCCCAGCAGGCACGCAGGGTTCTTGACAGGCTTGTAGGGTATAACATAAGTCCGCTTTTGTGGAAAAAGGTTAAGCGTGGACTCTCTGCCGGCCGTGTACAGTCTGCCGCCCTTAAGGTAATATGCGACAGGGAGGAGGAGATCCTGAAATTTATTCCGGTAGAATACTGGTCAATTGACGCAATGTGTGAGTCGAAGGGTAAATCATTCATCGCTACACTTATATATTTTAAAGATGAAAAAATAAAACCCGGATCAAAATCTGAAGTTGATGAAATACTAAAAACTGTTTACGGCAAAGATTTAAGGGTCGCCGCAATAAAAAAAACCGATAGAAAAAGAAAAGCCCCGGCGCCATACACAACAAGCAAACTCCAGCAGGATGCGGCGAACAGGCTCGGTTTTACATCGAAAAAAACAATGATGGTAGCGCAGCAATTATACGAAGGAATTGACCTGAAGGATTACGGCCCGTCAGGCTTAATCACTTACATGAGAACAGACTCTACCAGGGTTGCTGACAACGCGCTCAAAATGGTCAGGGAATACATAGGGGCCACATTTAAACCGGAATTTCTGCCGGATACGCCAAATCTCTTTAAAATGAAAAAGAATGTTCAGGATGCACACGAGGCTATCAGGCCGACCGACGTAAACATAAAACCCGATTCAATAAAAGATGATCTTACGCGCGATCAGTACAAACTCTATGACATGATCTGGCGAAGGTTCATCGCCTCCCAGATGACTCCCGAGCTCTCAGAAAGCATTACAGTTAACCTGGAAAACAGCGATTATACATTCCGGGCAGTTGGTAATCGTGTAATCTTCAAAGGATTCACCGAAATCGAAAAAACATCCAGAACAGAAAAGAATGTTCTACCAGCATTAAAAGAGGGTGATACAGTTACGGTGACCGAGTACAAGCCTGAGCAGCATTTTACAACACCTCCGCCGCGGTTTAATGATGCGTCACTCGTTAAATTCCTTGAAGAATCCGGCATAGGCAGACCTTCGACCTATGCGCCGACGATTGATACTCTTATAAAAAGGTATTATGTAGTCCGTTCCGGCAGGCAGATGGTGCCTACAGTTCTTGGCAAAATTGTTAATAATATTATGTCAGAAAATTTCGCGCCGCTTGTTTCAATCGATTTTACTGCTGGCATGGAGGAGAAGCTCGACAAAGTTGAAAGCGCAGAAACAGACTGGTCCGACATGCTTGAAGAGTTTTACGGCCCGTTCAAGGAGCTCGTAGATAAGGCTGAACATAATATCGAAGAGATGAAGGGCATACTGGATGAAGAGACCGACCTTGTATGCGAAAAGTGCGGCAACAAAATGGTAAAAAAGTTAGGGAGGTTCGGATTTTTTCTGGCCTGCGCAGGTTTTCCTGAATGCAGGAATTCCAGATCGCTCCCCCTTGGCAAGTGTCCACGTTGCGACGGCGATGTTATCAAAAGATCCTCTGTGGCCAGACGCGGAGTTTTTTACGGCTGCAGCAATTACCCGGAATGTGAATTTCTGACTCGCGAAACACCATCGGACAAAAATTGTCCCAAATGCGATAAACTGCTTTTCACCAGAAAGATAAAGGGAAGAGGCGAAGAACTGGTATGCCACAACATGGATTGCGGCTTCAGGCTTGAGCTTCTTGATGAAGAAATTCCTGCCGCGCAGCCCGACGAGGAAACTGAAGAATAATGTATCCCGAGATAGATTCTTTTTCTGATTACATACGCGTTGAAAAAAATTATTCCCTGAAAACTGTTGAGGAATATCAGCGCGATCTCTGGCAGTTGACCGACTTCCTTACCGGTACGGGCATGCCTGAAAGTTTCGCCGGCTATTATGAACTTGACTGCGTCATTTTAAATGGTGAACCCGATATTAAAACAATTACAACTAATGATCTAAGGGATTTTTTTGACTATTGCTATCAACGCGGATTAAAAAAGTCTTCCATCGAACGTAAAATTGCGTCAATAAAATCATTTTTCCTTTATCTGTATCGTCTGAATATTATAGAAACGAATCCCGCGCGCAAACTTATTTTCCCCAAGCGTGAAACACGTCTTCCAAAGTTTCTCTACCTGAAGGAATATGAAGCTCTTATGAACTTCCCGGTAGCCAATATTTATGATGCGAGGGATAAGGCAATCATCTCGCTCTTCTTTTCAACAGGGTGCAGAATTTCTGAACTTCAATCTGCATCAATGGCTGATCTTGACATCAAATCAGCAAGACTGAAAATAACAGGCAAGGGGGGTTCTGAAAGAATAGTTTTTCTTACAGAAGAAGCCCGCAGCTATATGATACAGTATATTAAGCTCCGGGAAGAGCAGAACCTAAAGACTAAAGATGCAATTTTTCTGAACAGATCAGGCGACAGGATAAGTATCAGGGGCATGTACGCAATAATTATCCGGCGGGGAAGGGACGCCGGGCTTTCTCATAAGCTTACGCCTCATACCCTGAGACATAGTTTTGCCACGGAACTTTTAAACAGAGGGGCGGACATTCGCGCGGTGCAGGAGATGCTCGGCCACAGCAGTCTTTCAACAACTCAGATTTATACACACACGACTAAAAACAGGTTGAAAAAAATTTATGACGAGTGTCATCCGCACGCTCAGGAAAAAAACACTGACTAAAATCAGGCATAAGCCCGTGCTATGGTGCCGCAACCTGTGATATCGCCCTGTTCATCGTAAAAGACAGCTGTCTGACCGGGTGATATACCTGTCTGAGGTTCATCAAACTTAACATTAAAACTGCTGCCAGTGCCGGTTACAGTTCCCGGGACAGGGGCCTGGGTTGATCTGGATTTTATGAGCGCGCGCACAGGGTCTGTGATTATGTATTTCATGTTAAACGCGTCTGAAGTTTCCAGTCCAGTTACAAAAAGTTCTTCACGAGGGCCGGCTATTATCCTGTTGTTTGCCAGGTCTATAGCTGTTACATAAAGAGGCACAGAAGACGAAATCTTTAGGCCTCTCCGCTGTCCTATTGTATAACGGTGAATCCCGGAGTGTTTGCCTATTACTTTACCCGCGCTGTCAGTTATACTGCCAGGTTCAGGTTTATAGCCGGATATTTGTTCGATGAACGATATATAATCATCGTCAGAAACAAAGCATATCTCCTGGCTGTCAGCTTTATCATGAAATTCAATTCCATTTTGCCGCGCGGTTATTCTGATATCAGATTTTGTCATAGCCCCCAGAGGGAACAGAGCATGTTTAAGCTGTTCCTGGCTTAGCCTGCAGAGAAAATATGACTGGTCACGCGTAATATCCGTGCCCATGGAAATACAGTATCTGTTTTCATGCAGCCTGATATTTGCATAGTGGCCGGTAGCAAAAAAATTATATCCCAGTCTTTTTGCTTCATCAAGAAGCATGGTGAATTTCATAAGATGATTACAATTTATACAGGGGTTAGGGGTTCTCCCCTGCAGATATTCGCTGCAGAATGGTTCTATTACATTCTTTCTGAACTCCACTGAAAAATCATAAACATAGTGAGGCATAGAAAGAAGAGAAGATGTAAATTTTGCGTCATTAAGAGCGACGTCAAATAGCCTGTCATTTTCTTCATTGTGAGGCAGGAACCTTGCTGTAATACCTGCAATTTCATAGCCCTGTTCACGAAGCAGGATCGCAGCCACTGCTGAATCGATTCCTCCGCTCATTGCAACAGCCGCTTTCATAAAAATTCTCCTTTATCAGGACAGAGAAATCCCTGGCATGTCGATCGTCTGGCGAATTCGTCAATTACCGCCTGAAGCACAGTCCCCTTATGCAGGCCCCAGGCAGGTGCCAGAAGTTTATCTTCCGGGCTGTCTCCCGCAAGCCTGTGTATCGTTATATCAGGCCTGAGGCGTTCGATAAAATCACATAATATCGAAATATATTCACGCATTGAAAGAAGTTTTATGCAATTTTTACGGTAAATTAATTCAAGGAGCGTCCCCCTTATTACATGCAGATGATGTATCTTTACACCGTTAATATTAAGCGAAGATATAATTTCGGCTGTGCGCATCATATCATGCCAGCTTTCGCCTGGAATACCGAGAATTACATGTGTGCATAAATTAATATTAAATTCCGCGACAAGCCTTATCGCGCTCATAGTCTGTTCCCACGAGTGTCCACGCTCAAGAAAAATAAGGCTTTTATCATGAACAGACTGCAGGCCAAGTTCAAGCCATAATTCGAATCCCAGCCTGTCGTAGCTTTTGATAAGTTTAAGAATCTTTTCATTTATGCAATCTGGCCGCGTACCTATCATTAGTCCGGTTATGCCGGGGAATGACGCGCACTGGTCATAAATTTTTTTTAATACATCAGTATCTGCGTATGTGTTAGAATAAGCCTGAAGATAGGCAATATATTTTGTGTCCCGGTCAGATCTGCGGAAGGTATTAATTGCATTGGCCATTTGCGCGGCCAGAGAACTGATGCCGCTGGTAGTGGGCGACGCAGAGCCTTCTTCAGTACAGAATATACAGCCGCCGGTACCTGTTGTTCCATCCCTGTTGGGACAGGACAGGCCCGCGTTTACAGGAAGTTTAAGCACTCTGCATGAATATTTATTAAACAGGTAATCACCGAAAAAATTGTACGGTTTCCCGGGCCTCGGGTTTTGTCTAAAAATCTTTTTGTCGTTCTGTTTCTGCAAAGTATGAATTTTTCAGGTACTGTTGATTCTGGTATTTTTCAGGGTCCAGGTACACAGATGAGACCCGTTCTGCTTTAGCAACTCTTCTGTTTTTGTCAAGAGTTACAACATATATACCGTAATCAAATACAAATTTACTTGATTTTTTTTCCCATACCTGGACATATCTCTTTTTCTTTTTTGAATACTTCTTAACTTTTTTATAAGAATGCTTGTAAAAATTTTTCATTGATCCTGTAATAAGCGCCAGGTCTTTTGAAGCAGGAGAAAGCGCATCAATAACCGCATCGTCAAGGGTCTGCTCCTTTCGTATTATAAGAATAAAAGGCTTGTTTAAGCGGGATTTCCCGGCTACGATTGAAGATTCGTTAAGAATACTCTTATGTTTTTTGTAATCGTGATTCATTGTGACATTCTGTGAATCGTCATAGTTTCTTCTTCTGTTGCCGTATATTGCCGCATTGTACTTATTTCTGTATGCGGAATAAATTTTATTGCGGTTCAGATTATTTTTGGCATATATAAAACTCTTTCTGGCCCTTGAATATTTTCTCTGCTTATTGTACCTGCTTCCTTTGTAATAATGCTTTTCAGAATTATTAATTCTATTCATTATTGATGAATAGTAATCGATTACACCTCTGTTGGCGCCATGATAATAATGTTTTTGCATGGCTCTGACAGCGATATTTGCCTGTGCTGTTTCAGCATTCTTGATATAGAAAATTGCTATTCTCGCAAGTTTAAGCAGCTCAATATTATCAGAATAATCTTTTTCCGTAATCTTAAGCTTATCTCCTGAAATATCAACCCCGAACATGTCGTTGAATGTTTTAAGAAGCATTTCATACTGTGATTTGACCATTCCATTCATATAATCTTCGTCTAAAAGCTTTTTCTCTTCCTTAGGATCCGAGATAAAACCACATTCATAAATCAGGGATATGGGAAAGTTCAGATAGTATGTAAACCTGTCATCTGCTACAGCGCCATATTCCCAGCCGTTTGGAATATAGCCTTTTTTAACAAGCGACTGCCTTATGTTAACGGCATATTGTCTTGAAAAATCGCTTGCGTCAAATTTATTATATAGTGTAAGAAACCCCGAATTTGTACTTTTTATATTTACAATCATTTTTCTGCCGTTTGAATCTCTTGCCATGTGTATACCCGGCATATTTATAAGACCATCCGCTTTATTAAAAATTGCCACATTATTCATGTGCATTTCAATTACCATAAAGGCGTTCGCAGCGCGGGCGTTACGCATAACATCCCTGAATTTCATGTAATGATATGTATCGCTTTCCCCCTCAAGTACGGACATATACTCAGGTTTGGCCGCAACCTCAATGAATCTGTTTTTTTTAAGAAGCTCATAAAGCTTTCTTGAATATTTAATCGAATAGTATTCTTCGGGAAGTCCTGTAACCCCGACTCTATTTGTTGTTATTCCCCGCCATTCCCCTGTATGGTCCTTCCCATGTGCAGGTCCAAAGTAGATTGTTATTTTTTCACCATCGGAGAGCTTTTGCTGAAGTTGACCGTATGTGCTATCGATATAATTGATTATATCAAAGAGTTCTTTTTTTCTCGATTGATTTTTTTCATTTGAAATTATTCTATTTACCGCTACAGATTGAGTCTTTTGGAAATCATAAAGCTCCTCAGCCGTAAGAATGAAAGCCGGGCCGAGCAGAAAAAATATTACGGCGGAAATCTTATTTATCATATTTCAGGTCCGTCATTTTGTATTTTTTATCTTCTGAAATTCAAGTTTTAGATCCTACTTTTCAATGTCATAAAAGAATATATTATTTTCAATACAATTAATTTTATCAGGACTCATTAAGCCGTAATTTTCCATAAGGGCTGATGCCTTTGCCGACTGATTCCTGTTAAAAGTGATTTTCATTTCATTCTGAAGATGCTTAATTGCTTCATATTTAATTTTTTCTTCTATCTGTTCCCGGGTGCTCGCAATACATTCTTCGTATGTCAGAATGTATATAACCGCCCTGTATTTAGTATCACTAATCCACCCGGTTTTTTTAAATGTTTCATTGTAACCGCCTGATTTAACATCATTGTCAGATGGCGTGGTTTTTGTAATATCCCTGGCGCAGAATAAAGACCATAATATTAGAATGGCTGCAAGAGCCGGTATGAATCTGAAATATTTCATAATCAGTACCCGTAAAAAGTAGAATTATCGGTTAGACATGTTAAAAAAAACATTACCGTTATTTATTTATCGGTGAAAAAAACGTGAAGTTGAGTTAAGAGATTAATTATTTAAAATTTTACTCTTTAAACCTGCCGAATAAATCCGCACTACAAAAACTACAGAATTATCCTGAAGGTAGTATTCATTCTCAACAACCGCTCGCGATGCTATATCGTGAAATCTCTTTTTCAGATAAATAACTCTTTCAGGCGTAAGTAACGATTCAGTGGTTCCGGTCTCTTTGCAATAAAATGTCAGAATCTGGTTTACGCATTCGTCTTTAAGTATGTTTTTTGCAGACATAAATGAACTTTCGCGTTGTTCAAACTGGGTCAGCGAGTCCGTTGACGGTTTGCCATGAATAATTACCTGGAATACATCATCAGTAAGAGGTCCATTTATGCTATAGTTATACTTTAAATCTTCAGGTACCGGGTATGAAGCGCATGACAGAAAAGTCAAAAATACAAAAATCAGTGATAAAACTCCGAATGCCGGTTTCATTTGTTTCCTTTTAATAAATTTAGTATGGAATTGATTTTAGCAGCATCCGGATGGTTAGGCTGCATTGAAAGTACTTTTTCAAAATGGTAAATTGCCTTCTGGTTGTTTTTTAAATTTCTGTAGTATATCATTCCAAGTTCTTCGTGCGCCTCAACCTGGGAGGCGTTTATCTGGAGTGATTTTTCGAATGAAGATGCCGCGCGGTCATAACTGTTCTGATTTTTGTATGTAACTCCCATGTCAAAATATGTTTTATAATCAACAGGATTAATTGAAGCTGTTATATTGTACTCCTCGATTGCTTCGGCGTACATCTTCATTTCACGGTAAGCATTGGCCAGGTTATAATGAGCCATTGCAGATTTAGGCGAATTTTCTACGGCTTTTTTAAACTGATCTGCGGCTCTATCGAATATTTTTTTATTATAATACATTCTGCCGAGATTTATATATGCATTTGTATAAGAAGGGTTGTTTTCAATCGCTTTTTCGTACGATTCAATAGCCTTCATCTCGTCATTCAGTCCTTCGTATGCTTTTCCGATTTCGTAGAATGATGCGGCATCACCACCTTTAAGTTCTGATGCTTTCTGGAAAAGGGGGATTGACTCGGACCAGTTCTTTTTTGACTGGCTTATAAGTCCAAGATTAAAATATGCCTGGTAGTACTGAGGGTCAAAGGATATGGTTTTCTGGTAAAAACCGGCCGCATTGTTATAGCTCTTCATCTCATGGTAAGTTTCACCAACCTTGAAATTTGTATCAGGATTATTCGGCCTCAGTTCAAGGTCTTTTGAAAAATATTTAAGCGCTTCACTGTAATTTTTGGATTCAAGGTGAATGTTCCCGAGATTAAAATAGGCACGGTCAAGCTTTGAGTCGATCTGCACAGCTTTCTGGAAATCAGTCATTGCTCCTCTCTTGTCGTTTTGTTTCAGCTTGGCAAGTCCCCTGTCGAAATAGGCTTTCGCATTGTCAGGATTATTGGCTATTGCCTTGTTAAATGACTGAACAGACTGATTGTAGCTTTTTTCAAGGTATTGAATCTGACCAAGCCTGTACCATGCGTCTGCATGTTTAGGATTTACAGAAGTTGCCTTATTGAATGACTCTTTCGCCTGTTCATACATTCTGTTATGAAAATATATCCGTCCTCTCCAGTAGTGGGAATAATCATCATTTTTATCCAGTTCAACGGCTTTTGCGTATGCTTTCAGGGCAGAATCAAACTCCTTTGCGTTTCTGTGCCTGTCGCCTGTCTCTCTCCAGTTCTGCGCGTCTTTTGAAACCCTGTTCGCAGGCTGACTGGTTTCTGTTTTATCATCAAGTGAAGTGTCTGTCATTTTTTCGTTCTGCCCTGCCGAACCCGAAGTATCAGCTACGTTAACAGAATCTCCGGCATTTACAGAGCCCGCAGTCCTTTCAGCATCATTCTTTTTCTTAATATTATACTGTCTTGCGTATTTATCCCGCAGCCCTTTGTTCCTGTTATTATACTCCAGCGCTTTCCTGTAATATTTCATGGCATTTTCATAATCACCATTCTCTGCATAAATATCTCCTATTTTCTCTGCTGCCGCCCAGTTGCTTCCGTCAAGAGCGAGCGCTTTTTTGTATGCCTCAAGCGCAGCATCTCTGTTCCCGAGCATCATCTCGCTGTCAGCAAGCGAATAATAATATCTGCTTTTGCGGGGGTCTGCCTTTATTGCTTTTTCGAAATTTTCTTTTGCATCTCCGGGCCTGTTCATCTTTAAATAAAGCGCACCCAGATTATAAAAACCTTCAGGATCGCCTTTACCTTTTTTAATCCCTTCCTCTAATACCGCAATCGCTCCTTTGATGTCGCCTGCCTTTAATTTCTGCTCTGCAATATTTTTATAACTCTCCTGATCCTCGGGGGCAACTCTCTGCGCGGCCCTGTATTCTTTTAAAGCTTTATCGAGCTCGTTCTGCTGATCATAAACATTACCGGTTTTATTGTAGGCCTGTGGATTTTTAGGTTTATTTCTTTTTGCCCGTTCATAAACTTCTATCGCCCTGTCATAATCTCCATCAAGAGCATAAGCATGGCCAAGACCTATAAGGGCAGGGTAGTTGAACGGGTCAATTTTAAGCGCTTCCTGATAATATTTGATTGCGTTATCAAGGTCATTCATAGATTTATAAAGTTCAGCAATTTTATAGGGATATTCAGGATTGGCGGGTTCGAGTTTAAAAATTGCCTTGTACGATTCAATTGCTTCAAGCCTTGCATCACGTATGTCATCCGCAGGATCTGAAGAACTGAAAAATGCAAAGTATCCGGCAACGAGCAGAAGTATGGCAATCCCTGCGATTGCGGCGTTTCTTATTCTATTGTCACCTCTGTAGTACATGTTTCCTCCGCCTGTCACAGATCATCGTCAAGGTATATCTCTTCGATCTTGTCAGTAGATTTTTTCTTTTCGTGGCCAGCCTTTTTATTTTCAGTCTCGCGGTCTCTGGTGTCAAGTGTAGCTCCGCCAAGAAGAAGCGCTTCCTGTATCGACACATCGCTTCCCTCGGGGGGAAGCTTAAAGTTGGGGTCCTTCAGGAGCGCAATGACACGTTTAATATTTTCATACTGAGGATCTTCGGGTACAAGACTGATGTACCTTTCCCAGTACTGTATAGTGCTATCCTTGTCGCGCAGAAGCATCAGGGCCGTCAGGCCCTTATGGTAATAGACAATGTGCAGCCCCGGATTGATCTGCAGGGCTCTGTCAAAGTTTTCGAGTGAAACATTACCGACTTTTTTGCGGTAGTATATCTGTCCAATTCTGAAATAATTTTCAGATGAATCCGGTTTCAATTCCAGGGATCTGTTGTAGAGGTTAAGCGCACCGTCAATCTGATTTTTAACAAGGTATATATCGGCCAGATAGGAATAAGCTTCTGCGTTCTCGGGCTCTTTTTTTATAACCTCCTGCAGAAGAAGTTCAGCCATTTCAAATTTTTTCTGAAAAAAATAGGCTGTTGCCTTCTGGAATGTATCTTCCTGCACACCCGATTGAGGCAAAAGTACTGTTGTCAGCATTATGAAAAGCAGTGCAGGTAATATACTTTTTTTCATAGTATCATTCCACGATATAGATTTTAATTCCTGCTTCAAATACCATTTGATCTGCCATGGTGTCGGGGTAGGGGTTTTTGTAGATAAACTCGCTTATTCCGCTGTTTATAAGCATTTTCGTACACATTGAGCAGGGTTTATGGGTTATGTATATTTTCGCATCCCTGACTGAAATTCCATGACACGCGGCCTGTATTATTGCATTCTGTTCAGCGTGCAGTCCCCGGCATAGTTCAGCCCGTTCTCCGCTCGGAATATTGAGTTTTGTTCTAAGGCAGGTGTTTTCGTTACAATGCGAAATGCCCGAGGGCGCTCCATTGTAGCCGGTGGTCAATATGCGCCTGTCCTTTACTATTACCGCTCCAACCTGTCGCCTTAAACAGGTTGACCTGGTTGCTACATTCTCTGCGATATTCATAAAGTAACTGTCCCATGAAGGCCTGTTAGCCATTGTTCATACCCTCACATACCACTTTTTTATATATAATAAGTGATTAAATTTTACCATTTGTTTCATTTTGTTTCATTATATTATCGCAGGGGTGAATAAAGATCAAGATTATTTTAAAATATGATTCAGCCCGAATGCGGGCGTATGGAATATTTTCAAGCTATTGTTCCGTTCTTAAATTACCTGATGTACTGGTAATTTAAGCCGAATCACTGATTAAGTCTCTCAAGGGCTTTTATGCCCTGATCAAGTTTTACAAATTCCTTTGATCCGGGTTTGAAGGATTTAATATATTCCCTGAAGTATAAAAGCTGCGCCTCTCTGGATGATGCCGATTTATATTGATAATTCATCATGCTCCTCCTGTAAAATATTACAGATTTATTATCGGTAAGGAATTAATAAAACTAAAGCATGCGACATAACCATTAATCAAAAAGATAAAAAAAGCCGGTCTTGCGACCGGCTTTTAAAGTATATCGAAATTTACTTATTCGCAAAGTTCGAAAAGTGCAGCCGCACCCATACCGCCGCCTATACACATAGACTCGATACCATACTTCTTGCCGAGCCTCTGCATATTGCTTACGAGTGTAGCGAATATTTTTGAACCTGTACATCCCAGCGGGTGTCCAAGAGCAATAGCGCCGCCTGTTACGTTGATAATCAGGTCTTTGCTGCCGAATTCCCAATATTTTTTATCGCCGATTCCAAGTTCACGCGCGCAATGTATTGCCTGTGACGCGAACGCTTCGTTAAGTTCAAATATACCGTCAGTCTTCATTTTATCCATTGTCATGCCGGTTTTTTTGAAAAGCAGCGGAATAGCGTATTTGGGGCCCACACCCATTTCGTCGGGTTTGCAGCCTGCAACAACATAACCTACAAGTTTAACTTTCGGTTTTACACCATATTTTTTAAGCGCATCTTCGCTCATAATGAGGTTTGATGCAGCACCGTCAGTTGTCTGTGAAGAGTTTGCAGCCGTAATCTGTCCGGAGTTTGGAACATTCGGGACAGGAGCAGAGAATGCGCCTCTGAGCTTACCCATTTTCTCCAGGTTAGCATCAGGCATTACGCCGTCATCATAGTCAACTTTGTAGCTCTCTTTTTTGTAGGATCCGTCAGGCTGAGCAACAAACTTGTATGCGTTAACCGGAGCAATCTCTTTAAAATAGCCATTTTTTTGTGCGTCAGCGGCTTTCTGGTGTGAGTGGAGTGCGAAATAGTCCATATCCGCACGATTTACATCGTATCGCCTGGCAACATGCTCAGCCGTAATACCCATTGACATGTAAACTGTGGAGTCTTTTTTTGCCCATTCCGGGTGAGGCCTGGGAAGGTTTCCGCCCATTGGAACTATTGACATTGACTCAACGCCACCTGCCATTGCTACATCCATCATGCCGGCTTTAACTTTATATGCAGAAATCGCTATAGCCTCAAGCCCTGATGAACAGAATCTGTTTACTGTCGCGCCGCATGCTGTGATCGGGAAACCTGCCATAAGCATTACTATACGGCCGATGTTGATACCCTGTTCAGCTTCGGGGAACGCGCATCCGCACATAAAATCCTCAACTGCTTCTTTGGGGACTTTTGCTCTTTCAACTGTTGCCTGAAGAGTTGTTACGAGCAGGTCCTCCGGCCTTGTCTGTGCGAGTAAACCTCTGTTTCTTTTACAACCTGGTGTTCTGGTCGCTTCTACAATATATGCTTCTCTCATATATTAAAACCTCCTGTAAATTTTACCTTATACAGGCCATTGGCCTGTATAAGGACTTTTGCTTTGTTAAAACTCTATGCTCGCCGTTAGATGAACAGCGGCCTGCCTTTGGCAGCCATGTGCTCAGCCATTCTCTGTGAACCTTCAGTTTTCCAGCAGTCAACGAACATTTCTCTTTCGAGATTGAGCATTGCGTCTTCAGAGATCGCTTCGCCTTTGTATGCTGTTCCACCGGAGAGTATATAACCGACGCGCCTTATAACTGTAGAGATGTGAGGCGCAACCTGGTTTCCTATAAGCATGTCAGGCATGGTCGCGTCAACAGCGCCCATTGCATCCTGTCCGAATACCTTTATAGGCATTGGTATAGGCGGTACATAACCATCTTCAGCCAGCTTGAGAGCCTCTTTCTTCGCTTCGCCGATGAGGAAGTCCCTGTTGAATACGATTCTGTCCTGAGGCCTGAGGAAACCTTTGTTCCTCGCTTCCTGCGCTGACATCGTAGGCATAGGCATTGCTATTGTTTTAAACGCAGCGAGGAAAACATTGAGCCAGTCGCTCGGGGGAACAACAGTTTCGCTCAAACGTTTCCACATCTGAACGCAGCCGCCGCCCGCAGGAACAAGACCCGCTCCGACTTCAACAAGCGCCATATAGAGGTCGTTGTGAGATACAATCTTATCTGACCATAGACAAACTTCGCAGCCGCCGCCAAGTGCAAGTCCGAAAGGAGCGGCAACAACAGGAATAGGAGAGTATTTTATCATCTTCATTGTTGCATGAGTGTCTTTAATGAAGTTGTCAATACCTGTAAAATCTTTATTCTTTGCAAGAGAAAGCATGTGTTTCAGGTCTCCGCCCGCGCTGAATGGCGCCGGGATTCCGCCCGCTTCGTTACCTATTACAAGGCCCGCGCCGTTTTTCCTGATGAACTCAATAGACTGGGGAACCATATCCAGTATTTTCTGGCCAAGGGCATTCATCTTTGTATGGAACTCGAAGCAGAATACATCGTCCCCGATGTCAATAAGCGAACAGTCAGAGTTGCCAAGGACAACTTTTGATTTGTCAGCAGCCTTGATGTTTGCAAGGAATATCATGTTAGGGCTGTAAGGAACGTCTTTGTAGCTGTCAGAAGTAAAATCCCAGAACTGTTTTTTGCCGTTCTGTATTCTGTAGAACGATGTGCCGCCTTTCTCTAACATGCGTTTTACGTTCGCAGGAATTGTGAAACCGGCTTTTTCAATTTCAGGAATTGACTCTTTCAGGCCAAGGTTGTCCCATGCTTCAAATGGGCCTCCTTCCCATGCGTATCCCCATTTCATAGCGTTGTCTATATCAACCAGCGTATCGCATATTTCAGGAATCCTGTTTGCGGAGTATACGCACATTGAAGAGATAAGCTTACGCGCGAATTCGTTGTTTTTGAAAAGATGCTTCTGTTTTTCACCAGTTGTTTTCAGTTCTTTTGCAGCTTCAACAACAGGGTATTTTGCCTTTCTGTCAAAATCAACATGCTGAAGTGTTTTGATATCGATAACTTTTGTGAATTTCTTACCGTCCGCGCCCCTGCCTGAAAGGTAGAATCCGCCTGCTTCTTTTGTCTTGTTGCCGAACATCTTCTTATCCATCATATCCTTGAAAAACTTGGGATATTTGTAGATTTCACGGTATTCGTCGTTTACAAGAAGTTCGTAAGAGTTGTCTGCAATGTGCTGAATTGTGTCGTTACCAACGAAGTCAGCAAGGCCGAATATCGCTGTTCCCGGCATACCCATCGTTTTACCGAACATTGCGTCTGCTTCAGGGATTGTGCCTACACCATCGTTAATAAGTTTGAATGCTTCGCATACAAGCGAAACACCGATCCTGTTGCCGATGAAGTTGGGAGTATCTTTGCCCCATACCACACCCTTGCCAAGAGTCTGCGCGCCCCATTTTGATACGAAGTCGCATACTTCTTTCTTTGTCTCAGGCATTGCTATACACTCAAGAATCTTCATGTAGCGCACAGGGTTGAAGAAGTGGAGAATAAGGAAGTGCTCTTTAAACTCCTTGCTCCTTCCCTCTGACATTTTCTCAAGCGGAAGTCCCGATGTGTTCGATGCTATGATGGCATCAGGTTTTCTTACTTTTTCGAGTCTTGCGAAAAGATCCTGTTTGATTTTCAGGTTTTCAACAACAACTTCGAAGATAATGTCCGCGTCTTTAAGTTTGTCAAAATCATCTGTAAGGTTGCCTAACTCTATGAGAGAAAGGTCAACTTTCTTGTTCATGAATGCCGGGGGTTTAGCTTTGAGCTGCGCGTCAAGACCAGCCTGAACTATTCTGTTCCTTGCTTTCTTGTCATTCTTTTCCTCGTCTTTGAGGTCGAATGGAACGATGTCAAGCAATAAAGTCTTGAGACCTGCGCCTGCGCAAAGAGCGGCAATACCGCCCCCCATGATACCAGATCCGATTACTGCTACTTTCTCGACCCGTTTGATCATAAAATCCTCCTGTGAATGTCTGTTAATAAACAATCTTGTTGTTTTTTTGTTTTTGTTGTTTTTGAAAATGGATGCTGATAAAAATCTATTTAGACAAATGAGCTATGGCGCCTCATTTATAGGCACCCGTCATCTCGTCGTAATATGAAACAACACACATAGGCATTTATATTTCATTAAAAAAAAAATGTCAATATAAATAAACTGCATGCTTCAAAAATAGCTAAATTTTTTCATATTGATATATCAATATTAGATGCCGGGACATGGGTTAAAACAGCATTTGCGAAAAATACTTAAGTCATACTTAGAAAATGATTTAAATTTCTAATGGACACCATGATTTAATCATAAAGGCGTTTTTATCGTGTTTTTTGCGGATTTTCTTCATTGCTGCTTACACAATTAAAAAAAATTCTTGAATTTTATGCATTGCACAAAAGTGATTAATGATATATTTAACCGACATAATACAGAGTTTATCAGGACCAAGAGGTATGAAATGAAACTTGAAGCTGCATCAGACTTTAAGAAAAATAGAGCAGTGCGTGTCATTTTTACAGAAGATAAGAGCATTCATGAGTTGAAATGCGGAAACAATAAAGATAAACATCTTTCAGGCATTCCCGTTGATGCGCTCAGTTATTTCAATGGTGATACAAACGAAGTAGCTCTAATCCCCGGCCGGCAGAACATACTTATCTGCGGAATGGGAGATGCCGCGAAGCTCAATCCTGAAACAATAAGGAACTGCGGAGCATCTGTCTTATCTGCTGCAATGAACAAAAAAATAGATGAACTCGTTGTACTAATACCGGGATTAAAAAATTTCACACGCGAACAGACCCTGCGTTATATATCCGAAGGCATGGCCCTGGCAAATTACAAATTCGACAGGTACAAAACTTCCGACACCAAGGGTGAAAAACCTGTTGAAAAAATAATATTTATATCATCTTCTAAGAATGCTCAATCAATAATACACAGAACAGAAATAATCGCCAAAAACACCTTCCTCTGCAGGGATATGATCAACGATACATCCGATTCGGTCAATCCCCTTACTTTTGCCGAAAACGCTGCTGCAATTTCGAAAAAATCCGGACTTAAATGCACTGTTCTGAACAGAGAAAAAATTGAGGCAAAAAAAATGGGGCTTCTTCTCGCAGTGAACAAAGGCAGTTCAATTGAACCGAGAGTTGTTAAAATAGAATACAGGGGTGATGTTGAAAACAATAAGGTAATCGGACTAATAGGCAAGGGCATAACATTTGATTCCGGCGGAATGAACCTCAAGCCTTCAGGATCGATGGAAACAATGCGCAGCGATATGTCAGGGGCCGCAACCATTTTATGCGTAATGAAATCTCTGGCAGAACTTAAAGTAAAACAAAACGTTACGGCAGTCATACCGCTTACTGAAAATATGCTCAGCGGCAACGCATACAGGCCGGGAGATATATACAGGTCATACAAAGGACTGACCGTCGAGATAGGCAATACAGACGCCGAAGGAAGACTCATACTTGCAGATGCCATAGCATACATGGAAAAGGAGGTCAGCCCCGAACTGATAGTTGACATGGCCACTCTTACCGGCGCATGCGTTGCAACATTCGGTGAAACAGTTGCGGCATACCTTTCAACTGATGATAAACTCGCATCTGCAATTGAATCAGCTTCATCAGATACAGGTGAAAAACTCTGGCGTCTGCCGTTTTTTGAAGATTATGAAGACCGAATGAAGTCCGAAATCGCAGATCTGTCGAATATGTCATCGGAAAAAAATGCGGGAACAATAGCCGGTGCAGTATTCCTTAAAAACTTTGTCGGAGAAACACCGTGGCTGCACATTGATATAGCAGGCACCGCATGGTATTCGAAAGCAAGGGGCTACAGGCCAAAAAACGCTACGGCTTACGGCCTGCGGCTTCTGCTGAGCATGATTGAAAACTGGAAATGATCCGTATTATTGCCCAGGGCGGGAATTGAACCCGCACGGCCACGAAGGGCCAAGGGATTTTAAGTCCCTTGTGTCTACCAGGTTCCACCACCTGGGCTTATTAAAGAAAGTTAAGGAAAAGTAATAGGCGCCGATCGGATTCGAACCGATGAATAAAGGTTTTGCAGACCTCCCCCTTAGCCACTTGGGCACAGCGCCATCAGCCCTTTCCATATATTTGTGGTATAATTTATTGTCAAGATGAAATTTTTGCATCAACCCGGTCAGCTCCCGCCTGAAAATTTTTTTGCACAAGACCATCAGGGCATTCAAAAAATTTATTCAAAAAATTGTGTTGACAGGGGCAAGGTATTTTTGCTATTAACTTTTTGTCTTTAGTGAGCATTCCCCTGTAGCTCAGTCGGTAGAGCAGTTGACTGTTAATCAATTGGTCGCAGGTTCGAGTCCTGCCGGGGGAGCATAGTAGGACATTTTCCGAACTGTCCCGAAAGCAAATAGAAGTGCCTTCAGAAATGATGGCGCTTTTTTTTATTGCATCATAACATTTTTATTCCGCGAATATTAAGACGATGACTGTGTGTTATATAAATTAAATTCAGGCCGCTTAATGACTTCTCTGTAGGGTATATCTCCGCCAAAAATGTCAAGCGCGCTGCCGATGGTAAGATCAATGACACCGCGTCCAATCCTGTATACTGTTTCTATATCACCCATGTCTTTTACGCCGCCGGCGTAGGTCACCGGAATATTCACGCAATCCGACAGTATCCCGATAAGTGTTGCATCGACGCCGTCGCGTCTGCCTTCAACATCTGCGGCATGAACAAGAAATTCATCGCAGTATTCTGACAGTTTCTGAATGTTGGAATGATTTATCTGATAGTTAGTCCATTTCTGCCAGCGGTCGGTCACTACATAATATTCGCCGTTCCTGAACCTGCAGCTCAGGTCAAGCACCAGTCTGTTCCTGCCGACTGTTCTGCTGATCCTCTCAAGGTTCTGGAAATTTATTTCCCCTCCTGAAAAAACATACGATGTTACAATAACATGAGAAGCGCCAGCGTCAATATATTCCATGGCGTTTAAAGGGGTGATCCCGCCGCCAACCTGCAGCCCTCCGGGAAAAACCGAAAGAGCGCTAAGCGCTTCTGCCTCGTTGCCGGGCCCCAGCATTATAATATGGCCGCCATCCAGTCCGTCGTCCCTGTAGAGTTTTGCATAATAGGCCGCATCCCTGTCAGATACAAAATTTTCGACCGCGCCGGAATCGTTAAGCGTTCCCCCGACAATCTGTTTTACCCGGCCTTCATGAAGGTCTATACACGGCCTGAATTTCATATCTCTTTGACCAGACTCCGTTTGTATAATGGCAGAAGAAGTATTACGAGCGCGGATATGACCGTACCCGTTATAAAGCAGGCAGAATAACCGAAACGCTGCGCCACAAAACCTGAAAGAGCAGCGCCGGGAGATTTTCCGATCACCTCGATGCTTGCGAATAATGTATAATGTGTCGCGCCGATAATCTTGTCAACATTAAACATCATGAAGGCAAAAACTGCTGTTGTAAGCATGCCTCCGAAAAAATGCTCCAGCAGTGAGATCAATATTATATGATACGCCTGGGGCTTTATAAAAGAAACAACGGAAATACAGATTAGCGGAATCAGCCTTAGTATGCACGCGTACAGCAATCCATTAAGCGGCTTTTGTTTTGAAGCAAGCACTCCGCCTGCGATAGAACCGCATATCGACGCGGCCATGCCGTAAGTTCCTATCCAGAGCCCGGTGCTTGAAACCGAAAAACCTGAATCGAACACAAATGGCTTGAACATTATATCGATCATTATCTCGCCCGACTTGTAGAGCAGAATGAAAAAAATAAAATAGCGCGCGGACTCTTTTCTCAGTGAATCAATAAGGATATTAAGTACCTGGGTAAACCGCAGTTTTGTTTTATGAGCAATTTCAACTCTCTCTTTTTCTTTGTAAAAAAGAATAAGCACAAGAGGTATGGCGGCAATTACCGCCATAATAACGAACTGCATGCTCCAGCCTAAGAATCCGCTAAGCCACACAAGCAGGCCGCCGCTTATAATCATACCGGCCTTATAGCCCACTACCTGCGCGGAATTTCCGTAACCAAGTTCGTTTTCAGACAGTATATCTACGGCCAGGCCGTCAACTGCGCAATCCTGCGCCGCAGCCGCAATGTTCATGATGAGTATATTAACAGCAAGCAGGTATATGCTGATATCAATCGATTTTGAAGCAAAAATAATTGCAGTTATGAGCAGAACCTGCAGTGGTATTATCCATGTCTTTCTTCTTCCGATAGAACGATTCCATTTCATATCTATTATGGGCGCCCATAGAAACTTGAGCATCCAGGGTGCTGATAGTAGTGTACTCATGCCGATAAGCGCAAGCGGGACATTGCGCTCCCTGAGCATAAGGGGCAGGGCAGTGGCCTGGAAACCGAAAGGTATGCCCTGCGACATGTACAGAAAAAAGAGAAGGGTAAATCTGTAGATTCTATCAGACTGCATCTGTTTTCCATTTTCAGCATAGATATGCAAGACCTGTCCTGAATATATATTTAATGTTATAAAACAAGCTAAAAAATTCATATAACTCATGAGCCCCAAAATCAGGCTTAAAAAAATTTTGATATATACTAATGTTTGCTTAAAATTTGTTGACTTCATTTAATAAGAAATTATATTTGTTATTAACGGAATTGACAAAACAGCAATTTACAGGGAGGTAGCATCATGAAAAATTTTAAAATCAAAACTGAGATCTATTCAAGGGTTGCAGGTTATTTCAGGCCTTTAAATCAATGGAATTACGGTAAAAAAGAAGAATTTATCGAGCGAAAAGTTTACAGCATAGAGAAATCCCTCAATTCGAAAAAAGTTAAATTAAAATAAATGGAATAATTCAACCAGATGTTTTCTGAATCAGAAATAAAAGCAGGGCTCAATACTGCGGTTTTCGGTAAGAATGAAATTTATATCTTCGAAGAAACCGATTCAACAAATGACCGCGCATTCAATTATGCAGAGAAATCTTCACCCGAAGGCACCATTGTTCTGGCCGAATCCCAGAGTACAGGCAAAGGCAGGCATGGAAGAAAATGGATTTCAATACCCGGTAGCAGCATTTCTCTGTCTATTATTCTGCGCCCCCGGATAAAATTTACCGAAGCGCCCGGTTTAACACTTGTTTTAGCCGTTGCGCTTTCAGATACCCTTCATGCCTTCAATGTTCACAACCATAGAATAAAGTGGCCCAATGATATACTCATTAACAATAAAAAAATTTCAGGTATTCTTACTGAGGCAAAAGCCGCAGATGGGGAGATAGTTTTTATTATTGCCGGCATCGGTATAAATACAGGGCCCGCAGCCGGGATGTTGCCCGAGCATCTTAAAGAGACCGCGACTTCGGTTTTTGACGAAACCGGCATAATGATTGACAGGACAGATTTTTTACGCAGTTTTCTGTACAACCTTGAGTCGCGTTATAATCAGTTTTTACAGTCCGGGCTGACCAGTATACTTAAAGTCTGGGAAGAGAATTCTGACATTAAAGGCAGAACAGTTTCAGCAATTAAAGACAGACAGCCGGTTGAAGGTAAAGTTCTGTGCATAAACAATGACGGCAGCCTGACCATTGATACGGATAGTGGCCCTGTTATAATCAATTCAGGCGAGATAAGTCTTATATAGCAAGTCCGGCTCTTTCAGCCATTCGTTCCACATTATACTTCCATTATACATACCCTGAGAGCTATTCAAAAAATATTGACCTTTGCACAACCTGTTTTTATATTGATGAAAATCTGTCAACGTGCGCCTTTGAATGATTTTAAGTATTGCGAACTATAACGGAGAAACCGATGAAGCAGCTTAATAAAAATAATATAATAAAACGTAAAGGCCCCCTTGTACTGGTTATTATGGACGGCATGGGATTAGGCCGCGAGAATGAAGGCAACGCGTTTCACCTGGCGCGCACGCCCAACCTTGATAGACTTATGCAGAGGCCAATGTTCAGAAAACTGAAAGCGCATGGAACAGCAGTGGGCCTGCCGAATGATTCAGATATGGGGAACTCTGAAGTTGGCCACAATGCGCTGGGCGCAGGACGGGTCTTTGACCAGGGCGCGAAACTTGTTAACAGAGCGATAGCCTCGGGCGATGTATTTACAACTCATATATGGAAAGAACTCATTGAAAAACCTGTCGCGTCAGGAACAAAATTGCATTTTATCGGACTCCTCTCTGATGGGAACGTACATTCACACATAGACCAGCTCTTCAGTATTATCGAAAAAGCCGCCGCCGAAGGAGTTAAGAACCTGATGGTTCATCCACTACTTGACGGAAGAGATGTGCCTGAAACATCGGCGCAGATTTATATAAAGCAGCTTGAAGATTTTTTAGACAGGTTCAGGTCGCAGGGAATGAATTACAGAATTGCTTCAGGCGGCGGGCGCATGGTCACCACCATGGACAGGTACGAGGCGGACTGGAGCATTGTTAAGCGCGGATGGGACGCGCACGTTCTTGGAACCGCCAGACCATTCACCAGCGCCATGGATGCCCTGGAGACTTACAGAAGAGAGGAGCCGGGAATAATCGACCAGTACATTCCCGCTTTCACCATTGTTGATGATACCGGCCCGGTTGGCACAATAGATGACGGCGACTCTGTCATACTCTTTAATTTCAGGGGCGACAGGGCAATTGAACTGACAAAGGCATTCGAGCAGACGGAATTTTCTCAGTTCGACAGGATACGCAGACCTGATGTTGTTTTTGCCGGCATGATGCAGTATGACGGCGACCTGAATATACCGGCAAAGTATCTGGTCAGTCCCCCGCGTATTGACAACACTGTCAGCGAGTATCTTGTAAATGCCAGGGTCACACAGTTTGCCATATCCGAGACTCAGAAATTCGGCCACGTAACCTATTTCTGGAACGGCAACAGAACTGAAAAATTTGACGATCGCACTGAAACATATTTCGAAATTCAGTCTGACAAAGTCGAGTTTAACCAGAGGCCATGGATGAAGGCCGCGGACATAACCGATAAAGTCATTGAAATCATAGGCCAGGGCAGGTTCGGTTTTATACGGCTGAACTATCCCAATGGCGATATGGTCGGCCATACGGGCGATCTTGACGCGGCTGTTATCGCAGCAGAAACTGTTGACCTGTGCCTGACAAGGTTACTGGATGCAGTAGAAAAAAGCGGCGGAATTGCTATCATAACGGCTGACCATGGCAATCTTGACGAAATGTACGAAATAAATACGAAGAATGGTGAATTCGAAAGGGATAAATCAACAGGCCAGTTGAAAAGCAAGACCGCGCATACGCTTAATCCCGTGCCATTTATTATATTTGATCCCTCTTACAGCGGAGAGTATGTACTTAATAAAGAGATAGCTGATGCAGGACTGGGGAATGTGGCTGCGACTATACTTAATATGATGGGCTTTGATGCGCCGGATGATTACCTGCCGTCACTGATCTCTTATACCGGGAAATGAATTTTTTGAAAATTGCAGCTCCGGCAGTACTTCTTATCTTAGCCCTGATCAGGGTTAATCCTGCTTATACCGGGGAAAGGCTTAACGCGGAATCTCTTAACAGCAAAGGAATGCATGAACTTGAGGCTGGGAACAACAGGGCAGCGGCAGAATACTTTTTACAGGCCATAAAAAGCGATCCATCAAAAAAAAATTACTACAATAATCTGGCTGCGGCATATATCAGAATAAGAGACTATTCCCGGGCAGAACAGCACCTGAGTATGGCAATTACGCTTGACCCGAATTACGCAAAAGCTCTTGCCAATATGTCAGTAGTGATGTTCAGAACCGGCAGATACAAAAAAGCCTATGAATACTACAAACGCGCGGAACAATCTGACCCGGCATATACGGGTGAACGTTTTAGGAAAAAACGGGTACTTGCAAGACTTAAAGAGGAAGCAAAAAGTAATCCCGATGACCATAGTCTGAAAATTATGATCAAACAGATTGAATCATCAGGCGAATGATGTATTCATTCCCGGTTGAATATAAACTTAAATGCTATGAGTAGACCTTTTCGATTGCTTCGATAATACCGTCAATGTTATCCCGCTTTATAACCGGCAGATCAGAAGAGATGTCACGGTCTGTTACAAGAATCTTTACCGCGTTATCAGTAACAAAAAGCGGATCTTCAGTTGAATCTCCTATTACTTCAATCTTGGCAAGGCGGCCTTCTTTGTATCCTTCTATTATGATTATATCGGAATCGGCAAAATATTGATGCGCCAGGTCCAGCGGAGTGTAATCCGCCTTGATGTCAGAGATAAACGCCATTGTCTTTCCGTTTGTGATTGCTAAAGAAAAAACCCCTGCTTCCCTGTAACGCCACGTATCCTTACCCTGATGGTCCATGTTGAATTCATGGCGCATACTTTTAAGCGCAGAGACCTTTTTACCCTGCGACCTGTAACGCTTTATCAGTTTTTCAATAAGTGTTGTTTTGCCTGAACCTGATCTGCCTATTATTGTAATGATCTTCTGCATTTTACTGTCCCGCATTTATTTTAAATTCTTATTTATCAACAGTCTGTTAAAAAATTCAGGAAGCAGTTAAAGGATTAACCGCAAATTTCGAAAAGATTATAATATACCGGAAGTACCATGTAAAGCAATTCGGCATCAACTTCTGAAAATATTTCGCACCTTAACAATTTGATCCTGAAAAATTCTTGAATTATACAGTGTTAAATCTATCTGTATTTTTAAACAGGAGAATATCAGTTAAATGAGTATCCGAGGATGTATAATAGCCGGTGGCAAAAGCGGGAGGTTCGGAAGCGATAAATCTCTTCATGTTTTTAACGGGAAACCTCTTATCCGTCATGTTTATGATGCTGTTCATCCCGTGATTGATAAAATTTTTATTTCTGCAAACGACCCTGAAAAATTTGCGTTCATGGGGCTTGAAGTTGTCCCTGATTTAATACCGAATCTCGGGCCGCTTGGAGGAATATACACAGCGCTTGAAACATCGGGACCTAACCGTATTTTTGCCCTGCCATGCGATATGCCATATCTTAACAGTTCGCTTATCAGCTTCATGTGTTCAATAGAACATGACTACGACATTATTGTTCCCAGGATCGAAGATAAGTATCAACCGCTCCATGCCATATACTCGCACAGGTGCGCTAAGGCAATCAGGAGATCAATAGAAGAAAAAAATTATAAAATGACCGGATTTTACAAAGGCATGAATCTGAGGATCATAACTGAAGACGAAGTACGCAGGTTCGGGAATCCTGAAATTATTTTTAAAAATATCAATTTCAGGGAAGATATAGAGTAAAGTTATATAATAACTGGGTTAATTCCTTTTCCCGGCGCTTCGTTCCTGAGTTGAGGCGCGACGGCAAGTACTGCTGATAAAAATACTTGACGTTTTTTAATCACGGTATTCTTTGTTAAAACCACAGGTCACTAGCTCAATGGTAGAGCATCGGTCTCCAAAACCGAGGGCTGGGGGTTCGAGTCCCTCGTGGCCTGCATAAAATATCCGCTGAATCTGCAGCGGGTATTTTTTATGTTTCAGTTATTTCATTGCTTCAAGCGCGGTGAACACCGAAGAATAATCGCCATTAGGATTCCAGGCAACCCATCCCCGCGCGGAGGTCTCTTCAACAGCCTTAATCTGCAGCGCTACATACTCTTCAAGTTTCATCCTTGCGTACTGGATGTTATAGGGAAAAGCCTGTATATATGGCTGAATTTCCACATTGATCCCTGCAACACGGTTAAGCCCCTTAATTGTTCCCTCCCGGACTGTTTCACCAGGCATGGACATTCTTTGGCGGTCGCCTGTATAATGACTGGGATAGAGCATTGGATAAAGTATGTCAGTGTACTTTGCGAAGATTTCAACCTTCTGGCCTATAAAATCATCTCTGTTATAGACAACTCTCCCGAAAAGATCGGCTGATAGTTTTAGATTTTTCTCATCAGCTATCTTTCTGAAATTCCTGAGCAGGGATTCAATAAAGGCATATTTTTTATTCAACGGATAGGGGATCCCGTCATCCGCGAACCTGATGTAATCAAGCTGCACTTCGTCAAAACCTGAATCAGCGGCAGCCGCAGTGAGTGAATAAAGCTGCTCAAGCTTAGATTGAGCAACGGGCATTTTATTGATTCCATCCTGAAAACAGACTATCCTTGCCGCAATGTAAAAATTTTCTCTTTTTAAATATGAAATTACATCGGGATTAACGCGATAAACAGTGCTTCCAAATGCGTGAACATCCATTACAAGCATATTTATACCGAGCGGTTTACCCTTTTCAACAAGAGATTTGATATAATCCATGCCGCGGCTTTTGCTATTGGGTATGTAAAGCCCCCGCATCAGAACCTGTGAAGCTCTGATCTCCGCGGGTGCCCCTTGCCTGATTGCGCTTAAAATTGCTGCAAGTATCAGTGAAAGAATTATGGCTGCTGTTTTTGTATGCAGCGGCGATTTCCTGCCAATAAATATCATTTTATACGACTCCGAAATTTTTCCTATCAGGTTGTAAATAAGAGTATTTTGCTGTCAGCAAAAAAAATATGTTCTATTTTAAAATCCAGACTTGGGTTCTTTATAAAAATCGCATGATTAATGATTTGAGAATCCTACTTTATAAGCTCCATCCGGTTTTTAAGAATTTCGATTTCATTCTCTATGTAACTCTTTGTTGCACTCTCCGTGTCATTAAGCATCATTTTAACCATGGATGCAATTTTTTTTGCGGCCAGAACCCTGGGAACAATTACGTAATCAGCACCCTCATTGTACATCTTTAAAGCTCTGTCTGTACTTTCAGCAGTAACAATTATTTTTGCATGCGGGCATATTTCTTTCATCTGCCTGACTATTTTCAGATTGTCTGTACCAACAAGAATTGTATCCGGAACTGTTGATATAACTATTTTAACATCATCCAAACCCGCATGATGAAGTGTGTCCATGTGGCTTATATCTCCATAGACTACTTTAACTCCCATAGTCTGCAGGGACTTATGTATTTCGGGATTAAAGTCAACCACAACAAGCTTCTCCTTAATTACAGATTCCCAATCTTCTTCAACTGATAGAATTTCGTGAAGAAACGAACTGGCAGTCCTGTGAAAACCGAGTACTGCAATCTCCCTGTTCTGAACTAAGTTTTCATTCTGAACAACGCTGTGTAAATCCTTTAATCCCGTTTTTTTGAGAATAACAGAGATAAATTTCTGAATATAGTCATCATATTTTATCATGTAGGTGGATATAATTGAAGTAATTACAAAAATAAATATTATGACAGAAAGGGTATCCTGCGAAATATGTCCCGCTGAAACTCCAAGTGCAGCAATCACGAGTGAAAATTCGCTCATCTGCGCAAGATTGTTTGCAGTGAGAAGGCTTACTCTGAATCCGTTTTTAAGGATGTAGAGTACAGGAAAAACTGTTATAAATCGCGAAGCAATCAGAAAGGCAGAGGCGGCGGCGGCAATTAGAAGGAGCGATGAATCAGCAAATGGATTGGGTATTTTCATCCCCAGTGAAACAAAGAAGAGTGTAACAAAAAAATCGCGTATATTAACAACCTTTGCTATAACATCAAGGTTGTAAGGGAATGTTGAAATAGCAACTCCGGCAATCAGCGCTCCCATTTCTATTGAAAGATTAAAATAGGACGCGACACCGCAGATAAAAAAACACCAGCCCAGTGATGATATAAGCACCAGTTCCGGGATTTTCGCGACTGACCTGAATATTCGCGGCAGAACAAATTTACTGATCATCATACTGAGAAATACAAGAAAAAAGCCCTTCGCGAATGAGAGCAGTATCTGTAAAACCTGAGGGTCGGCCAGATTGGGCTGTATCCCAAGCAGCACAATGGCCCAGATATCCTGGAAAACAAGAACCCCTAAAGTGATGCGGCCGGCCAGCGTGTCAAGCTCGAACTTGCCATATAAAAGTTTTACGACAATGGCTGTACTGCTCAGACTGCAGCAGGCCGCCAGATAAAAAAGATCGTAACTGCCGGCAGAAAAAGAATACCCCGCAAGAAGAAAAAAACCGACACCCGCAAGCGCGGTCAGCGGGAACTGGGTAATACCTGTTATTATCAGGGATTTCCCGGCGTCTCTGAGTTTTTTAATATCAATCTCAAGGCCTATGAGAAAGAGCAGGAGTATAAGGCCGAATTCAGATATAGTCTCAATATCACCGCTGTTTTTAATAAACCCGAATCCAAGTGCCGGGCCTATCACTATTCCCGCGGCGATATACGCAAGCAGCAGCGGCTGTTTTAATTTATGGCCTATGTATGCCATTACTGTTGCTGCAAGTATGGCAATACCAACCCCTGAAATAATATTTGAATGCCCCGAACCCTCTGTTCCTTCTGCAAAAGCGTGAGTTAAGGGAATCAATAAGATTATACATGAAAAAAAAATCCTGATATAAAAATGTTCAAACTTCCCTGAAGTGCGCATAAATTAAACCTGCCAATATATTTTTGGAGCCAGAAAATTTCAGTAATGCCGGAATACTTAAAATGCAATTTGATTCAACAGATTTTTCATAAATCCCTTTTTTTGAAAATTTATATAGAATATTTTAAAATAAATACGCAATTATTTTTTTTAAAAGACAGGCCTTACTAAAGGTAAAATTCTTTACAATATGCACATAGTTTTAAAACCGCCGGTTTTTCTACCCGCGAACTTGCATAAAGATTTATGAAGGACGATTTGATAATTGCCGCTTCTGATGGCGAGATAGATGATGATGAAGGTTTTTAAACCTGCCGGAACTTTTTAGGATACCATGTCACCCGTCCTATAACCCAGCAGCGCTGTACCTATGAGGGCGAGTTCGGTGCAATGGAATCGTTTTAATCCCCTATAGCTGCCTAAGGGAACAGTACGCATTATTATGATTGACAAAATATTCAGACGGGCAGGATTTTAAGATGTTTTCTACCTATTATAATGTAAAGAGTAATTACAGAATTATATTATATTGACGAGGCTCAACTTGAACATAAAAGAATCCCTATTTCGGGCTGTCACAGAAGCAATACGCAAAGCTGTAGCTGACGGATTAATTCCCGCGGCCGAGTATCCCGCGGTTAAAATAGAATATCCGCGCGACCAGAAGTTCGGAGATTACGCCACACCAGTCGCGCTTGAATCTGCCAGAATTTTAAAAAAATCGCCCATTGAAACCGGAGAGATTCTTAAAAAATACATAAGCGCCGAAGCGCCTGAAATCGGCGATATAGAGGTAGTAAAACCCGGATTTATTAATATGTTTATTTCACCGGATTA
>Ga0255347_1001690_pt1 | contig 34003 bp, 51 predicted proteins | sample wastewater_treat_2_FD_192479 | JGI IMG/M metagenome (GOLD analysis project Ga0255347, IMG submission 192479) | Wastewater microbial communities from Lulu Island WWTP, Vancouver, Canada - plant24 | ecosystem: Engineered > WWTP > Wastewater > Unclassified | place: Canada: Vancouver, British... | reverse complement strand
AATCAAGGAAAAAGTGCTTAGTTCCTGGCACTACATTTTTTTCGTTCAAAAAACACGACCTAGATTTCATGCGGGTTTACGGACTCCAAAAGGCCATTTTTCGCAAAACACTGTAGAAGAAAAGTCAGAATATCCCTCGGTTTGACTATCAATTACTCCAATTTTCGATTGTATTGAGCTCGTAAATTCTTCAGGATTGATTCCTTTGAGGTTAGTAGTTTGATAGAATTCGAGCTTTTTTCGCAACCCATCAGATATTTCTTTTACTTTGTTGTCACCGATGGCATGTGGTACGGAAGATCTCAGTCTGTTCCATACGTAGTGGAAAATTTCTTTCGGGGATGAATTGTAAAGTTTAGACAAGATTCTCTCCATGGTTCTTTCCTCTCTCTGTTTTTGTCTGCCCCAACAAGAAATTATCCTGACCCGGCTATCATCACCAACGGCATGATAGCCAGAAAGCCCCACGAAGCCCCTGGATGATTATGAATCATTCGGCCGCTCCGATTCCTCCGGACGATTACCACTGAGCAAGGTCTGAATTGTTGCCCCGGTAATGCGCTGAATCTTCTCGACGGCTCTACGGTGCCTCTCCCCCGTGACGTGGTCATAGAACCTCAACGTGGTATCCACCCGGGAATGCCCGCCGAGTTCGGAGATCGCCTTAAAGTCCCCTCCCTGTTTCAGAGCCCCTGTGAACCACGCATGCCGGAGGTCATAGGGGCGAAGGCGGCGCGTGATCTTGGCTTCCTTTTTCGCGTGAGCCCAGGACCGTTTGACGGATGCCACGGGCCGGAATCGGTAATGAACAATCGCGATTTGATCGGCGGGCATCTTGTCCGGCGCGTTGGCAAGATCCGATTCATGCCATGACTTAAACAGAGCCAGCATGGCCGGGTCGAGCGGCACTGATCGGGCAACCGGCCCTCCTTTGCGAGCGGAGATCACCCGCAGTTCGTGGCCTTCGAAGTCCACGTCTGCCCAGGTGAGGCGGAACACTTCGCCCCCAGGGCGCAGGCCGCAGGCCCAGGAAATGATAAGGGCGCGAGTCAGGTGCGGAGGGGAGACGGCAAGCAGGCGCTCGACTTCCTGGCGGGTCGGCGGGTGCGGGATTTCATCGGCACCATGCTTGAGTTTGAATTTGCGCACTGAATTGCGGAACACCAACGGGGGGTCCTGAGCCTCGGCCCATGACATCGCCGCCCGCAGTAGGTCAATCTCACGCGCTATGGTGCGGAGTTTGCGGCCGGCCTCAAGGCGAATTTTGACGTACCGATTTAGCTCAACCGACGTGAGCGCTTCAACGTAGATGGCTCCCAAGAGCGGGATCATAATGCTGCTGATCCGGTAATAGTCCGATTGGCTGGTGCTGGATTCGACGGGGTGGTCTGAATGGTATCGCTGCAGGAGCTCGGCGACGGTAAGGCCCCCGCTCACTTGTGGCACTTTGCCGCGATCACGCTTGAGTTGTTCGTCGTAACGGATGGCGAGGGATTCCCCGGAGGCGTCGCACCCGAAGTAACGGCGCTTTTCCTTGCCCCCCTCGTACCATTTAACAAACCAGCGGCCATCATCTGAGCGGCGATGGACGCTCATGAATTGGTTTCGCCCTGAGCCATGTAGTTGGGATGTTCCTCACTGAAGCTGAACCATATCGCAATCATCGAGCTTTCGGTGGACGCTCATTTTGCATTCCGTTTTTGGCAAAGGAGGCAATCTAAATAGAAAAACTGTTTTGCTCGAACCACTTGGCAATTTCGGTTTTGCTGATCGAATTGGTGGCAACGTCGAGAGCCAATTGAACAAGATGGTTCTCTTTAACATTCTTGGAAAGGCTCCATCCGTTCCTTTCGAGAAACCATAGAGCCGCGATCATCCCGGTGCGCTTGTTTCCATCGATGAACACATGGCCGGAAATAATGTGAAATGCCAGAGCCGCAGCCATTTCATGGACTGACATGCAGAACGTTTCACCATCGCCGATCGAATTAACTAGTGCAACGACGTACTCCAGGCTATTCTTGTTTTGAAGCCTTCCGGCTCCTCGGGCAAACCCGCCGGTACGCAAAATTATTTCCCGGTTCAAATTAATAATCTGTTGAACAGAAATCGGGTTCACATTGCCGACAAGGTTGCCCAGGCTCCGGAATGCTTTCTCAAGATGTCGTTTACAATGTCATCGTCGCATCTGTCGTTAATCGTATCGGTTGGGATTCCTTCGACAAAGTTGTACGAATTGATGTCGGGAACAACCATCACAAGTGGAGTAAAAACATCAATTGCTTGCTGATTCCCTTCTGTGATGACTTTGTTTTTCATTTTGTCTTCCTCCCATCTCTCGGCCCATCCAAGGTTTCCAAGAGTTCTTTCCTCTTTATCCACTGGAATCCATGAAAAGGGGTCAATAGAGCAATATCGATCTGCCCTCCTACGGTCGGGACCTCATTGGCAAATCTCTGGAAGCGGCTCGTCGTATCAATCAAATACTCGGTCAAATCGACTGCATCCTGTAATGATAATAATCCATATTTGATTTGCTGACGAGGATCATCTTTCCCTATGTCCCAAAGTTTTTGGACTACGGTCATGGCACCGCTCGCGGTGCACCCTATGTCCTCAATCTCTTTGGTTTGGCTGTTTTTCCCTACACTGATGATGAGGGTTTTCCCTGAATATCTCTCATTGATCTTATCAAATCCATTCAAATGGAACGATACGGGCCTCCAGTCCTCGGGGGCTTCGTCCCGGTATTTGGGGTATTGGGCAAGGAGCTCCTGCTCCATATAGCTCACAAATCGATCTTTCAACCCCCTTATTGTTGTTTGCTTGTGCTTTTCATTCAATGATTCAAATTGCTTAACGTGATAATAGATGCTTCTAGAATTGATAATGCCCATACCAAAGGAAGCGACGGCATACTTCCCGAAAAGGGGGAAAAGCTTCTGTGTATAAGACGACGCCGAATATGGAATGGCTATCTTCTGGGACCTCATCTGCGCAGGACTGATCTTTGTTTTGCAGGAAGGGCATTGTGCTTCCAGGCCCAACTCAAGAATATTTCGTCCAGTCGAAAGACTATCCGCTGCAACAACAATCCCGTCCGAAACCCTCAGTGAAACGATCAGACTCATCTCAATACCCTTTCTTTAAAGCTCCCGCCCAAGCCAAACGACCTTGCCCAGGATCGTTATTTCATCGGGCTTGCACGGCCCACGAACTTCGCCACTGTCACTCAAAACCGATATCCGGCCGTCAAGCTCGATTCGGATACGCTTCACCACGGCCTCACCAGACAGATTCAGCGCCATTATGCGGCCATCGAGGGGTGTTGTTTGGCTTTCATCGACCAGAACATAATCGCCATTCTGCAGGGTCGGATACATGGAATCACCCTTGACCTGCATCAGTTTCATGTGGGCGGGCTGGCCTTTGGATTTAAGCCAGTCGGTTCGGAAGGCGTAATACTGCTCCACTTCCGGACTTAATTCCCAGGACCCAGGCCCCCCGGAAAGGAAGCCGGTCACTTTCGGAATGGGTGTGAAGTAGCCTCGCAGGCGAACGGCGTCTTTTGCCCTGGGATCACCGGGGGCATATCGGGCCGCCAAATCCAGGCTCATGTCAGAGAGCGATTGCTCTGCCTTCATGGGACCTTCTCCAGTCAGCACCCAGTCCGGATTAGCTCTATATTCCTTTTGAATAAGCCGCAGAAACCTTTTAGACGGATGGGCGCTTCCGGTTTCAATTTGGCTGTATCTGCCCTGAGACATTGCAAGCGTTGCAGCAAAGGATTTCTGATCGAGCCCCGACTCTTGCCGCAGCAAAAGAATTCGCCTGCCTATATCGGAAAACAATTTTTTATTTGACATTGTATTCGTTTTGAATTTCAATGTTATCGAATCATTTACCCAGGAGGAAATTCACCATGCCCACGCCCCCTAAATCAGGTCTTCGGAGTGAAAAAACTCTCCTTTCCGCAGGAGTTGCATACAAAAACCGCCTGCTTGACGCCGAGCGGCCCAAATGTCGGGTCGGGCCGGCTTCCGGTTCGCTTCAGTTCCGGGCTGCCGCAGTGGTCACAGACATACTCGCAGCTTGTCTGGGAAGTCCTTCTCTCAAGTTCCGCAATCCTGGCCTCAAGCTCCGGGATTTTCCGCATCGCTTCGGTCATTGCTTTCCATTCACGGCTGTCCTTAATCAGATTCCAGAGATCGGCAATGACGGTCATTTGTCCTTTCCTTTATTCGAGGAGCAATAGAATGGAAATTCTCGCCCGCATAACAGGAGACAAAGCCAACAGAACCACCAAGGATGTAATCGCAGGCCTGGCATTCAAGTCCTTGCTCGGGTTCGTCTCATGGACCCTGGCCATCGCCACCGTCAAATACGTGTGGTCATGGTTCTAGAGGCCAACCTGAGCAATTGAAAGGAATTTACCATGTGCACCACCAATGTAAACCAAAAACACGACAGAGGCTTCCAAGCCGACCTTGCCCGCCGCATGGGCATCACGCGACAGGCGGTAAGCATCATTCTGAGCGGAAAAGTCAGTATCGGGAAGAAGATGGCTAAGAGGCTGGAAGAAGCAACGGGCATTCCACGTCTCTCCTGGCTTTATCCGGAAACCTATCACAACCCGATGTTGTCAGATCGCAACTCCCCAACACCAAAGGAAACCACCCAAGACGAAGGCAAAGAATCATGGCCGCAAACGATGTGAAACTCACTTTCATGGTCAGTGAACGAATGGCGGATGAATTGAGGCAGACCGCCTTCAACAAGGACCTATCAGCATCTGAGCTGGGAAGAGCATGCATCAGCATCGGGCTAGAGCTGGTTAAACGTATGCCAAAGAGCCTTCTCTCCAATTTTCAGGATGTTGACTGGAAAAGTGAATGAGAACCTTTGCTGAATTTCTTCTGAAATTGAGCCCTTATGCTTGACGACGACTCCAAAGAAGTAATCGCCCGGATTCGGGCAGAAATCGATGACTTGGAGAAGGCGACCACGCGCAAGATCCAAGCCCTCAAGCGGATGATCGCCCTTGAAATGGGCGAAGTGAAGCCGGGTCCGAAGGAGGTCACCATCAAGTCACGATGGGGGACCAGGACGGTGAAGGCGGGGAAACTTTGAACCCAAGACAAAGGAAGGAGAGCAGATGAGAAGCAGTTTGAAAAATCCATTCAATTGCCCGGCTTGTTGGTCCCAGCGGGTACAGCTCATTGCCGGGTGGTATCGGGAATGCCTCGGCGGCGACGTCAAAGGAAAGACGCGGCACAAGTGTTTGGCCTGCGGGAAGGAGTACAGCTGGCGGCGGAAATAGAAAACCCCTCGCGTGGTGGCACCCACGGTCGAGGGGAAATGCAAATGCTTCACATTTAATTCAATCAAGGAGCAACCCTCATGTCAACCGAAATCCAACAGATCGAGTCCAGAATGAATCACGCCTTGCTTATCAAGAACCTGATCCCCGGCTTGTCGGAAGCCGGAAAGATCAAGATCGGCGTCAAGGGCAAGATGATCACGTCGGCAAGGGGGGCGCAATTCTACCCCCCCCAAAAACTTGATCACTTTTTGGTCACCACTCTTGAGCGCGGCCCGGATGGCAACTTCCTTCGAAACGAGGAAGTCCACAAAATGTATGGCGAGAAGCCGCGAGTATTGCCCGTGCGGCTGGTTTACAATGCTTTGGAGCTCAATTTCCAATCGCGCTACGTGGCCTTTAAGGGCAAAACCTTATGGTGCGCGGGGGATGGAGAGCAGGCCGGCCGAATGAATGGCAAGGAACGAGTGAAAAGGCCCTGCCCTTGTCATCTGCAGGACCCCACCTATGAGGGCACGCCCGAAGCTCCCCGCTGCAAGGTCAATGGCACCTTGTCGGTGATGATTGACGGCGTGGCCCGGGTGGGCGGAGTCTTCAAGCTCCGCACGACGAGCTATAACAGCGTGGTCGGAATCACCTCTTCACTGAGCCTTATTTCCACACTCACGGCCGGTTTCGTAGCCGGGCTGCCTTTTGACCTCACCTTGCGCCCCAAGACGGTGATCATCCCCACGACAGGTCAAAGCATGCTGGTTTGGGTGGTAGGCCTCGAGTATCGAGGGAGCGTCCAGGACCTCCAACAGATAGCGTTCAGCAGGGCCAAGGACCAGGCGCTTTTCATGGGGCGCATGGAACAGATCGAAGTCATGGCCCGGAAGCTGATCGCCAAGGACCCGGCGATTATCGACAACGGGGAGACTCAGGAAATCGTCGAGGAGTTTTACCCCGAGCAAGTCCAAGTGGTTGATGTTGAGTCAAAGCCTGCCGCGGCGCCCCCCGCCCCTGCCACGGCTGCGGTCCCGCCGCCTGCGACGGAGACCAAAACGAAGCCTTCGATGGAAGCGAAACCGGATCCCTCGCAACTACCCCCTCCGCAACAACCTGGGACATCGGATGTCCCACCAGCCGGCCAAGCCCCGCCCCAGGTTGAAACACCCCCACAGGAGCAGCAGGAGAAGGCGAACGAACAGGCAACAACCCACGTGGACGGGAAAGGGCGGCGGCGGCGCGCCAATCGTTTCGAGGTTGATCCTGCCGTTTTCGGCAAGGGCACCATTGTTACCTGCGGATCTACACCGGAACAGTTGTTGTCTTTGCGGCAGGCAATGAGGGGGCCGGACAAACGGGTTGAAAGGCTCGTCCGGGATTATCTGAACGAGATCGGATACCCCGAGCTTTCATATCTGCGTAGTGAAGAGGCGACAGACCTGCTCAATCAGGTTAGCGAACTGCAGGCGAGTCAACAGCCACCCCCACCCGAACCACCACAAGCGGCGGCCAATTCCGAGTTGGCGCCTGAGGAGGCAGCCCAAGCGGATCTTACTGATCCACCTTATGAAACTGGCAAGGTGTTCTGCAAAAAAGATGGGGATATGGTCAATCGAGACTGGTGCTCGACCTATTGCGACATCAGGAAGCGGGACGGTTTTTGCCTGTACCTGGGTGAGGAACCACCGGAAGCAGGAGGGCTGATATGATCCCCTTAAGTTTTTCAGCTTGGAAAGATGCGGACTGCCCACATCGTTTCTATCGCCTGCGGATCGCCAAGGATTTTAAGGAAGCCGAAAACGATTATATGAGGATCGGGAAGGCCGTGCATGCCTGCATCGCGGACTACATGGAGTGGCTACGCGACCGGAACATGCCGAGCGACCTTTCCTTCTTCGACCAGGTGCATTTCAAAGACGAATCCATCCGAGACAAATGCCTGGAGCTGATCGAGGCTTTCAAGCGAACGTCCTGTGTTGCGCTGCCCATTGGTGTGGTCGACCTGAGGGCTGAGGCGCAGCTTGCTTTTGATGACAGGCTGAAATTCATGCCTGGCCCTGATTCCTGGTTCGCCAAGAACGTAGGATTTCGGGCGGTCCTCGACCTGGCATATCGCCTGGAAGACACGATCTACATCACCGACTTCAAGACGGGCCAGGGTGAAACGGACCGGCTGCAAATCGATCTTTACGCTTGGGCGGCCTGGAGTGCTCTGCTGCCTCGCGATTGCGGCAACCGGCCCGTGAATAGGGTTGTCTGCATCGTTGAAGAACTCGCCAAGGGCACCCGTATTTCCCAGGAATACACCGCAATAGACGTGGTGCCGATCGGAGAGCAGATCAAAGCGCGCCTGCAGCGTATCAATTCGATGACTGAATATCCCGCCGTCATCTGCGACCAATGCCGATACTGCCAAATTCCCGATTGTGAGCCGAAGCAAGAAGTTAAGACGGCCCTCGTAACGGCGGAACAGTCGCCGACGATCAGGATTCCCCAGGAGATCCAGACTGACGAGGAAGCCCGGAAGGCATTGGCCTTCCTCGTGTTCGCGGACCAGGTAACAGGGCAGTTGAAGGATCTCTTGCGGCAATGGGTCGAGCAGCACGGACCGGTTGAGGGTTGCGGCAGAGTCGCGGAGCTGCGCGAGAATAAGCCATGGAAAGTGAAGGATTTGTCCAAGTTGACCCGGGCCCTTGTCGCTTTCGGAGTTAAGCCTGAACTGATCTGGTCGAACTTGAGCCTGAGCGAAAGCAACCTCGAAAAGCTGTGCAAGAAATCCAAGATCGCGGATCGCTTACCGGCGCTGTTGAGCATGGGAGAACGAAAGGTCTACGCGCCGAGGTTCGGTCTGTATTCCGACCGGCTCCTTTGAGAATTGCCGCCTGAAACGGTCGCCAGTTGGGTCGATGAACCACCGGCGTGGTTGAGCAAGGGAGAGTGCATTTTCTATCGGGTCGAGTGCAATGCCTTTCGGTGGCACGTCGGCCCCAGGTGCGGCCTGAATCGTGACCCAATGGAGTGCCCCAGAAAGGTGAATACGTCTCCTTCCGCCGGATGATCGAGATCGGAATCCTGGCAAGAAACCGGGGAACTGTCAGGCCTGGACCGAGCAGGGATGCGGGGGTGAACGACCACCGAAGCGAGCCTCGGGAAGTACGGCAGCAAGGGCGACACAGCAGCAATGCTGGCCGTCGCTGGCCGACCATGCGGCATCGGAGCATGTGCCGGTGTCTAAAACGCGTGCGAGCGTGGGAGTCGTGACTTAGCCGGGTGGAGAGTAACCCGGCAACCATCACGGACTAAAGGAGAAACGCAGCATGATAACCCTGCAAGAGCAGTTAAAGGAAGTTGACCGCGAAATCGGCATGAGGCAAGCGGTTTATGCCCGGCGCGTGGAGTCAGGGAAGATGACCAGCCAAGAAGCCAAACACAAGATCGAGATCATGAAGGCCGTCAAGGAAACGATTTCGAAGGCAATGAGGAGTCAAGGCGATGCTAGAAATTGATTGGCTCAGTTTCGGGGGCGGGGTCGTGTTTGGGTCGCTGGTCGGGTCCATCGCAACCGGACTCCTCATAAGTTTATTCGGTGCATGGCGAGACCGGCGAGACCGAATTGATGTGCTCAAGCTCGACCACCGCCACTGGGTGAAGGGGCGCGGCTTTGAATAGTCACCGGGAAGAACAGGCCGCGGCTGTGGTCGGGATCTGCACTCATCTATGCCGGAAGATCCCGGGTCTCAAGTTGAACCCCAGGCATTGCGAGGCCAGAAGAAACAAACCCAAAGGACAGATTCGCGACGTCTTCATGTCCGGGGCTGGCAGTGAATGTCTTGGTTGTCCGGGGCCGATCCCGGCCACTGAATGTGCAGCGCCGATCAAGAGGCAGCTACCGTCAAGCATCCACGTTCCAGGGGTAATTCCCGAAGGCCCCCAGGTCGCGGCCCCGGCGACCGGCCGCAAGCGGAAGACAAAACCGGACGTATGCAATGAATGCGGGGGACGAGTGGAAGATGGAGTCTACTTTTTCCCGTCCAACCCGTATTGCTGCGCGAATTGTATTACCGCCAGGTCTGAACGGAACAGGAAGAAGCGCAGCTCTGTCAAAAGGCGGATTACGGTTGTTATCGAGAAAATGGCGCAATGAACCTTGCCTGAGACTGGAAAGCAATGCAGCAAGGCTACCTCATTGTTTTGCGTAAGTTCTTCGAGCACGACTTCTGGACCGAGCGGCGAACGTTTTCCAGGGCCGAGGCGTGGCTTGATTTGCTCCAGTTGGCCCGATGGAAGGAAGGAGAAAAGGAAACCATCATACAGGGGAAGGCCGTGACTTACGGGAGGGGGGAGGTAGTCAGGAGCATCGAGTATTTAGCGAGAAGATGGGGATGGAGCAAGCCGCGCGCGCAGCGGTTTCTTTCGGTATTGCGACAGAGAAACGCTATCGAAACGACAAATGAAACAAAAGCGACACGAATAACTATTTCACATTATTCGGAATATCAAAAACTGCGATACGACGCAGACAACGCAATGGACCCGTCACAGCAGCGATACGATACCCGATACGATAGCGATACGATCCCCGATACGATCTCGATACGACCAACCGGTCAGAATAATTCGGAATATCAAAAACTGCGATACGATAGCGATACGATCCCCGATACGACAGCGATACGATGCCGTTCCACACAAGAACACAAGAAATACAAGAAACACAAGAAAGAAGAAAAAACCCCCCTAACCCCCCTTAAAAAGGGGGGAACAAAAGAAGCGCTACCCGCATGGATGCCTGTCGAAACGTGGAATGCGTTCAAGGAACATCGCAGGCTTCTTAAAGCCCCCATGAGCCCGAAAGCAGAACAGCTCACCTTGAAAAAACTCCAAGCCTTTATGGATGCAGGACAGAACCCGGAAGAGATCATCAACCAAAGCATCGAGCATGGATGGAAGGGCGTGTTTGCATTGAAGGGCGGAAACGGCAAACCATCATCCCAATGCTCCCCGACCATGATGGGTAAGGCAGGGTCAACAACCTGGCAGAACATCCAGGCCCTCAGAGCGATGGAGGCCCAGAATGATAAACACTGAGAAGTTCGACCAGAACCTTGCGGTTATGGCTGAGACTTTCGATAAGCCTTTAAGTGCCTTGCTGATCAAGGTCTATCAAAGGGCATTGTCGGACTACAGCGATGAGCAAATCGAGCATGCCATGATGACCGCGATCATGACGCTGAAATGGTTTCCCAAGCCCGTCGAATTAATCGAACTGATCGAAGGCAAGACCGAAGAGCGGGCAATCCTCGCCTGGGATTCTGTCCTGCAGGCAATCCAGCGCCACGGGATCGGAGAGTCTGTCACGTTCGAGGATGGCCGAACCGGCAAAACCATCGAACTGATGGGCGGCTGGGAACAGTTGGGAAGAATGTTGATCGACGACCTGAAATGGAAGCAGCAGGAGTTCGTGAGGATTTACAAGGCGCTTCCCGAGATGCCGCCGGTCACAATGCATGGATGTTTTGCCACCGGCAATGCGGCGCGGGGCTACCTGGAGCATATCCCGGAACCGATCAGGATCGCGGCGCCGTCACCGTTGGCGCTGGCAGGCGGGAATGGAAACGGAAGGAAGCTGTTATTGAGTGATCCAGATAATGGCGAGGCAAGATAATGGACGGCCTGATTTCCTTCACCATCGTCTTGAAGCCTCGGGGTCAGTCGAGGCACCGGCATCGGCAGGTGACCACCAAGGACGGCCGGACATTCAGCCAAGCATACAAGACGAAGGACCAAGTCCGGGACGAAAAGAACCTGGCCTATTTGATGCTGGAGCACAGGCCGCCGCAGCCATTGCACGGCGGAATTGCTCTGAGCATAAGGGCTTACATGCCGATGCCTCAGTCAAAGCCCAAAAAGTGGGTGGAAAAGGCCCTGAGTGGAGAGATCACCCCGGAAACAAAGCCTGACGCCTCAAACATTTTGAAGCACTTCGAGGACGTAGGACGGGGGATCTTCTATCACGACGACAAGCAAATCCATGACGTGCGGCTGGTCAAGCTGTACGGAGATCCGCCCAGGTACGAGGTCGAAATCCGATTCGACTCGGCACGGCAGAACGGGGCGGCAGTAGAACCAAGGACGCAACCCGCAAAGAGATTCATTTATTGAACTGGGCAAGGCGCGGTGGGGCTTGGCTGGGCTTGGCTAGGCTTGGCAGGGCGCGGCAAACACAAACACAAAGAGGAGAACACACAATGCAGGAAACGAAAATCAAAGTCAGATTGGCAGGGACGGCGGACATCATGTTTGACCGTTTCATTGACCATTCATCCGAACCAAGACCAGCCGAACAGAAATTCTACTTGGCCGAAGGAAACCAGGTTGTCTTCCCCGGCAACAACGTTCTGCAGTTCCTGTTCGCCGAGGAGAAGCCCTATGGCTGTGCGCGCAGATTCGAGGGGAAAGAGGGATCGAAGTACGCGCAGACGGGGCAAGCCTTCTGCTTCATCAATAATTCGATGATCAATTTCCAAGACGAGAATGGACCGATCATTTTCAAGGAATTTAACGGGAAGCAATTCCGCATCCACTTGGAGGCGGCCGTTACGAGGATGAGCAACGGGAAGGTCATCAAGCAAGAGGCCAGGCCCAGGCCAGTTCTAATGCTTCCGTGGTCGCTCGATTTCGAAATCTCACTTATCAAAAACGACAAGATCGATCCTAACAAGCTGTTCAACTGGTTCACGATGGGCGGGATGATGATCGGTTTAGGAACCCATCGGCCGCAATATGGGCGTTTTACCGTAGATGGGTGGGAATAGATATTGACCAGCGAGGTGCAACTCGGCCCGGTGCGGCTTGGCTTGGCGAGGCTTGGCGTGGCCGGGCGTGGCACGGTATGGCGCGGCATGGGATGGAGGGGCTTGGCGCGGTTAACCTTCAAAGCGAATAGGGGAGAAGATGAAAGACGAAGAACTCAGGGAAAAGATAATCGATGTGGGTGGGAAGGCCCTTGAAGTGCTTGAGGGCTATTTTGCGGGGACGGAATCCGATGAGGATAAGGTGAAGGCTGCCTTCAGGGTTGTGCCTCAAGCTGTGAAGGTCAGCCACATGAATCAGCAACGGGTGTTTGTCGAGCGGTCGCAGGCCATACGATTACTGCCTTACCTCAAAGACGAAGACACCCGGGAGAAATATATCCGGCTCACCCAACCAACTGCAAAGCCTTTGCTTTTGGCAAGGCCGGAGAAATAGGAATCGAGCCATGATACTGCGCGGCAAGGCGGGGCGTGGCCAGGCCGAGCGAGGCTGGGCGTGGCCGGGCACGGCTAGGCACGGTATGAACAAGGCAATAGGGAAGCAAGCATGAGAGATCCAAGAGAAGAGGAAGAGAGCCAAGGGGATGCGCGACCCGGATTGGTCAAAGAGGCAGGATGCGAGTCAGTCAGAGTCGCGCGGGTCCTTTGCTCGGTCGGAATCTGCAAGGGTCAGCGCAGGGCATTGCCTCGCTACTGCTAACCGCGATTTTTCTATGAAACTTGGAAAATTTATGGACGCGACAGTCGGAAAGACATGCTCAGCATATGGAAGACAAACCCCCTAAAGGCATGAGCGATGCCCGCCAAAAAAATTCCAACATCTCGAAATCTTTTGTTGATTTTCGCTCTAGATATGCAACTTCCGCTCTCGCTCGGGCGGCATTGGGCTGAACGGGCCGACGGCAGGAACTTTCGGCGGAGGGTCACACCATGAAGCATTCTACGAGCAGAACAATCAAACAGATCGATGTGGCGCATTATGAGACAGGCGAGGTTTTGGCTGAGCCTGGAGCATTCACGCGCTGGCCGAAGCCTGGGGATATTTGGCAGGACCCCAAGGATTCGACTTGGTACGAGATTTCAGAAGTTCACCGCGGGACGGAACCTTTGGTCTTCGTGAGCCCCACGATGCCCCCGCTTCAGAATGTGCTGGAGGGCTAAGAGATGAAGCGAGTAACGGCCATGAAGTATGGCGATGGGGGGCAAGGGGAGCTTTGGGCGGTGTTTATCGACGGTCGCCCCTTTGCGGCTCGCCTGACGCCGGAGGAAGCTTCCTTCCTGGTGGAACTGGCCGAGTTGGTCGATTCGCTTCTGATAGCCAAAAATGACAGGAGGTCCCACTCATGAGTCATATCGCCAAGATCGAGATCGAGATTAAGGACTTGTCAGCGCTGAAAGCAGCCTGTGTGCGGCTTGGGCTCGAGTTTGTTTGCGACCAGAGAACTTACGCATGGTTCGGCCAGCATATCGGCGATTACCCCATCCCGGAGGGGTTCACGGTTGACGACATGGGGAAATGTGATCACGCCATCCGGGTTCCCGGTGCCGCGTACGAAATCGGAGTCATTAAGCGGGACAGGCAATGGTTGCTGGTATGGGATTTTTGGCGTTCAGGCGGCCTTGAACGGGTGCTTGGCAAGAGCGCCGGGAAGTTGAAGCAAGCCTATGCAGCATCCAAGGCGGTGATGGAGGCGAGGCGCAAAGGCTATCTGGTCAAGGAACAGGTCACGAAAAACGGCGGGATCAGGATTACGCTGAGCGGCGGGAGGGCATAGGAATGAAAAAGATCGTGATCGACATCGACGAAACGGGCGCCGTCAGGATCGAGACAGAAGGCTTTGTTGGCAAGAGCTGCATCGAGGAAACCAAGTTCTTGAAAGACCTGCTCGGCAAGGAAACGGCGCAGCAGTTAACCCCGGCGTATTTCGCGACGGCGAGAGGGTGCGTGAAAAAGCACCTGCCATTGTGCGGCTGATAAGGAGGCACCGAAATGGCAGAATCGAAATTGAAACGGCGTATAGCTGAGACGTATTGCCCCGATTGTAACGCGGTTTTGTCTTGGGACGCCATAGAAGATATCACGGACAGAATGATCAAAATCGCCTGCTGGTGCTCCAAATGCAAACAGCATAAATACCTGGCCATTCAACGGGTTGACCATGATGTTCGGGAACGCAAAGCGACAAAGGTTCAGATCATCAGGACCGACGGCATGTCAGCAAAATATGGGTATCTGGCTAGGTCTGGGAATTACTCCCGAGGCACCACCAGTGAAATCATCGCTGATGCCAGAAGGTTTATCGAAGAGAACCGAGATTCCATCAAGCATTACGCGATTACTTTTAACGGCGAAGTGGTCTTCCACGAATAGGGGGCAGAGGATAATGCAAGAGAACGTTTTCGAAAAGGCGTGCTTGGTTCAGATCAGCACCAGTGTGTGGCAGGGTTCGCTGCAGCTCCCCCAGGCGGAAATGGCTCCCCTGGGCGACGAGAAATGGCTGAGGGGCAGGAAGTACCTTGTTGACCCCGAGTACCTGCAGAAGATCCGGGCGGTTGCGGCGCGGGCGCGGTGGCAGATCGCCCGGTTCTGCCTCCCCTTCCCCATCAATGGCCTGATCCTCGTTCCCAAGGATTCGATCATGCAGGTCGAGGATGAGCTCAAGGCCGTTCAGGAATTGTTCTGGACCGAAGTTGAAACCTTCATCGCCGCTTATGATGATGCGCGGGAACAGGCCAGAGAAACATTGGGAAAGCATTTCAGCGAAACGGACTATCCCCGGGACATCCGGCGCAAATTCGCTTTCGAATGGCGCTATGTCACGATCAGCACCCCCGGCAAGAACACGGTCTTAACTCCCGAATTGTATGAACGTGAGCGGATAGCGTTTCTGAAGATGATCGAAGACACCCGACAGACGGCAATCCAGACCTTGCGCGCGGAGTTCTCCGGCTTTGTAAGCCATCTGGTCGAACGCATGAAGCCGGACGCTGAAGGCAAGGCAAAGGTCTTCAAGGCTTCCAGCCTGACGAAGTTTCAAGAGTTCCTGGCGGTGTTCGAGGATCGCGATTTGTTCCGGGATGGCGACCTCCGCGACCTGGTCGAAAAGGCGCGGGTTGTCATGGACGGCTTGCGGCCCGAATACCTGCGCAGTGATTACGGTTTCCGGGATCAGGTGCGGGAAGCTCTGGAGCTGATTTCCAAAGATGTGACGGAAAACTTTCTGACCAGTGTTCCTCGGCGCAGGATCACTTTGCCAACCTCGCTGCCCGATGCAGCGTAACGAACAGGAGAACCGACGATGTTCAAGAAATACTTCGATTCGGCATACCCGGTTTTGATGGTTGAAACGCAGGAGCCCGACAGGGCGGAACGAATCATCCAAGAGGCCAGGAATGGATGGTCTTTCTTTGGGTGGGATTGCATGAGGGGAATACGGGAGCTGCCTTCCGGTCGCGTGGTCGATGGTGACTCGAACCCGGTCAGTATGATGGCCTTCCTGGGCAAGATCCCCAACATGGTGATGATCGCTCACAACCTGCACCTGTTCTTCGATTCGCCGGAGATCATTCAGACGCTGCAAAATTCCACATCAATGTGGAAATCGCAGGGGTGCTCCCTGGTGATCGTGGGGCCGAAGGTGCAGTTGCGGGCGGAGCTGGAAAAGCTGATCTACGTCTTGGATTTACCCCTGCCGACCCCGGACGAGTTGTTCGCCATGCAGACGGAACTGCTGGCAGGATTGCACACAAATGGGGAAAACGGGGAAGGAATCGAGCCCGATCGCCATACCGCACTGATGGCGCGCGGCTTGACCGAATTTGAAGCCGAAACGGCCTTTGCCCTGTCGCTGGTCGAAACCGGCAAGCTCAGCCCCCAGGTGATCACGAAGGCCAAGGCGCAGATGATCAAGAAGTCGGGGCTCATGGAATTCTGGCCCCCGGTGGATCCCTCACAGGTGGGCGGTTTGGGGCAGCTCAAGGCTTATATCGCCAACCGTATTCGAGCGTTCGAGCCGGGCCATGAGCACCTTCCGCGCCCCAAGGGGCTCTTGCTGGTGGGTGTGCCGGGAACTGGAAAGAGCCTGGCATGCAAGGCGGCTGCATCGATTCTCAACTGGCCGCTTATCCGTTTGGATGTGTCGGCCCTCAAGGGTTCCCTAGTGGGCGAATCTGAAAGAAACATGCGGCAGGCGACCCGGACCATCGAGGCTTTCGGGGAATGCGTGGTCTGGCTGGATGAGGTCGAAAAGGCTTTCGCGGGGGTTCAGGGAAGCGGGCAGACGGACTCCGGCACCACGGCGGCAATGTTCGGGCATTTCCTGGTGTGGCTGCAGGAAACCAAGGCCCCCATGATGGTCATGGCCACGGCGAACGATATCAGCCAGCTCCCCCCGGAATTCCTCCGGGCCGGCCGTTTTGACGCGGTGTTTTTCGTTGACCTCCCAGGTCGGGATGAGCGGCGCGAAATCGTGAAGATTCAAAACGCCAAGTACGGCGCAGAGATCCCCGAGCTGGCGGCGGCTGCGGAGCTTGACGGGTTCACGGGCGCGGAGATCGAGCAGATCGCCAAGGACAGCCTCTTCGATGGCTACGAAACGGCCTTTGAAAACGTCGTGCCGATCAGCAGGGCCAGCAAGGAAAAGATAACGGCCTTGCGGGAATGGGCGAAGAGCCGCGCGCGAATTGCGAACACCAACCAGGAAGCACCGGCGATTTTAAGGAAGATCGCCACGGCAAAATAGCGGGCAGGTCGCCCCCCGCGCGGGGGCTTGAAATGGCGATGACTTGGGGCTGGTGATGAACCGGCCCCGAGCCGTTTGCTCTATCTGGCAACTTTTCTTAAGGGGCGAAGAATGGCTCAGGACAAAGAAAGACGGAGAACGACCGAGGGCGAAAACGAGGAAAACGGGAACGCAGAGGAGAAGCTTGCTAAGCTGATCGAGGTGGTTTCGGCCTTCCTGAAACGCAAGGCGACCATCGGAGATCTGCGGCGGACGCTCAAAAAGGTGCAGGGTAAGGAGGCTGACTGATATGCCGCCAGCGGTGATGTGCGCCTACGATGAACTTGTACCCCTGGAAAAGATCGTGCCCTACCCTCGAAACCCCAACAAGCACCCCAAGAAGCAGGTCAAGATGCTGGCCCGGATCATCGAGGCCCGCGGATGGCGGGCGCCTATCACGGTGAGCACCCGAAGCGGTTTTGTAGTGCGCGGCCACGGGCGGCTTGAGGCGGCCCGCTTCCTGGGCTTGACCGAAGCCCCGGTTGATTACCAAGACTATGCCAACGAAGCCGAGGAAAGGGCGGACCTGGTCGCTGATAATCAGATCGCCCAACTCGCCGGCATGGACAATGACGAACTGTCAAGCATCCTCCAGGATATCAAGGCGGCGGGCATCGACATCGAGGAGACCGGATTTCTCGAACAAGAGCTCAATGCAATGATCGAGAAGGCCATCGAGCAGGACGAGGAGCCGGAAGTCGAGTTCACGCGGGAGCTCCTGCTGGAGCACAACTATGTTGTTCTCTACTTCGATAATCCCCTCGATTGGCAGGTAGCCCAGGACGTCTTTCGCTTGAAGAAGGTCAAGGACCTGATCCCCAGGAAAAGCCAACCCATGGGGATTGGCCGCGTCTTGCGGGGGGCTGAATGGCTGGACCGGCTGAAATGACCCGCAAAGCCGCATTCTTTCGTTGGGGTTTGGATATAGAGGCGGGGGAGATCGTGGCTTCTAGTGGCATCCTGGCGCGGCATGATGAGCGTTTGACTGGCAAGAATGGCGAGAAAGCGGATTCCGCCTGGCGAAACCTACGAAAACTCACCAGGAACGGCATCACTTTCTATGCCTGCCTCAATTACCGGCTCGGCGGCCCGCTTCGAACCATCAAGAAGTGGCGGGGCTATCAGGGCATCGAGGATTTGACCATCATCCAGGCGGCAATCAGGAGGATCGGGCGGCTGGCGGTCGACCACGGTTTCGAGCTGATCACGGTGCCGCCGCAAAGTGGCATCGGGGAGAGTTTCGCCGCGAGGATCGCCCGGGACATCGCCGGGAAATCCGGGATCCCTTGGGAGGGATTGTTTGCCGATCATGGGCAGGGCAAGCGGTACTGCATCAAGCACAAGATGCAGCCGTTCCCGGTGGTGCTTCTGAGGCCCATCACCGGGGCCAGGGTGTTGGTGTTCGATGACTTCGCCTTCACGCGCTGGACAATGGCGAACGCCATCGGGGCCCTGCGGGAAGCGGGCAACTACTGTGAGGGGATTGTCTTATGCTGAAGGGCGTCAATGTCACCATCCCATCCTACAAGCGGGCCGGAGCGGTGAAGGGATACGACTACTTCCGGACGGCCAAGATCGTGATCCCGGAAAGCCAGCGGGATGATTACGCAAGGCACTATGACCCCAAACGCCTGATCGTGATCCCGGATGAACAGGACGGCAACCTCCCCAGGAAGCGGAACTGGATCTTGAAAAACATTCCCCGCCCCCTGGTGATGATCGATGACGACGTGAGGTGTCTCGCCATGACGGAGGGCGTTTATGACCGGGCCGGTCAGTTTGTCGGGCGCAGTGAACAGCTGATCCGACTCACCATCGAGCAGGCCGAAGCCTTGATCGTTCACGGGTTCAATCTGGCCCATGAATGGGGGATTGTGTACTGGGGGCTGAACTGCAACACGGACGGGCGGAACTATCAGCAGTACAAGCCATTCTCGCTGACACAGATCGTGAACGACCCCTTCACGGGGCATCTCGATCATGACCTCCTCTATGATGAACGAGTCGGCACCAAGCTGGATTATGACTTCTCCCTGCAGGCCCTGAACCGGTATCGCAAGATCCTGCGCTTGAACAAATTCGCCTACGCCTGCGAGCACGCCAACAACCCGGGCGGCCTGGTCGGCATGCGGACGATGGAAGTCGAACTGCGGGATTGCCGGGCAATCGAGCGCAAATGGGGGCGGGGAATCATCAAATATGCACTCCATCCAAAGAAGTTGGCGGACATTCTCAACGGCAACGTCAACGTGCCGATCGCGGGGGTATAGAATGGCCACCCACATAGGTTTCCTGCCATATCTACGGATAGTGTGGGTCAGAAATGGGCGCCGTGGCTTGCTTTTGAAATCTACCGGCTTCCTCTCGCTGTTCGGGTGCGGACCATTTCAGGTATGGCCTGGCCCTCGATCTGCGCTTCCAGACTGGAAATCTCGCAAATCATATTTGCTAAACCGGTTTTTTTATTTCCTCCAAAAGCGTTGCTCTGTAACGGTCTACAGACCGGACCTTCTGACTGAAAAAGTGCATTTTGGGGGTAAAAATGGGGTCATAATCACCAAGAACGGCCCCCTATGCCATTCCGCGCCATTTCAAGGGGATGATATATGCTAAAAATGAGGCATATTTCTAATGATTCTGAATATATGATCTGCATTTCCCGCGCGGTATGTACTCGCCCAACAGCCACAGGCAAAGGTCTTCAGCCGTGACCAAGGAAGAATCTGCCAAGAAAAATGAAGAGTTCAAGAAAACGTTGCTGCAAGCCGGTTCTGCGGCGGGACAGAAGCTCTACCAGTCGCTTTTGCTGCGGATCAAAAACGGAGAGACACTCAAGCGGTCGGAATACAAACTCCTGAAAGATCTGGAGCGCGAGCTGGAACCGCCTGAGCCGGAAAGCGCGGAAGCGAGGGTCGAAAGCTACAGTGCGGCGGCCACATATTGTGGGATGAGCAAGCGAACCATCCATTACCACATCGGGCGTGGGAACCTCAGGCAGAACGAGGACGGGAGCTTCGACGTTTCCGAGCTGGACCGATTCCTGACGCGCTACGGGCGCAAGAAGGACAAGGACGCCGCCGAGAAGCGGATGGCGGCGGATCTGCGCTATCGGATTGCGCGCGCTGAGAAAGAAGAAACGGTTGTCGCCCAGCTCAAGGGGCAGCTCTACGAGTTGAGCGAGATTGAAGAGGGCTGGGCCTGGCGCGTTTCCGAGGTGACGGCGGCGCTTCAATCGTTGGTCGACCGACTGCCGCCCTTGCTCGTCGGGCGCAGCCGACTCGAGATGGCGGAGATCATCGGCAACGAGATTCACCACATACGGGAGCGATTCGCGCGCGATGGGCAATTCACGCCGACTCAAGCGTCTCCTTGAAGGGGAGCGAGCGCGATGGAAGCCACCGGAGCGGCTGACCATATCGGAATGGACGGAACGTTACCGCGTCTTGGTCGAACCCGCCGAGGAAAAGGGGCCCTTGCGGTTGCGGCGAACTCCATACCTGCGCCCGATCCTTGACGCCTTCATCAGTCAGGACGTGGAGGAAATCGTCTTGTGCAAGTCGGCTCAGATTGCCGGAACGGAAGGAATCATTTCGGTCATGGGGTATTTTGCTCACCAGGAGCCCTGCCCTATCATGCTCGTGATGGCCGATTCGGACACGGCCAATTACATGTGCACCAAGCGCATTCAGCCCATGTTCCGGGCGTCTCCCGACCTGGCCGGCCTGATTTGCGAGGCGACCTTCAACGTGGATGAAATCGCTCTCGACAACGGGGCCTACATTGCGATGGGATGGGCCTCAAGCGTTTCGCGGCTGGCATCCCGGCCCATGCGCGTGGTCCTCTTCGACGAGGTGGATAAGCCGGGATACTACACGACAACCAACGAGGGATCGCCCATCAGCTTGGGCATTCAGCGGACGGAAACCTTCTATTCCCGGAAAATCGGCATCCTGGGTACGCCCACCAACGAAGAGGGGAACATCTGGAAGCGGCTGAACGCCTGCGACGTGATTTATGACTGGCATGTGCCGTGCCCGGTGTGCGGCAAGAAACAACCACTGCGATGGGGCCGGGACCATTGCGACGGGTTCCCCGAGGGCCGTTACCGGGATGAAGCCGGGGAATGGTCGGAGGTCGGCGGCGTAGTGTGGGAGGGAGGCCGGAAGGCTACCCCGGAGCAGATCGAGAAGGCGCGGTATCAATGCGGAACGTGCGGTGCTCTATGGACCACAGGCGAAAAGAACCGCGCCGTTGAGGCCGGGCAGATGGTCGCCAGGAGCAACCCGGAGTACCCGCCGAAGCGAATCGGCTTCCACGTGAACCGGCTCTATAGCCTCCTGGGCCGAAGTGGAGATTTGTCAAAATTGGTTTCTGATTGGATCGCCGCTTTTGATGATGTGAAGGAATTGCAGACCTTCATCAACTCGGCCCTGGCCGAACCGTGGCGGCAAATCATCGCGGCGAATTCCGAAGAAGCAGTGCTCAAGGCCCGCTGCGATTTGCCGCCGCAGACGGTGCCGGAGCAGGCCGTGGCCCTCACATGCGGCATCGATTCTCAGAAATACGGCTTCTTTTATGTCGTGCGGGCGTGGGCGCGGGATTTGACCTCATGGCTGATCGACTACGGGCAACTGGCAGAATGGGCCGACATCGAGGCTTTGCTGTTCGAGACGGCTTATCCGGGGGAGAATGGATCAGATCACAGGATCTGGCGGGCGGCCATCGATACGGGCGGCGGGCAGCAGGGCGAAGACGTTAGCATCACCGAGGCGGCCTATTTCTGGATCAGGCAAAACGGCATAGGCCGGGGTTGCCGTGTTTGGGGCACCAAGGGTGCTTCGACGGCCCTTGCCGGAAAGCTCCACGTGGGCAAGGCGCTGGACAAGACCCCGTCGGGCAAGGCCATTCCCGGAGGGCTGCAACTCATCTTACTGGACACGGCAAAGCTCAAGGACGCCTTCTTTTACCGGCTCGACAAGGCAATCGAGGGCAGCCCCCAGGCGGCTTATCTCCACACTGAAACCGGCCTGGATTACTCGCGCCAGATATCGGCAGAGGAAAAGCGGCGGGACCGGCGCGGGGTTGAATACTGGCATCAAGTGCGGCGGGATAATCATTTCCTTGACGCGGAAGTGATAGCAATGGCCCTGGCAGATCCCGAATGGCCAGGGGGGGGCGTTCAATTGATCCGGCAGACTACCGGGCGAAAAGGGAGCGATTCTGCATGTCAAAACGATCAACCGTCAAACCTAAATCCAAGAGCGCAGTATCGGGAACGAATAGGCCGGCGGACCATAAACCCGTGGGCATGAGCAGAGGCGGCGTGGCGTTGGATCGACAAACGGCGGGCACTACGATCCTCCCGGGAAAAACCGAATGCCCGAGATGCAAGGGGAGGAGTACCCGGGTTCAAAACAGCTTGCTTCTGGACGGCAAGTTCAGGGTCAGGTATTGTGAATGCAAGAAATGCGGGACCCGGTTCAAGAGCGTGACCCCTATGGGTTCATCATAGCATCCCATTGGCGCCATGACTCAGCCCGGCTCAACGATCAGACGTCACAGGATGAGGTTGAGCGGATTTTAACCTGAGATGAAAACAAGGAGGAATAGCTCATGGCTTCACGAGAATATTACGATGTGAACATTGAATGCACTAAATGCGGTAAAAAGGGCGTGATCGAGATATCAGAAAATGACTATCCCTTCATGAAAAAGTTGGGTCGGCAAGCCACGTGCAAGGCAGGCGGCTTCGATGTATCCATGAAAGATGAAACAAGGGTCCGGGCCATTTGCAGCAAATGCGGCCACGAGAATTCTTGGTAATGCACACACGACAAGAGCAACAAAACGAGGTATTTGAAGGACTTGACAGACCAGCCGGGCACGTTGTATGTGATAAGGAATCGTTCCCTTGTCTTATTCGTGTTGGAGGGTAAGAATTATCTGCATTATGAGGAGCAGCCGTCGGCAGTCAGGCAACGGAAGTTATTTTTCGACATTCTCTAGCAAATCATATCGCCCACTCATAGTGCAAGTAACCCCGCCGCGCGAATTGGCGTTGTTGATTCCAGATGGGCTGTGAGCATGCCCTTTAACGCACACCTTGTTTGGTACCTCAGTGCGCCTACCAACTTTTACCGAGCCAGCTTTTTCCCAACTACAGCCATAGCTGACGCCCGCAAACCGTCGACCAGTTTGAACTTGCACGGTTTCTTCCATGATGAAATGCCCCGGTGGCGCTTCAAAGCACTGTCTGCGCACATCGCACCTATGCCCTCCCCCTGTTGCGTCAGTCCTTGCGTCACAGTGCGACACGACAGGGCTAAATGCGATACCTGGACCCCCGGTTTGGGCTTGGACAAACGACGAAATACTGAGCACAAGAACCAACAGGACACTAGCAGTCAAGACTTTCATCGTGCATCCTTTCGATTGTTTGAGAATGAACTCCAGAAAGTTTGCGCCAAATTGCCGACGGCTTAGCTCCTTTTTAGCATGCAGACCCATCTTGTGTAAAAAAGAAAAGCCCAACCTTCAGGATGCACAAACGCATTGAAAGTGAAAATCTCTTTCCGAGAAAAACCGCCTTGAGCAACCCCGCTATCGTGGGGCAAGCGCTGGTTTTCTTGCGGGAGTGGGCAGGACGCTGCTACCCACATCGTTTAGTCAGCGGAAATGAAAACAGGTTTTTCGTGATCATCGGCCATCTTCATCACATCAGGCAAAGAACATCCGCAGAAAATTCGCGAGCGCTCCCATCTCTGATTGTTGGACGAAATAAGCGATTTTGTCTTGTGTTTTCTGAGGGCTGGATGACGGGCCGATGTGTTATAGAGTGTCCGGTGATCCAGGAAGGCATTGATAGCGCACCATAACGGAGCGAACAAATCCAGTGTGCCGCGTGCCAGTCACGACGGCCAAGCGGACTTAAACCAGAAGCAGCAAAAGGAAACCACGTGAAAAGGCTGATCAGCTTTGTTGTCGCTCTCTGCGCTCTCTTCCTGCTCCCGCTCATCGGCTTCACGGAGGAATACAGCGGGCGGGTTGTCGGAGTATCGGACGGTGACACGCTCACGCTGCTTATCGATGGCAAGCGGCAAGTAAAGGTGAGGCTGGCGGAAAGGTCGTTAAGGCTCAAGAAGCAGTACGAGTTGTGGCACGACGCAAAAGGCTGTGCCAACGGGATCGAGGCAAACTATACCCAAGAAGCCGGTTTCTGCAGGAGGGAACCGTCAGCCTTCATCAATGGGCTGGGAAACTGCGAGGCGGCAAGATCACTGACGCTGATGCGACGGATGAAGCTAGAAATGCGGCTTAGCTCGGGGTTTGGGCTTGGCACCGGCGAAAGAAGCCCCACGGGCTTACCGATGATCTGAGTGACGATGCGGATCGGTTCCACAAGATCGCTGTCGTTCGAAAGAACGGCCGCAACTTCAAAATTGCCCTGAAAGGCATCAAGGAGCAGATGGGATGCAAGATTAACATCGCTTCCCTTTTCCTCAACCTTGATGACCTTGACAACATCCGGCCAGGGCGGGGGGAGGTTAATTCGCGGGCGAAACTCAGGGGGTTTCACGAGGCCCGCGAATTTTTCGGACAGGAGAAAGGTACCCATATGTACCGAAACTTCCGGCACGGTACGGAGCGCAGCGAGGTAAAGCTGTTGGCGAGCTGGCGCGTTTTTATCGATCCTGCCGGACACGCGCGCGGTGTAATATTTGATGGCAACGACTCGATTCGCACGATCCAGAAGCCTCTCGCTCAGAGCCTTGATGTTGAGCCATTTCAGGGCAGGGCGTTTTTCGAGCAGCCTGAAATACAGATTAAAACCGTCGATGTAGATGATTGTTTTCATAAGGGCTCGATAATATCACAAAAAAAGCAAAGGCCGCTAAGGATTTCTCCTGGCGGCCCTTGAGCCTGCAGCACGCTGCCGGCGAGTTCAGTAATAAGATAAATCAAGATTCCCTAACTTACAATCGGAAATATGCGATTTTCGCACAAGCCAATTTATTGAAATCATTATCTGCTAAACCTGCTAAACGTGCTAACAATCCCCTTTCCTTCCATTTTTATTTCCTAAACAATCAAATCGCATAGTGCTTCTCCTCTTCAAGCCCATGCCGGGGCGGGCCGCGACGCCCCCAGCGTGGGCTTTGAAAAAGGAAGAATGGATCGCTGAAACCAACACTGAAACGATAGGGTCCCCCGTAGGATAGGCCAATCCGAAGGCGTCGTAAGAACAAAAGAGGCGGCAACTCGGTGCCGAGTCACTGGGTTTGCCGCCTTTTTTGTTGCCCTTAAGGAGAAGAATGGCAACAGCAGCGGAACTTCTGGCGGCAATCGAGGCGGCAATCTTGGACCTGGCGACGAACGGCGAGGAAGTATGGTTCAACGGCCGCAAGTACCGGAAAGCCCAGCTCTCGGAGCTGCGGGCCATACGGACCGAGTTGAAGGCTGAAGTTGCCTTGTCCTCTGCCGGGGGGATCTTCGACCGCATGAAAACGGGGGCTCCCTACCGTGCTTAATTACGTGTCTTCATTTCTGCGCCGGAAGGCGTCATCCTCACGCCCGAATAGCCCGAAGGTAAACGCGGGCGCCGCCGGAAGGTGGTTCAAGCGCTCGGGGGCGAGCATCCAGGGGACCTTGTCCAACTGGACCTCTCAGCTCATCAGCAACCGGCTGTCGGAATCCCAAAAGCGAACCGTCTCGAATCGATCCTGGGACCTGTACCTCAACGATGCAATGGCTCACGGCATCATCGAGGGCCTGATAACGCAGATCATCGGGACGGGACTCACCCCCCAGGCGCAGCCGATGCTTTCCTGGCTCGGCCAGACAATCGAATGGCAGCAGCAGTACCAGCAAAGGGTTTACGACCTCTTCGAAATATGGGGGCTCGATCCGCGCAACTACTGCGATGCCACCCGCCGCCAGAACATTTACATGCTGCAGGCCCTGGCCGCCTTCCAGTGGAAGCTGGACGGCATAGGGCTTTTCCAAATTGTCAAAGCCAATTCCGGGCCGTTTTCTATGGCTCTCCTTCCCATAGATCCCTCAAGGCTCGTCACCCCATCCGACAAGATCCAAGGCGACATCTACGACGGCCTGGAATTGGACAAGAACGGGGCAGTTGTTGCGGCGTGGGTGATCACCAGCAAGAATAAGCTCGGACCCTATACCCGCCTGAACGGGTCGGCAAGGTCGGATGAGTGCACCCGGATCCCTGCCACCGACCCCAAGACCGGACTGCCACGGATGCTCTTTGTCTGCGATGTGCGGAACGTGGCCGAGTATCGGCAGGACTCGGTTCTCGGGAGCATGATCAAGGAGCTCCGCGACAACTCGGATTTCGTAGAGGCGGCCCTCGTCAAGGCCCTGATCAGCAATCTCTTCACAGCATTCGTTGAAGATACGATGGGAAGCCAGCTCAACAGCACAACGGACTGGGCTGATCGTATCCAGGAACTGGAAAAGGGCACCCTGATCATCGGGCGCGCAGGCGAAAAGCCTACCGTCATCAGCAGCGATGCCCCAGGGCCGAATTTCGACGTCATGTTCCAATCCATCATCAAGCGCCTTGGCATGGCCACCTGCAGAGGGCCGGAAAACGTCAGCCGCGAGTATAAGGCCAGCTATTCCGCTTCGCAGGCCAGCATCGAGAATGCCTCCAATTTTGATGATACCGACCGTCAGGTGATCATCAATCGCTTCTGTGAGCCAGCGCTCATGTGGTTGGAGTACGAAGCGGTCCTTCGCGGGCTCTTGCCGGTGCAATCGGTCGATAAGTTCCTCGCCAATCTCCACGCCTACACCAGAACGGAATGGCTGAAGCCCCCGGTACGGCCCATCGACAAGCTGAAGGCGGCCAACGCCGACGAGGTTCGACTCAAGAATCTTACCCGGTGCTATTCCGACATCTACGGCGAAATGGGCCAGGATTGGCGCGTCAAGCTGCGTCAGCGGGCTATCGAACAGGCATTCGTTGACGGACTGGAACAGGAATATGGAATCGATTTGAAGCCGGAGAAGCAAGGGACGGCAGGAGATGAAAAGGTGAAACCGGATGATGAGGAGTGATCTCATGACCAAGAAGAAGAGCACCAGGAAGAAATCCAAGCCGGTGGACAAGGAAAAGAAGAAATGAGCCTGCTTGACCTGATTCAAGACAAGGCATGGGCGCTCACCCCGGCGAAGCTGGATGAAATCAACGCCTTCCTCGAAGCGCGCCTGGCGGACCCGGCTTTCAGCATCGAGCTGGCGCGGGGCAAATCGGGCAACCGGGCTGAGGATCGCTACGAGGTTCGGGACGGCGTAGCGGTGATCCCCATTTATGGTGTTCTCGACAAACGCGCGAACCTCTTCATGGAGATTTCCGGGGGCACCAGCACCCAGCTCCTGCAACGGGACATTAAGCAGGCCCTCGATGACCCCCAGGTCGACGCCATCCTCCTCGATATCGACTCACCCGGCGGGGCGGTGGACGGCACCAAGGAGCTGGCGGACTTCATTTTCGAATCGCGCGGCCGAAAGCCGATCATCGCCTTTGCCAACGGCATGATGGCGAGCGCTGCCTACTGGATCGGTTCGGCAGCCGACCGGATCATTGCCAACGATACGGCCATGGTGGGCAGCATCGGCGTGGCGCTCACCCACTATGACCGCAGCGAGCGGGATGCCCAGCAAGGCATTAAGCGAACCATGATCTATGCGGGCAAGTTCAAGCGCATTGCCAGCGACGAGAAGCCCCTCAGCGAGGAAGGCCAGGAATACCTCCAGAGCATCGTGGATGAGTACTACTCGATCTTCGTGAAAGCCGTAGCGGAAAACCGGGGAACCGATATCGAGCAGGTACTCGAAAGGATGGCGGACGGCCGCGAGTTCATCGGCAAACAGGCCCGGAAAGCCGGGCTTGTGGACGATATAGCCCATTTTGAAACCGCCCTGGCGATTACCAGGAAGAAAGGACGACAGATGGATCTGGCAACTTTGAAAGAAAAGCATCCCGAGGTGTTCCAGGAAGCATACGGCCTCGGGGCGGCCTCGGTGGATGTTGAGAAGATAAAGGCCGAAGCCAAGGGCGAGGGAATTTCCGAGGAACGCACGCGAGTCGTGAAGATCCTGAAAGCCGATGGGGACCGCACCATTACCCTTAAGGCGATTGAGGACGGCACGGAAGCCGACGCCGCCGGATGGCAATTCTACCAGGCCGAGAAGGAAGCGCGCGCGGAGGGGAGCAAGCAGCTCGACGAGAGCTTGTCGGAGAGCGCCGGTCATTTGGCCTGGGAATCCGGCGAACCGTCTGCTGATTTCATGGCTCTGGTTGACCAGCACCAGAAGGAAAAGCAGTGCAGCCGGACCGATGCGCTCAGGGCCGTCGCCAACCAGCATCCGGAACTGCACAAGGCCTGGCTCGACGGCCAACAGCAGAAGAAAGGAGTCTGATCCATGCAGAGCATCTATGTTGAAGGACCCAAGACTTTCCTGGCTACCAGCGCCATTTACAGGAATCGCCGGGTGAAGCTGACCTCGGGGACCACCACCACTCCCCCTTCGGTCGAGCATGCCGGAGCGGGTGAAGCCTGCGTGGGAGTGGCGCTCAATAATGCCGCCGCCGGTGAGCGGGTGACGGTGCGGGCGCTGAACGACAACGGCACCTTGCTGGTGGTCGCGGCGGATTCCTTTGCCATCGGGGCAAACCTTTACGGGGCCGCCAACGGCAAGGTCACTGACTCCGCTTCCGGCACGGCGCAATTCATCGCCCTGCAGGCGGCAAGCGCCGACGGCGATATCGTGGAAGCCATCGTCTATCCTTTCGTGGCCACCACGGCGGCCGCGACTTCGATCACGGATTCCGGAGGTCATACCTCTGAGACCACGGTTGAAGGCGCGCTTGCCGAGCTTTACGCCGCCCACGACACCGCAAAGAAGACCATTCCTATCCCCTTGGGGGCCCTGACCCTGGAAGACGGCACCGCCATCACCAAGTTCAGCGACGGGGCCAGCGCAACCCCCGGCTTCGCCCAGGAGAGCAACAAGGAAGTTGTCCTCCGCTGGAATAACCACAGCAGCCATACCGGAGTCGCCTTTTCGGTGCCCATGCCGCAGGAGATGGACGGGGCCGCCGCCGTCGAGGTCCACTGGCTGGCGAAGATGAGCGGGGACACTGATTCACCTGTGTTGGAGCATGAATGCTACTTCAACGCGGGGGATACCGACTGCGCCGGAACCGACGACGAAATCGACGGCGGGGCCACGCTTACCGAGTACAGCGCTTCCATTGCCGCCGGCGATGTCCCGGACACGATGCCGGCGGTTCTGACCGTCATTTTCAAACCCAAGGATACGGAAGCCGCAACGGATGACGTCCTCGTCTACGCGGTATGGCTCGAAGTCGAGTACGCAAAACTGAGCTAACCGGCGGGCGTGAAAGCCTGCTCCATGAAGGAGGAATCCACAAATGAGACCCACTTCCGACACCACGCTGCAACGCCCGGATCTTGGCCAGGCGGTCTGGGAAGTGATGCAAGAAGCGCCCACGATGGGCTACGTCGGCATGCAGGTAATGCCCTACTTCCCGGTTGCCAATAATGCCGCCGAATATCCGGTCATTCCCAAGGAAGCGCTCTTCAACCTGCTCGATACTGCGCGCGGCCCGCTCGGGCATTACAACCGCTCCGAGGACGAATTCGAGAGCGGCTTCTACCGCACCCAGGAAAACGGCCTCGAACGGCGGGTGGATGATCGCTACCTGGCGCTCTATGCAAGTCTGTTCGACTACGAGCTGACCATTGCGAAGATCCTCATGAACGACATCATGAGAGCGCAGGAATGGCGCATTTCTCAGAAGCTTTTCAACACCACCAACTTCACCGCGCATAACGCCTCGGCTGCCTGGTCAACGTCCGATTCGGCCACTCCCAAGGCGGATGTTGATGCGGGGAAAGCGGCGATGCGGCTCCTGGGAATCGTACCCAACTGCCTGGTGATCCCCTACGCGGTCTTTCTGGATCTGCAGAAGGTGAGCGAGATCAAGACCCAGGTCTATCAGCTCTTCCCGGATGCAGCCAAGACGGGCCAGGTGGGGATTGAACACCTCAGGACCTATTTCGACATTCCCCAGATCCTGGTTGCCGGAGCGCTCTACAACAACGCGAACCGCGGCCAGAATGCCGATCTGGCCGAAATGTGGGGCAGCCGCTATGCGCAGCTCTGCCGGGTAGCCACTGCGGGGGCGGATATCATCGAGCCCTGCATCGGCCGGACCTTCCGCTGGAACGAGGGCGCCTCTCAGGAGGTCATTGTCGAGGAGTATTACAGCAACGAGGTGCGCAGCAATATCTTGCGCGTGCGCCACGACACCAGCGAGGCGTTCCTGGCTTCCTATGATGAGAGCGGCACGGCCAAGAGCGAAATCTCGAAGGCGTGCGGCTACCTGATCGATACCACGGCGGCCACGTAAGGGGTAAGGAGTGAGGCGTCAGGCGTGAGGAGTGATTAGGTGCGCGGGAGGTTTCCCCTCACGCCTTACCCCTCACCCCTCACCGCCCGAAGGGCACGGAGCGAAGCGACATGGGCTTCCAGGATAACTTCCCCCAGATGAGCAATGCCCTTATCAGCGAGTTCGGCGAGTCAGCGACCTACACCCCGGTTGACGGGTCGCCGGTTGAGCTGGTCGCGGTACTGACGCGCGGGGAGGAACTTGAAGACGCTCGATGGCAAGCCGCCTTGCAGGCCACGGCTACGGTGCTCGTCTTGAAAAGTGATGTCCCGGCCTGGACGCGCGGGGATACGGTCGAGATCGACGGGGAAACCTGGCTGGTGGAAAGGCTATTGAGCGATTCGCCCGGAGACTGGGAACTGGAATGCAGGCGGGATCTACGCCCCACTTTTAAGAGGTAAGGAGTGAGGCGTCAGGCGTGAGGAGTGATTAGGTGCGCGGGAGGTTTCCCCTCACGCCTCACCCCTCACCCCTCACCGCCCGAAGGGCACGGAGCGAAGCGACATGCTGGATGTGCAGGTTAAGACGGAGCATCTGAGCGAAGTGACGCGGGCCTTGCTGGAGCTGCCGGGCATCTTTCAGCGAGCGCGGGGGTCGGCCCTCAAGTCCATTGCCTATCAGGTGAAGGAAGAACTTCAGCAACAGGCGCGGCGGGGGGACAAGGGCGGGTATCTCGGATGGGCGCCGCTCAATCCTCACACTCCGGTTATCGGGCGAGCCAAACGGCGTGCGGGAGGTTTGCAGTACCGGCGTAGGCGATGGAAAAGGGGGGAAGGCAAGGGTCAGGTTATCCAGCGGACAAGATCGGGAATAACCCCTTTTCTGCGCCTCATAGCCGGGATTCGTTACAAGGTCGATATCGAGGACAATTTCGCCGAGATCGGCTTCATCAATCCCAAAACCAGACTGGCCGAATGGCTGCGCAAGCATGATCGGGGCTATGCCACGCCGGTAACGCCCAGGAAGCGCCGTTTCCTGTTCGCCATCGGGTTTCCACTGGCGAAGGGCACCACGACTCTGAAGGCCCCGGCGCGGCCCTGGGTGGGCAAGGTCTATGAGCACATGCGCGGGAAGATTCCGGGATTGTTTGAAGAGCAGTTCTTGGCAGCCTTGCAGCGGTATGGAATGAAAGCGTCATGACCACTTCCGATCTTCTCATCGCCATTCGGAATGCCCTTGCAACAGATGCCACCCTGGCGGCCTGGTGCACGGCGAACCTTGCCGCGACCCCTACCATCTTTCTCGGCATCGATGATGTGAAGCCGCCGGCGGAAGACGAATACCCCATCATTGCCATTGTCGGCATCGAGCAGACCCGGGGCGATTCGGAACGGGAACTGTCCTGGTCGGTGATGCTGGGTATCGGCGTGGTCAATGAAAAAATAGCAACATCGGGCAGCACGCGGACCCGTACCGGCTGGCTGCAAGCAGAATCCTTCCGGGAGCAGGTTGAAAATGCCCTGTATCGGGCGCGGATCGCTTCGGCGGTCAGCTCCGGTGATGCTTCCTCGGAATGTTTCCACCCACTCTATGTGAGCTATTCGACAGTGACTTTCACGGTCTTGAAGACCACGCGCAAGGGGCTTCCAACATGAGCCAGACCAGCAGGAGGTGAAGCGAGAATGGAAAACCAATTGCTCCACTGGGAAGTGGTGATCAGTGTTCTTGTCACTCTTGTACTGGCATTTCAAACGGCCATCTGGCGCCGTCTCGACAAGATGGACAAGAAGATTGACGGCAAATTGGACCGAGCGGAGTGTGAAAAGCAAATCATCAACTGCGAAAAGATCTGGTGCAATCGCATTTCGAAAGATCTTGATATGTTGCATCAACGTCTCCGGGATATGCGGGAAGAATCCATCAACTGCCGCAATGAAATCAGAGACTACGTCAAAAGCGTGCATGAAGGTTTGGTGGACAATGTGGAGCAATTGTGGATTGCCCATCGTAGCCACTCGCACAGCAATCTGTGCACAGATAATCAGATTCCTCTGGCCAAGAAAGGATAGCTCCGATGAAAAAGCGATTGATCGTTATCGCGTGCTTTGCATGCCTCATTGCCAGTTCCTGCGCTTCCACCATGACCACTCAACAAAAGGTTGATTCCGGTTTCGCCGTTGCCTCGCAGGTATATGGCCTGGCGAGTGTTTATTACGAAACCAATAAGGACCAAATCAGCACCGAGGACCGGGCGAAATTCGCTCAATACCTGGCAGGCTTCAGGAGGCGCTCGAAACCGGCCAGGACCTTTCGGGCTATGCCATGCGCTGGTATCAGTTCGTAACCGGGGCCTGATGATTGGAGCTGAGAACATGGCGGAGATCCTGACCATCATCGGCCTGCTGGGGCTGGCTGGCCTGAGCATGTGGTTGTTGCCGGACGGTGCCAAAGAGATTGTCGTTTCGGTGACGAGCGGGCTCCTGGGATATCTCAAGGGAGTTCACGATGGCAAGGCGCGGTCCGGAATAGACGAAAAACCATAGAAAGGAGTTTGTGATATGGCACTGGCATCAGATACCGGCAACATTCGCTACAACGGGACCGGGCGGGCTTACGCGGGCACGGTGGGAGGCAGCAACCCGGGCGTTGACCTGGGCGAGCTCGAAAACTTCACCATGAGCGTGAAGGTCACCACTGAGAAGATGAAATCCACCCGGAACGCCGCGCGGGCAACCATTCTCGAAGTGGAAACCGAACGCGAGGCAACGCTCTCTTTCGGCCTGCGTGAGCAGTCCGAGGAGAACCTGCAGATGGCCCTTCTCGGCGGCACGGTCAATACGCTCAATCAGTCGGCCAACTATGCGGACGGCATCAGCAAGACCTGGGCCCTCAACGAATTCATTGACTTTGGCTACCTGAACGTATTCCGTGTCAAGGCCAGCGGCACGATCACGGGGACTCTGGCGGCAGGCGATACGGTGACCGGGGACGTTTCCACCAAGAGCGGTAAGGTGGCCTGGGTCAGCAATACGGCGGGTGTCGATTACCTGTTGCTGTATCACGTAACCGGGGCGTTCACCGGAGACACGAAACTATCGAAGGACGGCGAGAATTACCTCACCCTCTCCGGATACGAAACCGAGGAGGACGTGGTGATCACCGACACGGCCGGGACTACCCTCCGCGTGCAGGGCACGGATTACGACATCGACCCGGATTACGGCTATGTCCGCAAGCTCGCCAACATCGAAAACACGGACAAGCTCTATTTCGACTACGAAACCGTGAATAAGAAGTACCTCTGGGCCATGTCGGCCGGATCGGTGCAAAAGCGCCTGGTGTTCGTGACCGACGGCGACGACTCCGGCCCACGCCAGCGCTACACCTTCCACAAGGTGCAGATCAACCTCAACGGCGACATCAACCTGCTCGGGGAAAAGGCGGCCCTCCTCAACGTCACGGGCACGGTCCTGGCCGATACCAGCCAAGCGAGCGGCCAGGAGTACTACAAGGTCGAAATGATGAGCTGAACACGGTGAGGCGTCAGGCGTGAGGAGTAATTCCTTGTCTCCTGACTACCCCTCACGCCTCACGCCTTACCCCTCACCCATTAAGCCGAACGGAGGTTAAATGCGCAAGTCACAAGAAGTCATACTCGAGG
>Ga0255347_1001689_pt1 | contig 34007 bp, 29 predicted proteins | sample wastewater_treat_2_FD_192479 | JGI IMG/M metagenome (GOLD analysis project Ga0255347, IMG submission 192479) | Wastewater microbial communities from Lulu Island WWTP, Vancouver, Canada - plant24 | ecosystem: Engineered > WWTP > Wastewater > Unclassified | place: Canada: Vancouver, British... | reverse complement strand
CCGCTATATTCCGCATTCTATGTACTGAATTATCCACAACATAGCTCTTATCTGTCACTTGTATATTTGAAAAACTGAGATTTCGTGAGTATTTGCGAGATTTTACAAGATATTATGAGGAGGAATACTATGAAATGTAAAAGAATGATCGCAGCTATAATGTGTGCAGCAATACCCTTCGGAACCGCAGCATTTCCGTTCACAGCACCGGTATCGGCGGCTGCTTCACAAGGATCAATGACATTTGAGGAACTATATGCTCTCGATGAAAATGAACTTGAGCAGTATTGTTCAGAGCATGATCTGAATTATATAAGCAAAGAAGCAGCTAAAGCAAAGCTTGCTGTCAAACGCACAAAATGGGTATCAGTTATGCCAAAGGACTATATGCTCAACGGCGTGAACGATCTGCTTGAAAGCGAAGACTCAAACGCTTTGAACGGCAAAAACTACTATGATTATGACTTCGAGAAGATCATGTCGGATCTGAATATGCCGGAAAAGTATTACAGATTCGATGTTGAAAAAAACGATTTTGCATTCTATAAGAAGTCTGAGACCGATCCCGACGGCAATACAAAGGATACTTATGTAAAAGTCGCATCAATAGTTGTTGAACCGGATCCGTCTGTTGCAGATGAGGATTCACTTGTAAGACTGTACCAGCTCATAACTGTATGGACTGAGCAGAATCCGCTTGTTTACGGGGGGGCTCACCTTCCGACGCAGTCCGGCTCCCGGCAGCAAGATCGAAACTATCGAGATCGAAACACTTGGAGATGTAAACGCTGACGGTAATATCAATGCAGTCGATGCTTCTTCGGTGCTTGCATATTATGCCCGTATCTCCACAAATAAAAACGGAGAATATACTGAAGATCAGAAGCTTTCAGCTGACGTTAATCAGGACAAATTGATAAATGCCGTTGATGCTTCCAACATACTTGCTTACTATGCGTATACCGCAACGGCAGAAGAAGACAAAGTCTCCTTAAACGAATATATGAAGAACAAATAAATTACGTGAAAAGTTGGGCCTGTGCCCGGCTTTTCTTTCTTTGACGGTGATATGTCATTATATAATACATATAATTTATTACTGCAATTATATGGACATTCACCTTGACAAAACAAACGAAACGTAGTAGAATTAATTACTGAATGTTGATCAGATAAGCGCCACATAAAAAAGTATCCGGATCGGTGCTCATATGATCGGCAAGCACAAATGATATGAGATCACATGAAAGAAGGACTCCGCTTTACAATTCAATAACATACTCAGAAACATCTGTATCAGGCTATATCATTCCTCACATAAAGACTGTATATGCTCACATAAAGGGAAAACTATCATTGCAAAGGAAACTGCTGCTGAAATGACGATCAGCGGGAGTATCCCTGTGAATGTGCAGCACAAAGACCGGTACGCCGATGTTTGAATTATTATTTGAACATCGGCTTTTTTTTGTACCCTTATGCAGCAGGCTAGTTTTTACGGAATGATCTGAGCGGATGAAGCGAACCATAAAAGAGCAGCAGCTTTTTTATGGCCTGCCGGACGTCACAGTAATAATTCAGTCAGGAAAGTGAGAGGTTTTATGAAGATATGTGTACTTAACTGTTCGCCTAAAAATGAACTGTCCATTACGCTGCAAGCGGTGGTGTTTTTGCGGAAATGGTTTCAGGAAAAGCTGAAAGATGATGAGTTCGGGATAGTTCCCGCATTCAGCGGAACGGTTACCGAAAAAATTGAAGAAGCTGTAAAAAATGCCGATCTGATAATAATGTCAGGCGCGGTGTTCCATTTTGATGTACATAGCAGTATGGGGAAGCTGCTTGATGTACTTTCCGATGATCGTTATGATCTGATAAAGGATAAGCCCATAACCTTTTTATCGACTTCGGGAATGGTGGGAGATACACTGGCGCACAATAGGTTCGAGGCCTGGGCAAAGAGAAACGGTCTGAGATATATCAACAGCCTCAGCCTTGAAAGCTCGGAGATCCTTTCTCCTAAAGGCAGAGAGGAGCTGTTTTGCTGGTTCAGATATGTAAGAGCAACAGCCGCATACTATAAGAGCGCGAGCCTGCCGCAGGCTAAAAAACGCGGCAGAGTGGTTTTGCTGGATACCTGTGAAAAAGGGATTGACAAAATAGACTCTGCTATAAAAGCGGCAAAACAGAGATTTGAAGCCAGCGGTTTTGACACCGAGGTAATAACTCTGAGAGATAAGGTGATCCATCAGTGTACCGGATGTCAGTGCTGTTTCAGCAACAGAGTATGTATCTATAACGATGACTGGGAAAAAACCTTTGAGAATTTATATCTGGATACAGATATGATAGTATACTTCGGCGAGCTGCACTATTCGACCCTCGGAAACTGCTACAAGACCTTCCTTGAAAGGCACGCAAGCTTAGGTCGTTCGGGTATCGAGGATGAAGTGATAAAATCGTATTTCTTTATCCCCGATAAAAAACAGAGAGAGAAGATATTACGGGATTCAAGATACAGTGTGAGGCTTTTGACGGACTCAACTGCTCTTATCTCAGTGATGTGAGCGAAATTGAAAATAATGATAAAATTCGGGAGATGTGCGATAAAATGACCATCGCATATAATTCCGATATTATGCCGCAAAACGGCTTCTTAAAGGACGGTATCAGAAACGGTTTTGCAAAAATAGCGGCAACTGTGAAGAACCGCTGCCCCGGTGATTACAGTTATTTCAAGGGAATAGGCTGTTATGATACTATCGAGCCCTCTCCCCATGTACGGTGGCTGGACAATGCGGAAGATGCCAGAAAGGACAGAGAATCAAGAATGATGCCGTATAAAATGACTCTGGCACATCTTGACGGACTTCCGACAATAACCGAAAGAAGGAAAAATAAAAGCGTGTCTGTCATAGAAAGGCAGAAAGCAGCCGCAAGAGGCGACGAACCTTCGGAAGTATCAATTAGAAGAACGCAGATGTACATGAAAAACGGCTCTGTTCTGATCGAACAGATGAAATGATCTGTCAGAGGATCAATTGCCCGGCTTTACTGCACGAAAAAAATATGCCGCATTCCTTGCTATTTCCATGATCATATGCTACAATTAAGAAAAACACATGAGCGAAAACAAGGAGGGTAATATGGCTTATTCGGACAAACTTATAAACAGGATAAAAGGCGGTTTTTTCGGGCTGCTGGTCGGTGATGCCCTTGGAGTTCCCTATGAATTCCATATGAAGGAGGATATACCTTCCGCAGAGCTGATCGAAATGGTCCCGCCGAAAGGTTTTTCGAGAGCTCATGCAGGCACAGCTCCGGGGACCTGGTCTGATGACGGTGCTCAGGCACTTTGTCTCCTTGACAGCCTTCTTGAAAAGGGTGGGTTTGACCTTTCAGACTTCTCGGACAGACTCCTTGCCTGGTATGAAAAAGGACTCTGGGCAGTTGAAAGTCGGGTATTTTATGTTGGCATACAGACCTCCATGGCGCTTTCCATGTATAAAAACGGCGGAGCTCCGGAGGAATGCGGAAACGTGCGTCCCGACGGAAAGGGCAACGGTGCGCTCATGAGAGTGCTGCCGCTGGTCTTATGGCACAGAGGAACAGATGAAGAATTGGCGGCTGATGCACACAGACAATGCCTTATCACTCACGGAAATATTACTAATCAGGTCTGCTGCGCGCTGTACTGTCTTATTGCAAGAGAGCTGCTCAGCGGAATCAGCTTTGCCGAAGCTCTGGATAAGGGTATAAGCAAGCTGAGCGGTATTTATGAAGAAATGCCCGAATATGCGGAGGAGTTTCGGTTCAGGCTTCACCCTGACGAACCCGGTATCTGGGTGGGAAAAGGCGGAGGATATGTTGTTGACAGCCTCAGAAGTGCGGTGATGATAATGAAGACCGCCCTGTCTTACGAAGATGCAGTCAAGCAGGCTGTCGCCCTTGGCGATGATACGGATACCACAGCCTGTATCACAGGCGGAATGGCAGGTCTGTATTTCGGCTATGACAATATCCCCGAGCGGTGGCTGAACGCCCTTCGTGACAGAGACAAGGCGGAAGGACTTATGGCAAAGCTCATCAGCAGCATTGCCTGACACTTTTCATTTATTATGCCGGAACAGCCCGATATGAAAATATCGGGCTTATTATTTTATTGATACATATGTGTATTAAAATGGAGCTATTGTACAAAATTTTACTATTCGCAACTTTTTTGGGATTTTTTACAAATAGTATTGACAATTATTCATAAATGATGTATAATATAGTTGCTGTTTACAGCACAAAATTTAATACTATTTCAGGAGGAAACACATGAAACTTCTCAAACGATTCGCATCAACCATCTTTTCACTCACTCTCATCGCCGGCTCAGCTTCCACAGGAGTATTATCTCAGGTGAACACAGCTGCTGCCGAAAACTCAGTAGGCTACTACTCAACGATCAACAACTGGAACACTAAGATCAATGCAGAAAAAGCCAAATTCCCCAACGGAAAATACTGGAACCACAAGGGCAAGACAACATGGGACGACAACACCTACAGCAGCACCCCCTGTGATAACAACACAGAGAACTGTGCATACTGCACCTCGACCAAGTTCAGAGCGCCTCACCTGACAAACTGGAATGTACTGAGCAATCAGCAGAGCACAACAAAGCATTGCGACGGCTTTGCCTATAAGCTTGCCAAGGACATCTGGGGCACAGAGGATTTTGTGCGTATTTATTCAAGCGAGAGAGCCTATACTGACCCGAAAGTGGGTGACATCGTACGCCTTGAGTTCAGTGTTGACGGTACAAACAACAAGGCATGGCACACTCTCTTCATTACAGGTATTTCCGGAAGCAATATCACCTTCGCGGATTGCAACTCAGAGCTTTTTGATTGTAAGATCCGCTGGGGCGCAACAAAGTATTACACCAATTTCAAGCGCGAGGGCAACAGGACCAAGGGATATAATTCGGTAACTGTTACAAAGACTTACCTCAAGAACAACTGTATCTATTATTCAAGACCCATTTTAAAGGGCGACTTCGACCTGAGCGGCAGGATCGACAGCTCAGATGTTGCTTACTTCAAGAGCACATACCTGGATAACGGCAATACATCGGGAAGCGATCCGTTACATTCTATCCCTGATGCGATCTATGATGTAAACAGCGACGGAAGCATTACAGCAGCTGACTATCAGCAGATCCAGTACTATGCTAACCTTTCCTATGTTGACGGTTATATATATGGTACAGGTCCCTATGTTGACTATAAAGACAGATACCTTGTCAGGGACAACTGCTTTATCTACAATAACGGTATCTACAAGATAGAGACAAGCACTACTGCTTCATTTATCAAGCCCTTCTATAAGTCAACTACTTCCTATGTTATAAACGGTTCTGTAAACTACAACGGCAAGTCTTACACAGTAACTGCTATCGGTGATAATCACAGACAGCCGGGATATGATCTTGAGTACGTTCAGAGCCTGGTGATCCCCAACAGTGTTAAGACTATCAAGAGATTCGCATTTGCTAATTCCGCTATTTCAAGGATCACATTCAGCGGAAGCACATCAGGTCTCCAGACTATTGAAGCAGAAGCTTTCTACAACTGCAGGAACTTAACTTCTCTTGACCTGAGATACTGCCCGCAGCTGACACTGATCGGCAACTTCGCTTTCGGTTCCTGCACAGCTCTCAGATATATCGATCTTCCCTATAATATGACCACACTTAAATTAGGTACTTCCGATACTATCTTCGACAATAACAAGACAACTACCACAACACTCTACGTCAATAACCTTAAAAACAGCCTGACTCCCGCAAGCAACTTCCAGGTGCTTGATTTCTACGGAAGCAACCTCTTGTTTATAAAAGGTGAAAAGATGGCGAAAACAGCGTAAAATAGAGGAAAATGCACATTAATAATCACCATTGTTTCGTTACATTTTCGGGGTAATATCATTGCATTATCAGGTATGAACACTTCCGACGCGTCGGCGGAGAATTTACCTTTTGAGCTGAAGAAGGTCATTGGTATGTAAATTGTTGGTAGTATGTACATAAGAAGCTGTTATAGATTAAAGTTGGCGGGTTGATATAAGCTGCTAAATATGTTAGCGGTTGATATGAGCTTGCTGATAAACACAGTGTGTTAGGAGCACACGGTTGGTTATTATATATAGTATTTCCGAGACCGGAGTATTGTCTGGTCTCTAAAAGTCGTAGTATTGATCCATCTTGACACTTTTATAATCTTTTTAGGGGGCGTGTTTATGAAGAACTTACTTATCATAGGTGCCGGACAATATGGTATGGTCGCCAAAGAAATCGCAGAATCGATGAAGTGCTTTGAGAAAATCGATTTTGTTGATGATGTTTATCCGTCTGCCGTCGGAAAGATCTGTGATATTGATAAGTTGATTCATGAATACGATTCGGCGGTTGTTGCGATTGGAAATACGGAGCTCCGCCTGAATCTGATAAAAGGATTATGCGAAATCGGCTATGAAGTGCCGACGCTTATACATGAGAAAGCATATGTTAGTCCGTCGGCCAAAATCGGCATAGGCTGTTTCATAGAGCCTATGGTTGTTGTTCATACCGCAGTGAGTGTTGAAACAGGATGCATACTCTCCGCCGGAGTGATCTTAAACCACAACAGTGTTGTTCACGAAGGCTGCCATATTAACTGCGGCTCTGTTGTTAAAGCTAGAGCTGAGATCAAGGCCGGAACGCAGACAGGCTATAATGAAGTATGTGATACTGAGAAGGTTGAACATATGAAACAGCATGAGAAATTGCCTGTTGCCGTGTAAGCGGTTTTATTGGATGGTGAACTTGTGTAGGACACAGTATTGATATAGCAAAACTATGAGATATAGAATAATTAAGGTGAGGTAAGAGATTGTGAAAGAGCAGACTAAGAAAAATCTGAAAACAGCAGCTACGGTAACCGGTTTGGCTTTGGGGGCTACATATCTTGTTATGCGTCATATTGCTAAGAAACAGTATCCTGACTCTGTATACGCTAATCAGCCGGAAGAGCAGAATCCGGTACAGGGTAGAAAAGTAGTGTTTGTCGAGAATGCGAATGATCCTGTGAATGCAGACGGAAAAAAGGGACACCTTGAAGCTGTTGGAAACAGCACACATATCCCGACATTCTATGAGAAGTACATCAAGCGTGGCTTTGATGTTGTTCTTTCCTTCGGCGGCCTTGTTGTTTTAGCACCTGTTTACGCTGTTACGGCTCTTGCTATTAAGGCTGACGATCCCGGCCCTGTGTTCTTCAAACAGAAGCGTGTAGGAACGGATAAGTCTTACTTCGAGTTGCTTAAATTCCGTTCTATGTCCGTCAACACGCCGAAAGATGTGCCGACACACATGCTTCAGAATGGCGGCATTACAAAGGTCGGAGCCTTTATCCGGAAAGCCTCTATCGATGAACTCCCCCAGCTCTGGAATATTTTCAGAGGAAATATGAGCGTTATTGGTCCGAGACCGGCTCTCTGGAATCAGGATTATTTGACTGCTGAGAGAGATAAGTATGGTGCGAATGATGTGAAGCCGGGACTGACTGGTCTGGCTCAGATCAGCGGTCGTGATGAGCTGGAGATTCCTGTGAAGGCTAAACTTGATGGTGTGTATGCTAAGACTCTAAAAAACAGTAGTTTAGCAGGCTTCTTGATGGATATTAAGCTGTTTATGGGATCGATTACATCTGTTCTTAAAAGTAAAGGTGTAGTTGAAGGTGGAACCGGAGCAATAGCTAAAGAAATTGAAAAAGCTAAAACTATTAATAGTGATATACAACCTGATGAAGATATAAAGGCGGAAGTATGAAGAAAATATTGATCACAGGTGCCGGATCATATATTGGCACTTCATTTGAGAAATATATGAAACAGTGGCCTGATAAGTATCAGGTAGATACTGTGGATATGATTGGCGATGGCTGGATGAAGTACGACTTCTCCGGCTATGATACTGTTTATCATGTGGCAGGTATTGCGCACTCTGACAATGGTAAAATCAGCAAAGAGAAAGCAAAGCTCTATTATGAGGTAAACACAAAACTTACGATACGGACAGCTATGAAGGCTAAGAAGGCAGGTGTTAAGCAGTTCATTTTCATGTCATCTGCTATTGTTTATGGTGATAGTGCTCCGATTGGTAAGAAGAGAATAATCACAAAGGATACCCCTGTTTCTCCTGCTAATTGCTATGGTGATAGTAAGGTTAGGGCCGAAAGAGGTCTGAAGAAGCTTGAAGATGAGATCTTTAAAGTAGTTATCTTGCGTCCGCCGATGATCTACGGTAAGGGCAGCAAGGGAAACTATCCTCTGATGTCTAAGCTGGCGCAAAAGATGCCTGTGTTCCCTTATGTTGATAATTGTCGTTCCATGCTTTATATCGAAAACCTCATGGAATTTGTAAGGCTGATGATTGAGAACGAGGAGCACGGTACGTTCTGGCCGCAGAATGCTGAATACAGCAATACAAGTGAGCTTGTGAAGATGATTGCTGCAGAGCATTGTAAGAGAATAGTTCTTGTGAAAGGTGCAACAGTACCGCTTAAGCTTGCAGGATTAGCCACTGGGCTTGTTGATAAGGCTTTCGGTAATCTTGCTTATGATCAGTCATTAAGTGAATACAAAGAAAACTATAGAATTGCAAATTTAAGACGCTCTATTATGCTAACAGAGGATGTGAGTAAGTAAATGTCAGAAACTAAGAAATCAAAGAAGAGAGTACTGTTTCTAGTAAATCATGAAGTAGTAATCTACAACTTTCGGCTGGAAATAGTTGAGCGTTTGTTGGCTGACGGACATGAAGTGCACATATCCTCTCCTTATGGTGAGCGAATTGATGAACTTACTGCATTAGGTGCCAAATATCACGAAATAGTTATTAGCAGACACGGCTTGAATCCTGTATCTGAATTGAATCTGCTGAGAGATTATAAAAAACTGTTGAAGGAAGTAAAGCCGGATATCGTTCTCGGTTTTACTATTAAGCCGAATATCTATGGTGCTATGGCCGCTGACAGCCTCGGCATTCCGTTTGTTGCAAACATTACAGGACTTGGAACGGCTGTTGAGAACGCTGGATGGAAGCAGAAGGTCTTCATTAATCTTTACAAAGTAGCATTCAAGAATATACAGTGTGTGTTCTTTCAGAACACAGAAAACAGGCAGCTTTTTGTTGATAACAAAATTGCTATGGGAAAGCATAAGATGCTTCCCGGATCCGGCGTAAACCTTGATAGATTTCCTGTCAGAGAGTATCCTTCTGATGAAAACGGCGTTGTTAGATTTGCTTTTATTAGCCGTATCATGAAGGAGAAAGGCATTGACTACTATCTTGCAGCAGCTAAAGCTATCAGGAAAAAGTATCCGAATGCTGAGTTCCATGTATGTGGATTTTGTGAAGCAGAGTACGAAGGCAAGCTGAATGAATACAACGATAACGGCACTGTTATTTATCACGGAATGATCCGTGATGTGGCAAAGTTTCTTGAAAATATTCATTGTGTCATTCACCCAACATATTATCCGGAAGGACTTAGCAATGTTCTTCTTGAAGCAAGTGCTTCAGGCAGACCGATTATCACTACAGACAGATCTGGCTGCCGTGAAGTCATAGATGATGGTGTTAATGGATATATGATTCCCTGTCAAAACGGGAAGAAACTGACTGAAGCGGTTGATAAGTTTCTGAAACTCTCTAATGAAGAGAGAAAGAAGATGGGACTAGCTGGAAGAGCTAAGGTTCAGAAAGAATTTGATCGGCAGATAGTCGTTCAAATGTATATTGATGAGGTTGAGCAGGCTTAGTTTTATGATGCTTAGTGGAGTAATAATATGAATGGATATAAAAAAATAATCAGAAGTAAAAGCATGAGATTAAAAATACTGAAGTGCTTAGGATTTGTTCCAGACAGAATAATGATTCCAATTCAATATCGTATAAAGACAGGGCGAAAGTTGAATTTGCGTAATCCTGTAAGGTATACAGAGAAATTGCAATGGTATAAATTGTTTTATAGAATTCCTCTAATGACTATGTGCTCAGATAAATATGCTGTTAGAAAGTACGTAAAAAAAAGAGGACTTGATAGTATTTTAAATGGGCTGTATGCAGTGTATGATTCTCCGGATTCAATTGATTTTGATTCATTGCCTAACTCTTTCGCAATGAAGATGACTGTTGGCTCGGGAATGAACTATTTTGTCACTGATAAAAGCAAAGAAGATATTTCAAAATTGAGAGCATTGGTAAAAGAGTGGTTTGCCGCAGATAGTAGTTCATACGGCAGAGAATGGTGCTACTATAATATAAAACCGAGGATTGTATTTGAGGAACTGCTTCCAATGGATGATAGGAATGACTTACCGGATTATAAGTTTTTCTGTTTTGATGGTGAGCCATTCTGTCTCTATACAATGATTGATTACACTCAAAACCATGAAAATGGTAGATTGGGTTTCTTTGATACAAATTTTAAATTGTTACCATATTACAGAAAAGATTTTAAACCTATTGAAGAGCAGATACCAAAGCCTAAAAACTTCGAATTAATGGTTAAGTATGCAAGGATATTGAGTAAGGGTTTTCCCCATGTGCGCGTAGACTTCTATAATTTAAACGGACGGATCGTATTTGGAGAACTTACATTTTACAACGCAAGTGGCTATACTGCTTTCGAACCGGACAAATTCGATTTTATTCTGGGAGAAAAATTTGTTCTGCCTAAGAAAACAATTAATTGATTCGATCTAATGAAGGAGAAACGTACATTGAGGAAACTAATTATCTATACTGGTAATTTTGATGAACCAGAGTGCAGTGCGGCAGGTAAAAGAGTATTTGGGAATGCCCTTATTTTAGAGTCAATTGGATATGAAGTACTTATGATTGGAAAGAAGCAAAATGGTGAATTGAATCACAGAAAGCAATATACAGATCATATTGCTTTTGAATCATATCCACAGTATGGACAAATAAGATTTAATAGGTATCTGGACTACTTAACGAAAAGAATTGGCTCCAAAAAGCCAATATGCATTATCAGATATGGCTCACCTGCGACTAGCCTATTTGATTATTTTTTGATAAGATTAGCTCACCGTAAAGGAATTAAAGTCATTGCTGATGTAGTTGATTGGTTGGCGGCAGATGGGAGAAATGTGGCGTTTAATTTCATTAAAACAGTTGACACATTTTTAGAAAAAGCCGTATTCAATAGTATGAGTGATGGAGTTATTGCAATTAGTAGCTATTTAGAAAAATATTACACAAATAAAGTTGACAATGTAATAATAATTCCACCAGTAGTTTCTAAGTATCGTTCTAATGTGGCACAAAATCAAGAAATCATTGTAATGTATGCTGGATCACCGTTTCGTACCGGCGGAAAGGTGAAAAATATTCATAAAATAAAAGATCGCCTTGATTTAGCAGTTACAGCTTTCAGTGAGTTATATAAAATGGGTCGGATTAATTTTCAATTTAGGATATTTGGAATCACAAAAGAACAATACATTCAGGCATTTCCAGATCAAAAAATCCTATTAGACTCTGTCAATACTAGTATTGAATTTTTGGGAAAAAGGCCAATGAATGAGATTCAAGATGAGTTGTCCAGAGCAGATTTTTCTCTTCTATTTCGTGAGATTACACGAGGAACAACCGCTGGATTCCCAACAAAAGTAGTGGAAAGTATGTCTTGCGGAACCCCGATGATAACGACTAAAACTAGTGATTTAGCTGACTATATAGATGATGGCCAAAACGGTTTCTTTGTTGATATTAATAACAATAAACATCTTTTGGTTCAGTTACAAAGAATTATGAGTTTGAGTATTGATGAAAAAGCAAAGTTGAAAGAAAACTGCTTTAAAAATCAACAATTTATCTATACGTTGTTTAAAGCAAGAATGAAGAGACTTATTGATAGCACTGTTAATTAGGAAACTATCATTAAGGAACAATTATTCATAGGTTTCGGAGAGATATAATGAAACGATTAATTAAAGAATCAAAGTATCTAGCTCATATTATTCTAATGCTAGCAATTGATATGTTAGTAATAAACCAGATATTAAGATTTGGAACACTCCCTGAAAGTATCAGTATTACAATATATGGGTATAGTTTATTGGCTTCTTGTTTGATAATGGTGTGGGTTATTTTTAGAGAATGCAGTTACAAAATAGAACGTTTTCAATTAATACTTCTTTTTCTTTTTATGCTCATAGGGTTTATGGGTTTTGCAAATAGCAATGCATTTTCAGTAATTTTAGCATCAGAAGCCGGATTGTTAGCGTTTAGCTATGGTCATATTACAGGACATGCCGACAATGATATATATGTAGACTTAAGGCACTTTTATTTGCTTCAGTGGATAGTTATGTCATATTTTGTCGTTATTGAAATAATCGAAAACTTCACGAAGATTATACAAGCTCGTTCTGACGTTATTGCAGCTAACAACATGATATACTATGGCTTTCCTTTGCTTCTTCTATTTAAAAACAAACGAATAAGCGCGCCTGAAATATTATTAACTGTTTTTATAGTGATAGCATCGGCATTTTCATTCAAAAGGACTACTTTGATTGCTGTAATAATTTCTTTAGCAGTATACTACATTACCCGATTGAAGACTAGAGTTAGTAGTGCGAAAAAAATAATACTGATACCAACATTCATTTTGGCAATGGTTGCAATAGTGAGGAAAATAGATGAATATTCAGGTGGGCATATTACAAAAAGATTTAGTGATATAAGTGCGACGGGAGGAAATAACAGAACAGAAATATGGTCAGGTACCATAGAAGCAATAAAAAATTCTAGCTTTGTAAAATTATTTTTTGGACATGGGTTCAATAGCGTGAAGGAATTGATGGGATTTAGTGCCCATAATGATTATATCGAGATAGCATATGATTTTGGAATTATAGGATTATTGATTTATATACTGGCAAATTGTTATGTTTTGTCTTGCGTTGTTAAAGCAAGAAAAAGAAATATGGATGAATACCCCGTATTTATTACAACGTATATTGCCTTTGTTATACTGTCGTTGTTTAGTCATGTATATCTATATGCTTTTGTTGCAATTCCATTTCTTATGTTTATGGGATATTTATGTCAAAAAGTTCAAAATGGTCTTATTGATAAGGAGAAGGAATGAATATATTAATCTTATGTTGCCTACCTGAAGAGTATGACAACTCTTCGATGCTGTGTGTGTCTTTACTATGCAAGGGCTTCGTTGAATGTGGGCATAATGTAGCTATCGCTACGCCAGAACCAGACGAAAACAATATATATTACAACCCTAATCATCATAAAATTGAAAACATAATTCATCTACGATTTGGAAAACGAATTAAAAAACAGAAAAGTGACAATTCTAAAGTAGTGAAAACCGGAAAACTAAAAGCGATGCTACTTGGTATCTATAGAAAATTTGACCTCTTTGGAAAAAGTATCTTAAGCTTAAAGTTTTCGGACGAACTGCTAAACAAAATAAAAAACAATGGTTTTGTCCCTGATATCATCATTTCGACTTCGGATCCTAAATCATCTCATTTGCTTAGTAACAAGATTAAGAAAAAAAAGGAATTTAGTGTTCCTTTTGTTCAATACTGGGGTGACCCATTGACCATGGACATTGCAAGTCATAGTATTCTACCCTTATGGATTAAACGCATAATAGAAAGTTCGATAATAAAAAAAGCAGATGTAGTAGCTTATGTTTCACCATTGACTGCAATAGACCAAAAAAAGTTGTTTAAGAGATACGCTAAAAAAATGATATACAGCCCGACACCATGTGAGACGAACGAATATGATATTTCTAACAATGATTATACCATCGGTTATTTTGGAAGTTACAATTCTACTGTTCGTAACATCATCCCATTATATGAGGCATTAAAAAAGAACACAACATTTCATTTACTAATAGTTGGGGATTCTGATATAAAACTTGAAAGCACACCTAATATTGAAATAATTAGTCGAATTCCTGCAAATGAGCTAGATGCGTATTACTGCAGGTGTTCTGTGATTGTCGATTTGATGAACAATCGTGGCGGACAAATTCCAGCAAAATTGTTTAGAGATGCTGGAACGAACAAAGAGTTGCTATTAATATCTGATTCAGAAAGAGCGCATGAGATCATTGATTACTTTGGTCAGTTTAATAGATATACAATATGCAACAACACAGTTGAAGACATTTTATCTGCACTTGAGCGATACAAAGTACAGGGAATACCGTTGAGATCCGAATTGAAGGAATTTGAGTATCGCACAGTAGCTAAAAAGCTTATTGAGGATATTATAAAGTGTACTGAAAGGGAATAAGATGCGAAAGATTAAGATTGGAATCCTAACATTTCATAGGAGTATTAATTATGGGGCATTTCTCCAATGTTTTTCGCTTGTTAGTAAGATTAATAACGTATTCGGCGACAGCGTGTATGCTGAAGTAATTGACTATTGTCCCGAATTCGAAATCGAAAAATATAAGGCAGACGTTAAAACATATATATTTGGTAGTTCTCAAAATAAAAGTAGCATTAAAATGGCAATAAAGAATACAGTAAAGCTGGTACTATCACCTTCTATTATATCTCAAAAGCGAATGATGCAAGCTGCTTTTGAGAAATCATATGATAAATTGCCTAAAAGTGAGCTAATGTGGATTACTGATGACTACAATGCATTTTTATCCAATATCAAAGATGAGTATGACATCATAATTGTTGGTAGTGATGCGGTTTGGGAAACACTCGTCTTTTCGTTTCCTAATGCTTATTTCCTTAATGATTGTGTAAATGCTATACAGATTTCATACGCTGCATGTACAGGAAGAATGGATCTATCAATGTATTCGAAGGAGCAAATAACCTTTTTGAGTAAAAGATGGAGCAGTTTTAAGTACCTAGGAGTAAGAGATGATGCAACGGCAAATCTGATTCGCTCAATCAATTCTAACCTTGTTCCGCAGCACAACTGTGATCCAACAATAACATTAGATTTTGAACAACACAGAAACCTCTTTGATAAATCGAAATGCAAGGAAATTTTAAGAAAGCATGGAATTGATCCTAAAAAGCCTATTATTGGACTTATGGGAGGAAATGCGTTAGGAAAACTAATCAGAGAATTATTTGGTAACAAATACCAAGTTGTTGCTCTGTATTATCCGAATATACATGCTGATGTATACCTTCCAGAATTAACTCCGTTCGAATGGGCTGTAATGTTCTCTATGTTTTTTATCACTTTTACACGTTTTTTTCATGGTACTATTTTTTCTTTGAAAAACGGAGTGCAAACTATATCAGTGGACGATTGGAAATTGAATGACAAGGAACAAAAATCAAAATTGCACGATTTGTTAGATCGTTTAAAATTGAACGATTATCTATATTCTGTTGATTATATATATACACCAGAAGGCAAGGAGAAAGTTCGTCAAGCCGTTGAGTCTGCTTTACGAACATCTCAATCAGAAAGGATTATGAAGGCATTAGATGCCGAAAAGAGGTGCTTTGACAGTTTTTCTTCTGCTTTAGGAAGTATTATTCTAGACCTTGAAACTAGGGCCGATAATGGTAGCGCAGGTGATTAAATGAATAAGTATAAAAAACTAATGTCCGATACAGTGCTTTTTACGGTTAGTAATTTTGCATCGAAAGCCCTAGTGTTTCTGCTTCTCCCACTTTACACTAATGTCCTTTCAACAAAAGAATATGCAATTGCAGATTTGATAACTACTACTATTAATCTAATATTACCGATTTTCACTTTGTCCATTACGGAGGCGGTCCTAAGATTTGCGTTTGATAAAAATGTCAAAAAAAACGAAGTGCTATCTACAGCTTTACTTTTTATTATTGGAAGTACCATTTTTTTGATTGCGTTTAAGCCTATCATTTCACACATCTCGTTTCTTAAATCTCTAAATTCGTATTGGTGGTTTTTTGTAATAAGCTATTTTTCTATTGCTTTTCAGAATGTTTTCTCTTTTTTTTCCAGAGGATGCGATAAAACAAAAGTATTTGCCATATCAGGAATCATTCATACAGTAGTATTGTTAACCGGAAATATTCTGTTTATGGTTGTGTTTAAATGGGGGTTAAATGGCTATCTATTATCAATGATTTTATCGTATATTGTCACATCATTTTATATAGTTGTAAGAGGTCCTTTCATATCAGAATTAATCAATGTTCATCTTAATAAGGCACTAATTAAGGATATGCTAAAGTACAGTATTCCTATGATTCCGACAATAATCGCATGGTGGTTCATGCAAACCTCTGATAAGTATATGGTGATTTGGAAGCTAGGATTGGGAGAAAGCGGTGTTTATTCTGTTGCATATAAGATTCCTTCAATTTTAACTATTGTTTCTTCGCTTTTTACTCAGGCTTGGCAGATATCTGCTATTTCTAATTACGGCGAAAAAGATAATTCTAATTTCGTAGGCACTGTATATAAATACTATCATATGATATCGATATTATCATGTGCTGCCCTGATTACAGGTTCTAAAATACTCGGAAGAGTGTTGTATCAAAAAGAATACTTTGTTGCGTGGAAATGTGTTCCAATCTTGTTGATAGCATATGTTTTTTCTGGATTATCCGGATTTTTAGCTTCAATTTTCACTGCATCAAAGAAGACGAATTATTTATTTGTTTCAACGAGCGTTGGCGCACTGTTGAATATTGGTTTAAACCTCGTGTTTATAGATTGGCTAGGACTTCAAGGTGCTGCATATACAACACTAATTGGTTTTTTTGTTACGTGGGCTGTAAGACTAAAGGTTTCCAAGAAAATATTGATAATTGATGTTCCTATTATTAAACATAGCTTTATGTACTTATTCTTGCTCTTAGATGCTATTTATATGTATAATGAATTACCGTTTATGCATATTGTCTCTATTGTGCTTTTAGGTATTCTTGTATTGATGAATTATCAAGAGATTCATTTTGTCATTAAGCGTGGGCGTGATTACCTGTCACACCGAAAGGAAAAAAATGCAATTCAATGAGCTATTACTATTGATAATCCAACTAAACCTTGCCGTTTTTGACACGGTGATAATAATAATCCCTCTATTTTACGACGATTTGATTATGTAGCCTTATTGAATATGGCAAGGTTTAATTTTGATAGTAATATTATTCACTTCTGTCATTTTATAATGCATATAAATGACGACCACATTTAAGGAGCTAATTAATATATGAAAAAGAAAGTAATGACAGTGTTTGGAACAAGACCAGAGGCTATTAAGATTTGTCCACTTGTAAATGAAATGAAGAAAAGAGAGGGACTTGATGTGGTTGTCTGCGTAACTGCACAGCATCGTCAAATGCTTGATCAGGTTCTTGCTACTTTTAATGTCGTTCCAGATTATGATCTTAATATTATGAAAGATCGCCAGACTCTTTTTGACATCACAACGAATATTCTTAATGCTATCAAAGAGGTTCTTGAGAAGGAGAAACCAGACGTTGTTCTAGTTCATGGTGATACTTCAACAACATTTGTTACAGCATTAGCGTGTTTTTATCTTCAGATTCCAGTCGGTCATGTTGAAGCTGGTCTTAGAACATATAATATCTACTCGCCCTACCCAGAGGAGTTTAACCGACAGGCAGTAGGCATAGTAAGCAAGTTTAATTTTGCGCCTACCCAGCTTGCAGCAGATCATTTAATTTCAGAGGGTAAGAATCCTGATAGTATCTATATAACTGGTAACACGGTCATTGATGCGATGCAGCATACGGTTAAGGAGAATTACACTCATCCAGAACTTGAATGGGTCGGCGACTCCAAGCTCATCTTTATTACTGCTCACAGGCGTGAAAACCTTGGTGAGCCGATGCATCATATGTTTAGAGCTATCAGAAGAGTTCTTGATGAACATCCCGATTGCAAGGCGGTGTATCCAATTCATATGAATCCTGTTGTACGTCAAGCTGCTGATGAAGAACTTGGCGAATGTGATAGAATTCACATCATTGAACCTATTGAAGTCTTTGACTGTCATAATTTTGAAGCAAGGAGCTTTCTGTGCTTAACTGATTCAGGCGGAATTCAGGAAGAGTGCCCATCTTATGGCGTTCCGGTTTTGGTTATGCGTGATACAACAGAAAGACCTGAGGGCATTGAAGCGGGAACGCTTCGACTTGTTGGAACTGATGAAGAAGTGATCTATAAAGCTTTTAAAGAGCTTCTTGAAAACGAAGAGGCATACAATAAAATGTCACACGCTTGCAATCCTTATGGAGATGGACATGCTTGTGAGCGTATTGCTGACATTTTAGAAAATGGATCATACTCAATGTGGCGTTCTTAAGGAGAAGGAAAAATGAGCGAATTTAACAATGCAACCCTAATGATAACCGGTGGAACTGGCAGTTTCGGAAACGCCGTTCTTAATCGCTTTTTAAAAACAGATATCGGAGAAATTCGAATTTTCTCTCGTGATGAGAAGAAGCAGGACGATATGCGTCATCATTTCCAGGCAACCATGCCTGAAGTAGCTGATAAGATCAAGTTCTATATCGGCGATGTTCGCAGTCTGGAATCCGTTCGAAGTGCTATGATTGGCGTTGATTACATCTTCCACGCGGCAGCGCTCAAACAAGTTCCGTCCTGTGAGTTCTTCCCAATGGAAGCAGTTCGTACAAATGTAATCGGTACAGATAATGTTCTTACAGCTGCTATTGAAGCAGGTGTCAAGAGTGTAATATGCTTATCAACTGACAAGGCAGCTTACCCGATAAACGCTATGGGTATTTCCAAGGCGCTTGAGGAAAAGGTTGCGATTGCAAAGTCAAGAACTTCTGGCAAGACCAAGATCTGCTGCACCAGATACGGTAATGTCATGTGTAGTCGAGGCTCTGTTATCCCACTTTGGATTGATCAGATTCAAAACGGACAGCCCATCACACTTACAGAGCCGACTATGACTCGGTTTATTATGTCGCTGGAAGAAGCCGTTGACCTTGTTCTCTTTGCATTTGAGCACGGTGAGAACGGCGATCTGCTCATTCAGAAAGCACCGGCCTGCACGATCCAGACGCAGGCTGAAGCGGTGTGTGAACTGTTCGGCGGTAAGAAGGAAGATATCAAGGTGATCGGTATCCGTCACGGCGAGAAGATGTTTGAGACGCTGCTCACAAACGAGGAGTGCGCCAAGGCAATTGATATGGGCGATTTCTACCGTGTTCCTGCCGACAACCGCGGTCTGAATTACGATAAGTATTTCAAGGAAGGCGATGAGCAGCGCAACACGCTGACTGAGTTCAATTCCAATAATACTCGTATACTTGACGTTGAAGAGACGAAAGCGAAGATTGCCTCCCTTGCCTACATACAGGAAAGACTCGCAGAAATGAGGGGTGAGTAACATGGTACAGTGGAAAGAAAACGGAAAAATCAAGCTGATGATCATCGTCGGCACACGCCCTGAGATCATCCGTCTTGCAGCGGTCATCAAGAAGTGCCGCAAATACTTTGATACGATTCTGGTTCATACCGGACAGAACTATGACTACAACCTGAACGGCGTGTTCTTCAAGGATCTGGGACTTGCTGATCCGGAGCTGTATCTGGATGCAGTCGGCAACGATCTCGGCGAGACTATGGGCAACATCATTGCGGCAAGCTACAAGGCAATGGCTGAGCTGAAGCCGGATGCGGTTCTCGTGCTCGGTGATACGAATTCCTGCCTGTCCGTGATCGGTGCAAAGCGCCTGCATATCCCGATCTTCCACATGGAGGCTGGCAACCGCTGCAAAGACGAGTGCCTGCCTGAAGAAACAAACCGCCGTATCGTGGACATCATTTCTGATGTGAACATGGCATACAGCGAGCACGCCCGCCGTTATCTTGCGGACTGCGGTCTGCCGAAGGAGCGCACCTATGTGACCGGCTCCCCGATGGCGGAGGTTCTGACCGAGAATCTTGATGCAATCAAGGCATCTGATGTTCACGCTCGTCTCGGTCTGGCAAAAGGCAAATATATCCTGCTTTCAGCGCACCGCGAGGAAAACATCGACACGGAAAAGAACTTCACAAGCCTGTTTACCGCAATCAATCAGATGGCGGAGAAGTACGATATGCCGATTCTTTACAGTTGCCATCCGCGCAGCAAAAAGCGTCTGGAGGCATCCGGGTTCCAGCTTGATCCGCGTGTGATTCAGCACGAGCCGCTCGGTTTCCACGATTACAACTGCTTGCAGATGAATGCATTTGCTGTTGTTTCAGACTCCGGCACATTGCCGGAGGAAAGCAGCTTCTTTACGTCCATCGGGCACCCGATCCCGGCAATTTGTATCAGAACATCGACCGAGCGCCCTGAGGCGCTCGATAAAGCCTGCTTTATTCTTTCGGGTATTGATACAAAAGGTCTGCTGCAAGCGGTGGATACTGCCGTTGAGATGGTCAAAGATGAAAAGAACGGCGGTACTATTCCGGTTCCGGATTATGTTGATACCAATGTCAGCGACAAGGTTGTGAAGATTATCCAGTCCTATGTCGGCGTGGTCAATAAAATGGTGTGGAGAAAAGAAGTATGAATATTTTAGTTACCGGCGCAAAGGGCTTTGCAGGCAGAAATCTGGTCGAGAATCTGAAAAATATACGTGATGGAAAGAATAAGACCAGACCGAATATTACCATTGAAGAAATATACGAGTATGACATAGATTCCACACCTGAGCAGCTCGACGAGTACTGCTCTAAGGCTGACTTTGTTTTCAATTTTGCAGGTGTTAATCGTCCTACCGATCCTGATGACTTCAAAAAGGGCAACCGTGATTTTGCGGAACTGCTGCTCTCAACTTTGAAAAAGCATAACAGCAAAGCGCCTGTTATGGTTTCTTCCTCGATTCAGGCAACACTTGCAGGCCGCTTTGGCACTTCCGAATATGGACTAAGCAAGAAAGCCGGAGAGGAACTGTTCTTTGCTTATGGCGAGGAGACCGGCAACCGCGTCATGGTATACCGCTTCCCGAATCTGGTCGGCAAGTGGGTGCGCCCAAATTATAATTCTGCTGTCGGCACATTCTGCAACAACATCGCAAATGATCTCCCGATTACCGTGAATGATCCGAGCGTTGAGCTGGAGATGCTGTTCATTGATGATCTGGTCGAGGAGATGTTCGATGCAATTGAGGGCAAGGAGCATCATTGCGAGTTTGACGGCGTGAATGCAATCTTGCAGGAGAATGGCAGATACTGCTACGCGCCTGTTACGCATAAGGCAACTCTCGGCAGAATTGTCGAGCTGCTCCACCTCTTCCATGATCAGCCGCAGACGCTGGTCATGCCGGAGATCCCGAACGGCAGCTTTGAAAAAAAGCTGTATTCGATGTATCTCTCGTATCTCCCGAAGGAGAAGACGATCTTTGATCTGAAAATGAACTGCGATGACAGAGGCTCCTTTACAGAGCTTCTGAAAACCGCAAACTGCGGTCAGTTCTCGGTCAATATCAGCAAGCCGGGTATCACAAAAGGACAGCACTGGCACAACAGCAAGTGGGAGTTCTTTATTGTGGTTTCCGGTCACGGTCTGATTCAGGAGCGTAAGATCGGCACGGATGAAGTGATTGAGTTTGAGGTATCTGGTGAGAAGATTCAGGCAGTTCATATGCTCCCCGGCTATACGCACAATATCATCAATCTGTCTGAGACGGAGAACCTTGTGACCGTCATGTGGGCGAACGAGCAGTTTGATCCGAATCATCCGGATACGTTCTTTGAGCCTGTGTAATTTAAACTTTCCATCCTACACAAACCACACCTCCGTTCTAATACATTAAAGGAGATATGTTTATGTCATTCGAAAATGATATTCCTGATTGGCGCACATATAAAGACGGAGTTTATTATATGCAAAGCGTTCCGACTTATTTTTGGGGGGAATATGAAGGGCTGGCTCTAAAAGTTGAAGAAGAAAATGTATTCGAACTACTTCATGGATTAGCCGCTATTGTGCGGTATGGATTGTCTTATGATACCTGCTATACTGCTTTAATGAACGAACTGCATAACATACGTATTAAAATAGAAAAGAAAGTAAAAGCAGGTGATTTTCCTATACTTATGGATAGCTTGGATGTATTTATAACTAAAGGTGGATTGCCGTGTGATGAGATTAATTCATATTTAGAGGATTATAATATAGGCTATGTGTGCAGTAAAACTGGATTTGTTTCTACAACCGTTCATTGGGAGCTTCGAGATAATAAAAATATAGAATATGAAGAAGAATCGCTATTAATTCCAGTACCTTCATATAAGAATGATAAGGAAAGGCTCATGGCAGATTTAGCATCGTCCCAAAGTGTTCTAAAAGATTTGATTGAGATTTCTAATGAACTTTGTAATAATGCTGGGTACAATCAACACACACCTGAAAACCAAACAAATGATTTTTATCGAAGTATGTTACGAATGAAAGGTTATGTTCAAGTAAATGATCAAACACGACACGGTGTTTCATCTTCCGGAAAAGGTGCTGGTTCCGTTGACCTTTTATTAAGGAAAAACGATAAAGAGATTGCAATAATTGAAGCACTTAAACTAGAATGTCTCAACCGTTCGTATATTGATGAGCATATTCAAAAAGCCATAATTAACTATAACGCTTTAGGTACACCTACTTTTTTACTCGTTTATATGGATGCATCAGATTTTAACAGTTTATGGAATAGATTTTATGAGTATATTCAGGACTATGATTTTGGGCTTGAAGTCATTCAGAAAGTATCTATTCAAGTAACTCCAAATGCCGCATTACGATTATCCGATTGTGTGCTTAGTAGAGATGGATATGAATTCCCTGTAAAGTTTTTAGCTGTTAATATGTATAAAATAAATGAGAGTTCATAATCATTGCTTTTATCCATGGGGAGTAAATTTAAACATGCAAAGAAAAACACAAAGGAGGCTACCTTATGCCCAGACACAAGCAATCCGATCCAACTTCTATAAAGACGCAAGTAATCCGCCTCCGAGTGACCGAAGCGGAAGCGGAAAAGTTTAGAAGCAGAGCTGCTGAGTCAGGATACAAAACTGTGAGCGAGTACATCCGCTCCAGATGCATACCGGATGATAGCATTTTGGATACCGATGCCGGGAAACAGTCATCAGAAGTATAAAAAATGATCCCCAGAGATAGGAATTAACCATCATCTCTGGGGATCTTGTGTATAGGTCATACTTTAGCGATTAAAAACGTAACGGTATAGTCTACGATAGTATATGGATTCGCCGCTCACTTCGTACCGCTCAGCGCCGTGCCATTCACATACAGTGTGTATCCGTTAGACACGACACTCGATGCATCGCCGTCAAAGGATGTGATGTAGGTGTCAGCTGTCATTGTCCATGTGCTGAAAGTTTTTCTGGCAATGAGTTATTCATAGTATAGTCACCGTGAATCAAATCTTACGCCAAATGCATTAACCCTGCTCTCACCACTACATCAAGCTGAAACTGGTTCTTGTTCCCATTATCAAACTGAACTTCTATGATATGAAGACCGCCTTGCTTTATCTCAGAACCGACTATAACGCCGTCTCCATATGCATCATGCTTGATTCGTGTGTTCACGGTATACGCAGCGAGTTCGGTGGCTATCGGAATAGAAGGAGCTTCAACTTTTGGGGCAGTGGGTGCTTGAACTCGTGGTTCATTTATCTGAACATCGGAATGACGGATGACAGGTTCTCTTGCCGTTCTGTCGGGCGGAGCAACCGCATTCACAAATTCCGATCCGCATTCACTGACATAGAACAAATAGAGTTCGTTCTTCGCTCTTGTGATTGCCACATAGAATAAGCGTCTTTCTTCCTCGTAATTGTCTATGCGTTCCTGCTCCTGGGCATCTTCTCGGCTGGAATGCGGCAGGCATCCATCATAAACGTCTACAATATAGACTGTATCAAATTCAAGACCTTTGGCTGAATGAATAGTTGAGAGTATGACAGGGTTCTCCTCTGTGCATTTGTAGCTCTCGATCAACTGCGGCAACTGCTTCAGTCGCTTAAGAAATCCTTTTATGGTCTCCTCACGAATGGCCAAGGCATATAGAATGTCCGCCTTTCCTATGTCAAGTTCGTTATCCTTGGCATAGGCATAGTACCAGAAACGGCAAATCAAGTCTATTGCAGCATACGGTTTTGAAGCGGCTATTTTTTTCATCTTATGTCTGAACTCTTCCGCTTTGCGCATCAATGACGACCATTTAGACATCTGTTTTACCAAAGCGTCAGTTATTGTGATCCTATTCAAAATTGCGTTTTTACAGCCCAAATATGCAGTTTTCTTATTGAATCCATATCCGCACTTATAATACACCTGATTAAACGCTTCGGAATCATTTAGATCGATAGCGAATCTCAGGAAATATACAATATCCTGTACTACCTTGCTTGTAAAGAAGTTCTCTCCAGCCTCTTTCAGACGATTGAACGGGATATTCTCACGAAGGAACAAGTCCATCATAGGAATAGCACTGCCGTTGTTACGGTAAAGCACCGCCATTTGACCATGGTCTTCCTTTGCTATCACAGCTATAGTAGAATACTGCTGATGCTTTTTCCTGACCGTTATTCTCTCAATCGGCTTTCCGTCACCTCGGCTTGCAACCATGTGCTTTTCAGAATGACGGTTGATGTTCTGGCTTATAAACCGTTGTGCTGCTGAAACGATGGGCTTAGTAGAGCGATAATTCGTCTCAAGAAACAGGATGTACGGATTGGTATATGTGTCAGTGAAATCAAGGAGCGCACGAGGGTAAGCTGCACGGAAACGGTAAATACTCTGGTCTTCGTCTCCAACCATAAAGATATTGTTATGCTTCGATGCCAGTATTCTGATAATCTCATGCTGTATTTTTGATGTGTCCTGTGCTTCATCTACACAGATATATTGATATTGAGCTTGAAACCACGCTAAAACCTTCGGACGCGCCATGAGGATATCCCTCGCATAGACCAACTGGTCATCAAAATCCATGCGCTTTTGCGATTTGAGCGTATCGACATATCGATTGAAGAATTCCTCGTAGAAAGGCTCATCATTCAAATACTCAGCCCTTTGTTCAGCCGTTGTCAACATCATATTCTTGATGTAGCTAATTACTGTCTGAGCTGCAATTAAATCTGCTTCGTGCGGGAATTTGTCACCGGTAAGAGCTATGTAGATCGATTTAATGATGTTTGCTTGTTCATTTGCTTTCAGCATTGTAAATCGTGTACGCTGATGTATCTGAACATATTTATTGATTACCTGTTCACAAAGGGAGTTTATAGTGCGGATGTTCAGACGGCTTGCCATTTCAGGCTCGAATATCTCTGCAAAGCGCCGTTTGATATCATTAGTTGCACTGACTGTATATGTGATCGCAAGGATATTCTCCGGTGCGATTCTCTTACAGTAGATCATATAGCCCATTCTCGCAACCATGACTGTGGTCTTACCGCTGCCTGGAACTGCAATCATCAGATTTGCGCCTCTTACCGCCTGTACTGCACGCTGCTGCTGTGGATTCAGTTTAATGTTGAACTTTTCAGCGAACGCACGGAAGTCCTCATCCATCTGCGTATCCAAATGCAGCGGAGGAAGGCAAATGCCATCATGCAGGCCGACATACGCTAAAAACGCATCCTTCGTATACTTGCGTTTGATAAGGAAGCCCTCATTGGTAAAAGACTGAATATGAAGGATGCATTCTCCCTCATCAGCAATCTGGAAAAACAGATCAATCTCACCGGCACGCAGGTTATACTTCCGAAATTTTGAACGGGGCTTGCTCCATGCGAATTGATTCTCAGCCGATTCTGTAATCAATTCCTGCTCATAATCCTCTCGCATATCGTACAGCCATATGACCTTATACCCGATATTTCCATGATAGAACATATTTCTGTCATTAAACTTTCCGGAAGAGAGAGGGCTATGCTGAAACTCCACAACCGTTCTGTCAGTCAGAACATCTGCTCTGTGGCGGATATCATCGCACTGAACAACTAATTCTTGATTCTCAGACGGGAACTGGTTCTGCCACTCGTAATGCCAGTCGGACATATCATACTGTCCGTTCCAGATATCGTTACATTCACAGTTCGGAAAATGCGAGAAATGACGAGCTCTTTCGGTGCCTGACTTCACAAACATCTTTTCAAGACAAACAGGGCAGAAGAATGTATCGCCCTGAACCGCATCACGAATTGAAATTCGTTTTTGTTCTTTATCTAAGGCAATGTACATTTTCTGCCCTCCTTTAACTATTCACTTATTTATGCTTGCTGCGGTAATCCTGCACCATCTGGTGTGTTACCGGATAAGGATCGCCCAGCTTCCACTTGCAATCGTAATACTTCCAAATTTTATCCAGCTCATCTTCAGAATCGATTCCGAGCCGATAGATCGTGACCTGAATAAAGGTCAGATCATACCATCTACAATTGTAGTGCTGGCACAGTTCCTGTAACTCTTCATCGCCCTCGATTCCCAGATCCATCATGAATTCCGTTTTTTCATCAGGATGGAACTCATCATACTGATTATTCTCAATAGCCATTTCAAAACACTGCTCAAGAAGATGCCCAAATGGAATCGACAGTCTCTCAGAAAGTTCTGAAATCAGGCAACAGGTCGAAGTGTCAAAACCAAGCTCATCAGTTGCATGAATAAACGTCTCAAAATACTGCCAATCTGTGTTACTCAGATTATCAGCTCCAAGGCGTTCGATAATTGAATCAAGCCTGCTGCTATTCGATATATAGTTTTCTAAACTCAAGCGGTTATCAGGAATCTCCTTTTTCGCTTTCCTGAGTTCCGCAGGGGCTTCGCCATATTCGGCTTTTACAGCTCTTGTGAACGCTGACTGATCGGAGTAGCCATACTCCTGCGCAATAAACGCAAGCGTCTTATCATGGTTGCTAATCATATCACATACAGCGAAGTAAAGCCTACGCTTGCGGATATAACTACGCAAAGTGAGTGCGCCGGACGAACACACAGAGATGAATTTGTTGAAATCCTGATCACAGAATCCAGTCTCAGCGTAGATTTTGCGAGAAATATCCTTGTGATTGAGGCGAATGTACTTATCGATGATAGATAAAGCATTGTCAAGAACTTTGTTTTTACTCATGGTACTGAGTACCTCCTTTATTTGATGCCTCCATTATACCAGAAAGGGAACATAAAGTCTTGACATTTACACAGCATTAGAAGTCAACACACTGGGGGGCAGTCAGACTCCCAGATGCATTTCAAAGATCTCCAAGTTTCCATCTCTTCTCAAACGCCTTGAAAGCATTATCCATATAGTCGATTGTAGGCAATGGCAATAGCACTGGCTCATAACTCCAATTATCTCCTTGGCACTTTCTCCAACTGACGATGAACGGTTTAATCACTTCTAGTATTTTTTCAACCTCTAAGTCCGTAACTACTGGTTCTTTCCTAGCTAAGTAGAAGCAAGCGCATCTTAAAGCATTATATATAAACTTTAGTTTGTATTCGGGACGCATGATGTTCATAGTTGGGTAAGCTCTGAATGTTATCTCTTCACCACACTCTTCATGATGCATTTCCATATGATAATCCTTAACAAAGGCTTCTCCTTCCGGAAGAAATAAATCTGCACCGCAATAATGATAGATAGGAATGTGCATCTTTTTAAGTGAACCTCGTATTTTTTTAGCATCGAAGGCTATAGTTTTCGTTTTTATATTCAGCGTATCGCTAAAGCAAAGAACATAGTAGTCCACTCTCTTATCAGCTTTTTCAAGCATCGCAATGATTGAATCAAGCATTAAAACAACAGGAGTATTCTCATAGTGCGTGTTTTCATTGTAGTGAAAGAATAGATTTCTGAATGCTGAATGCACATCTATCAGGATTATGAGCTTATAAATGGCATTTCTTTTTTTCGCTTCTCTCTTGATAGCTCTTTCGTATTCATCGATGCTTTCCATATGCGTATCTATTGTCTGCTTGAAACTTGAAACGAATGTTTGAATTGTTGCATAAGCAGCATTGTTAAAATGGCTGCTTAAAATATCACACATCTCGGTTAAAGAACTATCAGGAATGTCCTCTGAATTTTGAATTGTCTCATGCCATTTATTATAATACGCATGTGTACGTTTCTGATGAATTATTCCAAGGGATTGATACTTATTGTTCTTCGTTAAATTGGAAATATGATCAACTCTAAAATGTTCAATTCCTACAACTGTACCTCTTCTATTATCATTTGTAGGAGAGAAATACCGTATGAAATCAGGTCGTTCCTCAAACTGACGTTCAATGTCACATCCTGTCATTAGCTTGCCGATGCGTTTGCTATCTCCTCTTTGAGATAAGAGATTTTGAATGGCAGTATTTAAGCAACTGCGTTCAGCTTTTTTCTTTTCATCCTCGTTCTTGCCCATATATTATCATTCCACTATAGTATTACGGTCGTTCAGAATTCCGCTTGTTAAATGTCTCGCCCTTTTCTCGGAACAACAATATTATAGTTGCGTTCAAGATCATCCAAAATGTGATTGTGATTCAGACGATTAGGCTCAACTTCAACAAAAGACCCTAGACTGAACAATTTGCGTGGATTAGTTATAACTGTCCTTTCGCTCAATTTTCTATCAGGCATGAATCGAGTATATACATTCTTACCACGATTTGTACCTTCGGTCATAGGATTGATAGGTCTGTGTGCAACTTTGAAGTTTTCTGTTGCAGCAGTCACTGTAGCGATAGTTATTGCTTCGAGGTTTTGTAATAACGAAGGGATATCATAGGCGCTTCTATCCGCAATATACATGCAATTTGCAACTGAAATGCCATTTCCATAACCTCTAGCTACAGTTAAAATATCTTCTGGTGTGAAAATATCAGTAAAATCTTGTCCGGTTCTTCCTGTTCTTCTTCCAAAGCAAATGCTAACACCTACATAAGGTGCGGTTGCAGTTCTAGCCCACTCATTTGCAAAATGTGTGCATGCTGCTGTCATTCTGTCAAATGCTGCTCTGCCAAATTCTTCAAGAAATCGGACGTGACCATACCAGTTGCCAAAATAGTCTGCATTCATGAGTTTTGCAGAAATTTTAATAGGTTCCGAATTCTCAAGAAAGATCACAACATCAGTTTTGTTGTTTTTACTTTGGCTACCAATACCGTCTGCCCCGAGTATTCTAGCTCCAGGCACAACACCCTCGTTAATAAGCCATCTGGGTATAATCTGAGGAAGTCTTTCTCCAACATGACTATTCACCATACTCACAATAGCGGCTTCAAATTGATCCGATGCTAACGACATAATAATATCCTCCTTTGCTGTACAGTTGTGAAAGTACAAGAATATGTACACTTCTATTATACAGCAAAAAGCCTGAAATGTCCAGTAGGATTTGAAACATTTCAGGCTTATATGAGAATATTCTATTGTTATGTATGGTTTAAGTAGATAATACTTTTTTAATCTCGCAAGCTATCTCATAGGCAAGATTAACAGGAACAGCGTTTCCAATCATTTTGTACGCATCATTTACTCCCTCATAAAGAAATATAAAATCATCCGGAAAGCCTTGGATTCTCGCAACCTCTCGTACTGTCATGCGGCGGTAAAGGTGTTCTTGACCTTCGACAAATCTGCAATCATTCTTTCCAACTTTAACCATTTTAGGAGCTTGTGGGTGAAGTTGACACTGTCTTCCTGATGCCTGCACAGTGAAAGCTTGCTCATCCCAAGATTTAACTCTATTACGACTCATAAAAATCGGCGAATACTCACCTGTAAAATATTCATTATTATTTATTGCATTAGGATTTCTATGATTTCTAGCTGCTGAAGGTACAGCTGTTTCTTGCAAATCCCAGATAATATCTCTCAATGTTAATTTCTTCGTATCATCGACTGTTGAGCCTACAGGAAACTTAAAGTCAATGCCTAAATCTTTACGGAAGCCGATATAGAACACTCTTTTTCGTTCTTGAGCAACACCGTAGTCTTTAGCGTTTACAAGAGTGAGCGTCACATCGTAGCCACTCTCCTCAAAAAGCTTGATTATATTCTGTACGGCTTCATTGTGTCTGTCTGCGAGCATTCCGCTAACATTTTCTGCAAGAAAGAACTTAGGCTTAACCTTGCGCAGTATTCTAATGTAATCGAAAAAAAGCTGTCCACGAGCATCATCGATTCCACGCAATGCCCCTGCTTCAGACCATGATTGACACGGTGGACCACCGATTATTCCGTCAACATCGGACGGAAAATCGGACTCGTTTATTTGCCTGATATCGCCTTCAATCAGCCGTGTTTTGGGATGATTTATCTTAAAGGTTTCCCATATGGTTTTATCATACTCATTCGCAACAGGGATCTCGAATCCTGCTCTCTCAAATCCTAAGTCAAGACCGCCACAGCCAGAAAACAAACTAATAATCTTCATTTTATATTATTTCTATCCTTTCAATAGAGGTTATTGTTGATTCATCATGTCCCATTATACCATAAAAGTCGTGAGAATTCAAGTATAATCCTAGCGAAATATTTGTAAATAATAAAGCAATTTATTACGATAGCTATGCTTTCTCAAAACACATCTCCGTCAAAGCTTTCTGGCTTATCTCCATCGGATTACCGTCTGGCTTTATCCAGCTTCCAACATCCTCTCTCCGCAGGATCAGCGGCATCCTATCATGAATTCCTCTCAGCTCACCAACAGCATCCCGTGTGAGAACTGAGAAAACAGGAACCTGCAGCCCATTATGCTCCTCAAACCGATATAATCCCGCCAGCATAGTCGTATGGCTGTCTTTCGGCTGTATCAGATACTTATCGCCGATCTTAGAACGTTTCCCATCCGGGCTTCTGAAGTGTTCCCACTCAAAGTACCAGCTACAGGGAATCACACACCGCCGCCGGAACCATGAGTCCTTCCACATTTCTTTCTGACTTGCTGTTTCAAGGCGGCAGTTGACTATCGGTGCATCAGTTGCTTCGTGACTGAAGCCCCATATCATTGGGAAAACTGCAATCCCGCCTTCTTTATTCGGCGCAAGAACGGCGGTGACATCGGTCGGTCGCATCTCACCTGACATGGTCAGCGGCTTGCCGAGATGCCTCATCATATCATCTGCTAACTTCAGTTTCTGTGCTCTGGTGATAATTGGAGCGTAATATGCAGGCTCCGCATAAAAGCGAGTACACATATAATCACGACCTTTCAGCCCTCGATCTTTCTCTGCTTATAGTGTTTCCTGCAAAGTGAGATATAGCTCTCGTTTCCACCAAGCTGTACCTGTTCGCCCTCTGTGATCATCTCGCCGTTCAGCAGCCTTGCATTGAAATGCGCTCGTTTGCCGCACCAGCATATCGTCCGAATCTGCTCAATATCATCTGCAAGCTCCATGAGCCGCTGTGCGCCGGGGAACAGATGACTTTGGAAGTCTGTCCGTAGACCGTAGCAGATAACAGTGATGCCGTAGGTATCGACCAGATCGCTGAGCCTGTCGATGATCTCCGGTGCAAGGAACTGCACCTCGTCTACGATAATGCAGTCATAATGCTCACCGCTATAGTTTTCAAGAAACTCCTCTGCAAATTCACAGGGTTCCTCCAGTCCGATGCGGGACTTTATCACTTTTGCGCCGTCCCTATCCTCACATCGTGGCTTCAGCAGCACGACCTTCTTGTCACGTTCATAGTAGTTATACCGCACCATAAGTGCATTGGCAGTCTTGGAGCTGCCCATCGCACCGTAGCGGAATATTAGTTTTGCCATTTATTTTCCCTCATTCTATATTATCGTCCTGGGTTGCCTCATCGTTTATATACTGCATAACATCATCCCATATCAGATCCCAGTATTCATTTATGTCATAGCTTCCATCCGGTTGACTTATCTCAAGAAATCTGGATAAATGCGTTGAAACGTTTTCTAAGTCACTGTCAAAAAGAAGATCGCTGCATATCTGATGAAGAGAAATGTTTTCTTCAACGTTTTCCGGTGATCTTGTCCTAAAGTATCTGTATCCGTTTTCATCACAGTATGTATCACCAAGCAGACCTAATTGACTGCGCTTTCCGTTATCATTTATGTAAAGGGTAAGGTCGTTTGGTCCTGGCGTGGCAGGTGTCTCAGGTTTATCAGGAAATTCCTCCCACTCCATTGAGTTCAGGATCTTTGACAGTTTCTTTACTTCATCAGCAGACAGAACACGAACGCTTGGAAACAGTGCCGTACCTCCGAAGCAGACATAAGCGTCGCTGATATCACCGAACGGAGAGGTCAGCTCAGATGGTTCATCCAAAGAATCTGCGATCCTGTCAAGCTCCTTTAATCTAATTTCAGTGACAGTGGTAATTTCGGCAGTTGTCTCAGTTACAGTTGTAGTCGTTGTAGCCGCTGTTTTAGTCGTTGTAGTAGTCTCAGCTGTTGAGTTGCTCGTTGCTGTCTCTGTTGTATCAGTCGTGACTGCCGCTGTGATATGGCTTGAAGTTGGTTCAACTCCTGCATCAGAGCCGTTCTTTTCACTGCATCCGGTAATAGCAACTAGGCATAGTGCAGCAATTAAACAGCGAAAAATAGATCGTTTGGTCATAGCTTTGTTCTCCGTTTTTTTCATGATCATTCCTCCTCATCCTCCGGATGCAGAACACGATACAGCTCAATATGCTCATCCGATGCGAGATCCTTTTCTTCAATTATACCCATGACCTTGCCAATCAGGATAACATGTTCATCGGAATTGAAATGCATGGTCTCATAATCTTCGTTATACGAGTGCAGGCCGTCTTTCTGATATTCCTTGATGTATGTCTCGTTGCCGATCATGAATGCGCCGACATCACCGGGCTTCAGCTTTCCGCAGCCGGGATAGCGTCGTACCAGCACAAGATCACCGTCATAATACTCCGGTTCCATACTGTTGCCGCTGACAGTAAATACACAATCGGCACTGTCAACCTCTTCCGATGAATAGAGATAGATATCCTCACCCTCGTCATCAAAGTCTGCAGAAACATCGAATCCTGCAGCCAACTGCTTCTGGAACTTGATAAGCTTTGTGATTGGCGGACACTCCTCCGCACGCTGTCTTTCTGTCAGTGTGTCGAGCACTGCATTGAATACAGACTTGTTCTGATCGTTCAGGTATCTGTAATCCGCAATAATAGCGCGTTCTTTTGCTGTAAAGGTACGAAGCGGGTCGTCAACACCGAACAGTTCGTAGAATCCGATCCCGAGTGCCTTGCATATCTTCGGGATCTGGTTAAGGTCTGGGCGTGTTCTGCCGTGTTCCCAGTTGCTGATAGCATTGGACTTGACCCCGAGCATCTCGGCAAGTGCCATCTGCTCCATGCCCAGCTTCTCACGATAATACTTTACACGCTGTCCTACAATGTGAATTTCCTTTTTAGCGATCTCCTCCTGCTTGGTAACATTAAAAGCAGCGGAGGTCGGTTCATCAGTCAGTTTTTTGGTTCCCATAATAGACTCCTTTCACGGTCAATATGGTATTGATCTGGCTGCCGGATTTGTCAATGTACAATTCAAACAAATGTTCCGCAAAAATATTGTACAGCCCTACAAAGTTTTCCTGTTGGTATACTGCTCCGGGAAATGAAAATTCGAGCAATCATGCCATCTTTGTGTTTAGTATATCACATTATCACGAAAATGTCAAGCAAGATTTCTATTGACATTTTCGTGATAATGATGTAATATGTTAATGTCGGTATCCCGCCTACGGGAAAATGATACCTCAGTCCGCCTTAAGGTGTGTGGCAGACGGGGCAGCAGCCGTTCAAGATACCGCTTCGCCATCAAACCACTTCGCCACGAAAAGATATAGATACGAACAAAGAAGGAGTATTTGTAGGAAATAACGTAAGTTGCGAAATCAAGGAGGGCGTATAAATGAC